>Ga0114922_10000018_pt1 | contig 153946 bp, 148 predicted proteins | sample AartaG_FD_100975 | JGI IMG/M metagenome (GOLD analysis project Ga0114922, IMG submission 100975) | Deep subsurface microbial communities from Aarhus Bay to uncover new lineages of life (NeLLi) - Aarhus_00045 metaG | ecosystem: Environmental > Aquatic > Marine > Oceanic > Sediment | place...
AAATCCGTTACATCGTACTTTGACATCGGCGTATCCTTTCTCTTTTTTGTTAAAAATTTTAGTTTTGTTAAGAAAGGTTACGCTACTTTTTTATAAATTTCCACACCTTTTGTAATTAACTCTCCTGCCATAAGAAAATCTATATTTTTCTAAATAAATTAAGACGCTTAAAAATATTGAATTATATTCATTGATATTTTTATTTCTTAGAGTTAAAAGATTTTGAGAAGCAAAAAAATCTTCGCTTTGGAAAAAAGCTGAGCAGGTTGAATCCCCAACCATAGCAACAGTTACACAATTGCGATCATTTATATATTTTTTATATTCATTTTTATATTCAACCTTTGCCGTTCTGCCGTTATTTTCCCTAGTTCTGCCTATGTAGTTAGTTCCAGAAGCGTCTGATTCTAATTTATTTAAGTCAATACTTTTTGCAATTGCTATATCTTGGAAAATATCAGTTGTTATAAAATATTCCCAATTACTTGCATCTAATTCAAAGTCTTGATTTATTACACTTTGAGGATTTAGGGTGTTTAATTTTTCATAGTCAATGTTAGCAAATTCTTGAGGTATAAATTTTGGAACAAGTATATCCTTTAATGTTTTGTTTGCCTGTCTGCCATAACTGTATTTATATTTATTTGCTTTCATACACTGACAATAGTATAGTTTTTCAATAATACTCATTTCATATTTAGGATAAAGGACTAAAATATGAAATCCTGTATAAAATTTTTCAGTTTGTAAAAATGCCTCTAAAACCGAACCACTTACAGAAACAGTAATTAAACCGCTTTGAAATGGTTCAACATCATTCATTATTTCAACAAAAGCCGCAATGCCATTATTGCGTGATGTGCGAGCAATAAAAGGGATAGTATTTTTAATGCGTTTTGAATATGATTTAAAATTATACAATTCAAAACCATTTCCGTATTTAATATCAAATATGTTTGATAATTTAGTTAGTTCCATTTTTTAATATATAGTTCATTAAAAACTAAAAATGATTTTAATTTATCAATAAAATCATCTTTTGATAAATTGCTGTAATCCGTCTCCATATATGCCTCTGCACACCATTCATCATCAGCAGTAACAATTTTATTTACACTAAATCCTGCTTTTTCTTTTCTATTAACATAAGATGACACCCATTCTGCTTTTTTAATACTTTTCCATTTACCAAAAGCATCTATCCTCCCCTTGTCTTTTCGTTTTACAAATCCATCGTCTTTGTAATAACCAAAGTATGTTTCTTTATTTGTTGGATGTGGCTTATGTGCAGTAAATATCATCACACAGGTAACCACTCCTATATCAGAATCAAAAAACAATTCATCAGGCATTGATAATACTGCTTCTAATGTATGTTTCTGTAAAAGTCGTTTTTTTAGTTCATATTTTCTTCCTTTTTGCGCCAATGCACATTGCATAGGCACTATTGCTATACAAGTTCCGCCGGGCTGTAATACTTCTAAATTGTTAAGCACAAATCCTAATTCTTCAATATCTTTCTTTTTGTCCACTTGGTATGGCGGATTTAAAAAGCCTAGTGTTGGTTTGTATTTTTTTACCTGCTTCATTACTTTCTTATCAAAACAATCTCCATTGACAATATTGGCTTTGCCATCTTGATGAATATACATATTAGAACAAGCCAATGCAAATATGTGTGCTTGAAACTCTACTCCTATTACCTGTTTCTTCTTTATTTTTTCAACTTTTTTCAAGTTACCTTTTGCCTCCTTTACCATCCTGCGCAAAGCACTAATAAGAAATCCGCCTGTGCCAGCACAATTATCATATACTACACTGTCTTTATTTACAGCCGCCAACTCACAAAATAATTTTGTGATATGGGGTGGGGTAAGAACAACACCTAATGCTTTATCACTATTTGCATATTTTAAAAATTCAATGTATAACTTCCCTAATACATCGTAATATTCGATTGTTCTTATGAATTTGTGTATATTTTCGTCAATGCTATCTATCAAATTTTGTAACACGCCTTGCTTGGTTGATAACGATGTATCGGTGCGAATAAAACTAAATTGAATATTCAGATTTTCTAGCTTTTTCCCAAGTAAGTTTGCCTTGCGTAATACATTTGAAACAGTGTCAACTAAAAAGTTAGCAAGCTCCTCTGGTTTTTCATATTCCTTATAAGCCTTGCGAAATGCCTTATCATCCAATGCTATAAGGATACTACTGATTAACAAAGCACGGTCTTTTTCTGGTATTTTATGGTGGTGCAATTCTACATTCAACTCCCTTGAAAAATCAAGAAGCGCGTTATAATCCTGTCTGGACTTTTCATCGCTTTTTAAATAGCCATTGATGTAGCTTTCTATATCTAATAACTTGTTACCAAATATTTCTATTGGTGTATGTTCAGACTTTAATTGAAGAAAGTGCGATATTTTTAATTCCCTTTTATTTTGTCCACTTACAGCAATTGACAAAACATCAAACTCTTTTGACAAAAAAGAAGAATATAACAAAACACCATCTACTGCGTATTCTGCATATTTTTCTCTTGTATTACTTTCGTGTTTGGAAATTTCAGCTTTACATTCAACAACAATTAAGAAATTAGGGTCATTTTTAATTGAAATAATAAACTCAGGATACCCGGCTCCATTGCCTTTTTTTGAAGCATTTTTTAGAAGTTTGTCAATTTTAGGATTTTCCGACTTTTGTTCTTCAATCAAACAAATGTTCTCAAATTTCGAAAAATGCTTTCTTGCAATATTTTCTGTTTTTCTTTCATTTGCCATTGAATTATACTCATCAATAATTACAGTACGTAGGGCAGAAGTCCCCGACTTTTGCCAAGTTGTCGGCAGGTCTCGGGGAGACCTGCCCTACTGAGCTTATTATTTTTTCTTCCTTTTCTTGTCTGGCCTTTGTGTAAGTGCCGATCCAGCTACACTTTTTACATCTTTGGCGCTGGTTTTCTTTTTTAGAAGTTTGCTTGCTTTAGTTCCCACTCTTTTTGATGTTTGCTCATTCCGAGCCATGATGAACCTCCTTTGTAATTAATCATGAATAACTACACCCTTTATTCTATTTTATCTACGGCTTTTTGTCAACAAAAAACCGCCCTATTCAATTAAGGCGGTTTCGCATTTTAACCCCAGACGGGTCTTGCGACCGGCCACATCGCCTGGAACATCATCTATACCCAATGCAACAATTCTCTGATTATCTTATAAAACCCTTGATTTGAACCGATTACATAACATAAATAATATGGAATAGAAAACGATTCCGGACGTATTAATTTGGAAGGAAAAGAAATAAAAATCGACAGGCCGGTCAGCGAATACGATGATAGTCAATTGATGAGGATGCTGGCCGCGGGAAACAAACCGGCTTTGGCAGAGCTTATGAAAAGGTATCGGGTTAAGGCAATCAATTTCTCATACCGTTATCTCGGCGATTTTGACGATGCCGAGGATGCCGCCCAGGATTGTTTTGTGAAGGTTTATTATAACCGTAAACGATTTGACCCTGACAAACCTTTTTCGCCGTGGTTTTATACTATTCTGGTGAACTGCTGCCGTGACAGGCTTCGACGAAAAAACCTGTTTGTCGAATTCATAGAACGGTATAAACTACAGCAAGACATCGATAAAACGCCCTCGGCAGGTAAGAATGACGATTTTGCCGAATATTTTAGCCGGGCTCTTATGAAATTGACGCCCGCCAAAAGAGAGATTATCACCCTGAGATTTACCCAGGATATGAGCTATCAGGAGATTGCCGATACACTGAATATCAGCCAGGGCACCGTGATGTCCCGTCTGTTCAGGGCTAAAAAAGAACTGGAAAAAATATTAACAAGCATGGGGATTTACGTTTAATGGATTGCCGTGAATTTGAGAAAATGCTGTGGGAAAGCCCGGCGAAATTTGCCAATAGGGAAGAGTTATCCCCGGAAATGGCCGAGCATATTAAGCAATGCTATCAATGCCGGCATGTGTATTCTGATTTTTTCCGTCTCATTGAGCTTTCGAGAAAATCCGAAATTGAGAAAAATGACGAATACTGGCAGCGGTTTGAAAGCAAAGTATGGGATAAAATCGATCAAATCGAAAACGTTGAGCAAACCGAGGCAGTCCGGAAAAGTACCGGTAAAGAGTTTATCAGACAGCCTGAAATCGGATTAAAACATCTGGTAGTTTCTCTTGGCGTTGCGGCAGCGGCAGTTTTTTTTATGTTCATGGCGTTATCTGATGTTACACAGCAGATGGCAATTCCTAAAAAATCTCCGGTTGCCGAAAGCGGCAGGTACCGGGTGACCAGCCCGCTTTCCCAGGTTGCGCCTCGTTCATTTAAGGTTACGCTGAACAGAGGCCTGGATGGGGAGATTCAACTTGAGGATTTTTCCATATTGCCTGAACCAAAAGTGGAACTTGTCGATACCAGCGCTCTCGTCGCCATTGACGCCGTTTATTTAACAGATGAGGGTATTAAAAACGAAAATATCGAGGTCGCCAGCGCCTTGAGCAGAGAAATCGTTATGGGCGAAACACAATTTGACACATTTGAGAAAAAGGCTCTTTCAAGGGAATTGGAATCAGCCAAAAAGGAATGGATTATCACGCTTGAAAAAATGCCCGTAATGAAAAAGACAATCGCCCCAAAATATCCGGCGCTTGCTTACAGGCTGAAAAAACAGGGTGAGGTCTGGATTAAAGCCCATGTTGATATTAAAGGCATGGTAACTGAGGCGAAAATCTATAAAGATTCCGGTACCGATTACGGTTTCGAGGATGAGGCTCTAAAAGCCGCCTATATAAATGAATTCGAACCGTTCGAAATTGATAATAAGAAACTGCCGGTCTGGGTGATATATAAAGTCCGGTTTGTGATGAAAGAGTAATACCTGCCCGTAAAATGAAATAAATCCCAACAGGGAAAATTATTCGATTTGCTGAAGATTTTAACAGCACAATTTATTCATAAATATGTCTTAACATATATCAATTTTGTCTTATTTTATAATAGTATTACTATTGAACGTATACTGTAATAAGGGGTAAACTGTGGGCAAAAGTACAAACGTTCGGCAGCTCGATACAAACAACATAGCTTTTGTATTGTATTATAACGCAACAAGTTACCCCCCCCCCGCAGCATTCTCGTTCGCCGCCGGTGACTGAATTTACAAATTAATTTAACTTTGAGTTTACAGATACTTTAATTATATTAACAAAAGGATGGAAAATTATGTTTAGAAATGGGCTCATCGTAGTCTTAACATTAGCATTTGTTTGTGCTATTCAAACGCCGGCGTACTGCCAGGGCGGTCATGGTTGTACAGATTATCAAAGGGTTTTCGCAAACAACCAGTGGTAACTTCCAGTTCAATCGCCTTCATACACCCCATGCGGCAGTTATTATGACTGGCACATCGAATTTCTTGTTTCTGGGATGGCGGAGGATTGGGCCGGAATCAATTTTAAAATAGTAGGAGCGGATCTCGACGAGTTGTACACAACTGAAACCCACCCTGATGGGGGACCGTATTCCTACGATGGTTCCGGTTATACGGGTTCCGGAACTGATTATTTATTGATTCAGGAACATCCAAATACCATAGAGAAGAGTTTTATGGGATTAATGGAATTAGAGTTGGTAAGAACTTATAATAAACCATCGAATTAAAAAAAGGATTACTCCCGCCGGGATTACCGGCGGGAGGTTTTTGAAGGTGAAAATGAAAAATATAAATAAATACTTTTTGATAATAGTGTTCTTTTATTTGATTACGATAGTAAACCTTATAAAAGCCGATGAAAACCAATGGTCATCCACCGGACCCTTTGCCGCAAGAGTGATGACAATCGCTATTCACCCATTCGATAATAACACAATATATATAGGCACGATAGAAAACGGGGTTTACAAAACTATTGATGGCGGAGCGGACTGGACATGGCTTGAAACAGGGGCGCTCGAACCGAATATGCGAGTGTTGAGAATACATCCTCTAGCGCCTGACACAATATATGCCGCCACGAATAAGGGAATATTTAAAAGCGCGGATGCCGGAGTCAGTTGGACACAAATGCGGCCTCCTTATTCAATTAACAATGAATACTGTACATTGGATATCCATCCTGAAAATCCCAGCATGATATTTGCGGGTACTTTAGGAGCAGTATTCGAATCTGAGGATGGGGGTCAATACTGGAGAGCTTTAGAATTACCTATGTCTCATTATAAAGCTATTATATTTGATCCTATTAATCCGAATATAATGTATGTTGGCACTGAGTCAGCGCGAACTAGCAAGTCAGTACTCAAAAGTGAGGATATGGGTGAATCATGGTGTTGCATCCACAACGATCTGGATACCAATGGCGTGGTTCAAGATATGGCTATCGATCCGGTTAACACGCAAACCATATATCTCGCCCGCTGGGATTTTTTCGAAGTTACCGGGGAATGTGTCACAAAATCCATAGATGGAGGCAATCACTGGTTTGATATTACGCCGGATAATCTCATCGACCCCCTTGTGTGGGTTGTAACGGTATCGCCAGTTCAAAATAATACTGTTTTCATAGGCACAAGAACAAACGGTATCTTGAGAAGCACTAATGGCGGTGATACCTGGCAGGAAATCAATGAGGGTCTGAATTCTCGCACTATACATTCAATAGAGATAGATCCAGAGACTGGTATTATTTATATAGGAGCCTTTTTCGATGGTATCTACAGATCGTTTGACAATGGAGATAGCTGGGAAAAGATCAGCAATCATATTCTCCAGGCTACCACTACCGATCTGGCAGTCAATTGGAGAAATTCCGATTCGGTTTATGTAACCACCAAATGCGGCTTCTACAAATCTGCAGATGGCGGACTTAGCTGGGATTTGCAGGACTTATGCTCTCCGATATACGAAATCGGAACTTACGAATTGGAAATTGATCCGTATGATCCCAATTATATATATATTAGCTATTACCCTAATTATGGCATCTACCAAGGAGGCATCTATAGTTCCAGTGATGGCGGTTCTACCTGGCATACATATAATGACGGTCTGCCTATGTATGCGGTTTTTTACGGAATTGCAATAGCCGATTATCAAAACGGATCTCGTCGTATTTACTTAAGCTCTGGCAAAGGAGCTTATTATTCAGACGACCTTGCGCAAACCTGGACTGCCTGTGAGGGGGGCATCCCTCCAAATCATGCTTTCTACTCGCTTGATGTAAGTCCGGTTAATCCTGATATAGTGTTCTTGGGAGAGTACGGCTTTGAGAATTTGGACATTTACAAGACTGTTGACGGAGGGGCAAACTGGGAAATAATTAATAATTTGCCCGAGGGTTATTTTCTGAGGCAAATAGTTTGTGACCCGGTAGACCAGGATATTGTCTATATAAGCATTGATGGAATTGATGAAGCGGGCATATTCAAATCCATGGATGGCGGTTATACCTGGCTTGATATTAGTAATAACCTTCCACATGAAAATTATATTTCTGTCGGAGGTATTGTCATAAATCCGCTTAATCCGGATAATATTTTTGCTAATTCACAACACATGGGAATTTATATTTCCAATAATGGCGGTCAATCTTGGGAAGATTTCAACCAGGGATTGCGGACTCATTACGGTAATTGTACAACTGTTATTGATCCAACCGATACTAGTAAAATATTTTTAGCTAATTATAATTCCGTCTGGTCAATAACCCACACGCCAACGGCTATTGATGACGATATTACATTACCGATGACATTTTCCGTCTCCAACTACCCCAATCCGTTCAACGCTTCGACCAATATCAAATTCACCTTGCCAAATTCATCCGATGTCAGAATCGATATCTACGATATGCTCGGTCGGCGGGTGTCAACTATTGTTAATGAGCATCTATTCGCCGGATATCATTCGGTGATATGGAACCCGGTGCGCCTTAGCTCGGGATTATATTTTTATAGAATTAAGGCGGGTGACATAGAATCATCAAAAAAGATGATGTTGTTAAGATAAATCTTTAATGCTTCTTTCTCCTTTCGATCATATAGTGCAAGCCGGACATGTTTTGTATTTCAATTTTTAGCCTATCCCTACATATAAAAAAACCCCCGCATGATGCAGGGGCTTGAAAGCTGTGAGACCTGTTAGGCAATGATCCTCTGGAGGGGGGAAGAAGACCAGTTACCCGCCTCACAGCTCCGATTTATTTCGCAATCACAGTTATCTTCTCAATTGCATATTCCAAATCTAACTAATCCAATCAGCATTGTTTCCCCCTCTATGGCAAACATGTTGGCGGCATGTGTTTTTATCCATTTTTCGTGAAAAAATATAATATATATCATCCATTTTGTCAAGAAAATCATTCAGTTTACCGCCATTTTTGATTATAATTTTTTGTTTTTTTCGAATTTCTCTTTTAACCATTTAGCCTCGAAAGCTTTTTTAAACCGCTTCATTCTTTCTTTGCTGATTCGATTCAATCGCGGCTTATTTGATTGATCATTTGAATTATGATTTCCCTGAGACTGCGACACGTTATCCTCCAAAATTGTCTGCCCATTGCAAGAGTAACGTCATGTTAAACAAGCTGTTATCGCCGATTTGATAATCAGATCATTTTGAAATTGGCATTATTTTTTAATAATACCAGCTATGCCTTGAAATCAAGGCATAGCCGGCAAATCAACCACTGTCAACATACTTAAAACAAGACCAGGCAATGCCGCTATCAATGCTAGAGATGGTTTGGCTTCTCCTATTTTAAGGTTATAAATATTAATTCCCCTGTTAAAGCACTCTCTTGATGAAACATCATGTTTCTCAAGATTTCGTTTTGATTTCGCCAAGTTTATCATCTTAACCTTCAATTATTATGATTCAACCTGACTTAAAACCTTAATCCCATCGAGAGTGCGAAAACCGCTCCCTTGGTATTACCCGGCTTAAATGATCCGTTGTTGGCTATTGCCAGATCAAGACGAGTGGGTCCCATGTAAATGCCGAATCCGGTTGAATAAATTGTCCCTCTATCGCCGCCGAATGAGAGGCCGACTCTTAAGGGAAAGACATTAATAGGCCGGTATTCCAATCCAGTTGCCAAACGAGGAGTAACCGCCTGAGAAGCTCCGTTTGAGACGCCTTGTTCCCAGTCGATTGCCCAGGTTAATTTCCTGTAGGATCTGGCTAATCCAAATTTAATGACCGAGGGAAGGGTTGTTGAGAAACCATCGATGGAATAGGTCGTATCGCTTGCTTCGATGAGTGAATCGGCTTTATCGCCGTCGGTTAAATCCCAGATAGTAGAGGGGTCCATATTGAAAGTAAACACCATTTCTTCAGTATCTTTATTCCAGTTGATTTTTGAATAGAAATTTTGCCAGGCCACGGAGAATCTCCAGTTGTCTTCAAAAATAATCGAGGCGCCAATATCAAAAGCCGATCCGGAACCGCCAAGCGCTGAGCGGACTTTCATCATGGCTGAACCCTCCAGCACATCCTCAGAGGCAATCACACTTCCTTGAGCATAGGTAATTTTTTCATGAACTATTCCATGCAGGTAGTGGAGACTTGCGCCTACTGCAAGTTCACCGCTCTGCCATTTTAATAAAGGATGCCCATATGAAATAGAACCATCGGCAACGGCAAAAGCCTCGCCGCGAGTGTCATTAAGAACTATATCGGATTTCACGGCGTTGCCATAGAACAACAGTTCGAACGGGTCTTTATCAAGGTTAAATTTCGAAGCCCCAAAGCCGCGGAAATTAAATGCCAGCCGCCATACCGAGAAATTCAATCCGGCGGCTTCAGTTAAAAAGTTTACTTTTAATCCTTCAGCCGGAATCTTGGCTAAAATATCTTCTTTATCTTCATCAGTTAAAAACTGTCCCGTGTAGCTATTGTAATCTGACAGCGAGAAGCTGTTGTTTTTGAAGTTGATACCTACGCTGAACAGGTCAAGGCTGAATGTGTGGTCGGTAGACAACCCGAGGTTGGCGGGGTTATAGGCTGAGGCCTCAACCCCTTCGCTGAGCGCTGTATAAGCGCCGCCCATGGCCATGGCCCTGGGATTTGATTCTCCCCAGGCAAATAGCGGACCAGCCGATAGAATCATAATGGCTAATGCCAGAATCGATATTGTTAGTTTATTCTTGTTCATTTCAATCCCCTCCTTAATTTTCATCGTCGTTCCACAAATGCTCGCCGCCGATCACCCGGAACTCGGCGCTGGCGCTTATGTAAATGTAATCACTGCCCTGTATCATACTTCCGTTTGGGCCTGTGGGCAAAAGCTCAATCTGAGGTATTATCTGAACATTTTCATTTTCAAATATTGCTATCTCAGAACTGGAAAGCGTATCAATAAACGCCGAAACAACCGGCTCAACGGCAATGCCCTCATCATCGGTTATGGCGCTTTCCAGAGTAAAAGGTCCGACAGTCACGATATTTGGATCGCCGGCGGCTATAATCTTTAGCCCGACTCTTGCTCCAACCGGAAGTTGACTTGTAAGTTCAGCGTTGATTATACCGTGGACAAAAGTCTCCTGAAAATCGGGCATGTCCTCTGAATTTATTTCAACATCGTTGGTGTCAAGTTCAATTTCGGTTGTGTCATTTAATGAAAATGCAAGCGGCGAATAGATCTCTACTTCACCATAGAAGAAATCGTCTGTAGAAATAGTGACTACGCCGCCGCTGGGATTGAAGACGGCGCTGCCATCGATTGAAATTTGGGTCGGAAGCGGATTTAAGAATGAACTCAATGTTGAGGATCCAATACTAATCACGGTCTCTTGAGGAACAGTAGCCCCTAATCCTTTTGCGCCAACAGTGGTATCAATTACCACCGGGTCAACGCCGGGCTGGTCTGATGACAGCTGCATATCAACGGCAATATCTGAAGTGCTGTTATTGTATAGATACATAGTAAGTTCTGCCCGTGTTAACTGAGCCTGGTCGAAACCTTCCGGCAGTTCGTCTACAGCCTGAGGGTCCAGTCCGATATCGATTGTGGTTGGCGCAATCTGTCCGGTAACCACAGAGAAAGCAATAGGAGATATCATCGCAGCAATCAGAATTGAATCGGTACTGTTAATATTATATAAACTATCTGGATTTGTTGCGATACTGGCTATGGCATTTACCTGTATACTTTGCGGGTCGGTTGTAGTATCTGGTTTTAAAACTGTACCTGCCAGTTCGATCACCAGGCTGTCACTTGAATTTTCTACGATGCTTGTATTACGCGTTATAGGGACGCCGCTTTCTTCGATATTCGGAACAGAGAGGCTGATATCTATGGGTAGACCGGTGTTATTCTCGATCAGCAGGCTTAGTGACCCCGATTCTATTGTGGCTTCATGAATTACGTTTCCGGTCTCAAGATCAAGGTCTATTGTATCTGCCAGAACCATATCAGGAGTGGCAGGAAGCTTAGCCCTGGCGCTTGATACTGAAAGATCGTTCGGAAATGAACTGTTGATTGTCAAATCTCCGGCTGGCGCAACTATTGCCTGCGAGTCAACAACGCCATAGACCCTTAATGTAAGTTCGTTCTTTATTAGTGAATCTGCCAGGTCAATTTGCACTACCTTTGTGCTGTCATCATATAATGTATCAAAATCTGCTGCTCCCAGTGGACTTAGCAAGTTGTCTGAATTAAATAATGTAATTGTAAGAGAATGAATATAAATACCGAGTTCGTTTGTTAGTTCCAATTGCAGTATACCTTGACTTATCTGAGCCTGTTCGAAATTGTCAAAAGCACTAAGAGCCTCATCTTGAGAAAAGGCTGTATCAAGCGGCACCTGGCCTAATGCAATATAGCCTGGATTGACTAAATCCGAAAATCCAAAGCTTGATTGTGGTATGATAGGGGCCTCGATATCCCTTTCACCCAGAGTTTGAGTAAATGGCTGTGGATTAATCGAATTAGTAGACGGCAGGTTGTCATCCACCATGATTGTATCGATCTCCTGGGTGATTGAAAAATACGGGTTGTTCGATTCATCAAAAGCGATCATAGAGCTGTCCAATTGATCCATGATGTCATTTATGCTGTATTGTTTTGACGTTAGCGGCAAATCCCAGGTGGTTTCCCAACTCGGGGCTTCCGGTTTCTTTATTGAGCATCCCTGGAAAATCAGTAACAGCCCTGTGAATAGCAATAATAGAATCATGATTTTTAAATGAAAGGTTTTCACTTTACTTCCCCTCCTTCTAAAATTGTTGTTTACACTTCGATTTCAATTTTCTCAAAAAGACTACGGCAACCGTCATGCCATAACGCTGTAAACGCTTGAATCACTGTTTCATGCTTTTGTAACACATTGGTAATGTTTCAATTAGAAAGTCATCAGAAATCAACATTATGAGATGCCTGGTTGAAGATTGAAAATTAATATAGGCTATTTCCCATACAGTTGGGGTTATCGCTATTGACATTAACCGTTATCGGCAATAAATTACCAGTATGAAAAAATCGTCGCGCCTGCTATATGCAATCACTCTGATTTTATGTAATCCCGGTATATCGGTAGCCCGTTTGGCCGATAAATGCGGCGTAACCGAAAGGACAATTTACCGGGATATTATCGATATCTCTGAAGCTAACATTCCCATTTACTTTGATAATGGCTACCGTATCCTCGATACCGGGAAGGTGCCTCCGTTAAACTTCACCAGCGATGAGTTGATTTATCTGTATAACATTCTTCAAAGTAAGTCCCATAGCGAAGTGTTTGGCGGGGTTGGCAATAGGCTGGCGGATAAACTGAGACGTCACATTCCGGGAATCTTGAATGACAAAAATATCGGGTTTCATACTCATTCGACCGACACCACAGCCCTGGCAAAGATATTCGCCAGAATTGAAAAGACAATTAGTTCCGGCAAAATTATAAGTTTCAAATACACATCCTTAAACGGCAAGACATCCCGGCGAAACGTTCATCCATACGGTCTTGTTTTCAGGGGTCATGGCTGGTACCTGGTCGGTTATTGTGAGGCAAGGGAAGAGGTCAGGATTTTCCGGCTTGTCAGGATATCGAATTTACGGGCAATTCAAAAAAGGTTTGATAAACAGGCGGATTTTTCCATTGATGAGTTTATGGATGAAAGCTGGGCCGTTTTCAGGGGAGAGCATTACAACTTTGAAATAAAATTTACCGGACCGGCGGCGGTTGCAGCATCTACAACCTGCCATCACAAAGATGAGAAAGTTGTAAAAAAAGGAAAAAACCACGTTATTTATAGCGTGAAATCCCGCGGCAAAGAGGAATTTATAAATGGGTGCTGTCATTCGGCAGGCATGCAGAATTGCTCGAACCGGTTCATCTTCGGCAGGAGGTAAAAAAACGACTGGAAGCTTCTTTGAGCAAATATATATAGAAACCATGGTGTTCATTATCTTTTTGATATTGAAAACGCCCATTTGATGTGTTCGATATTAAACATGACCAAAAAATATTGTAAAATCTGCGGCGCCGAGTGGGAAGAAAATTTCAATGAGTGCCCCAACTGCGGTATGCCCGCTGATCCCGACGAGCAGTTGTGGTTTGACAAGGATGCCCGTAAGCGCCTTGAAAGGAAACAAAGGAGAGGCATAAAAAAGCCGATACGCCGCCCTTCGAAATTGAATCGGGGAATATTCCTGCCGTTGATCCTTGGTACCGGCGCAGTGTTGCGGATTATTGCCGGAGGTGGGTTTTCAACATCGACTTTGACTTTTGATATAATCGGCATTGCGATGTTCGTAATCAGCGTGGGGTATATTGTAAAAGCGAAATTAATACGTTAGGCCGGACAAAACACTGTTTTGTCCCTACAATGATATTTTTAATAAATGTAGGGATAGAACACCGTTCTGTCCATAAACTGGACAAAAGACTGTTTTGCCCCTACAATGATATTGTTAATGAATGTAGGGACAGAACACCGTTCTGTCCATAAACTATTTTATCAACGTCATCTGTTTCGTAAAACTAATCTCACCAGTTCTTGTGCTGTCAAGTCTCCGCACTTGACAGCTATACAGCGTCAGGTACGGCAACCTGACGCGACATTAAGCCCAGGCGTTAACAAAACATCTTCATCCATCTTCCCCTTGACTTTCATTTCGTATGCAGGTAATATTACGCTGGCTGTCAGGCATAAGATCAACTTGTAGGTCGGGTTCCGATTGAAAAGAGAAACCCGACAAAGGATGCCCCCGTAGCTCAGTGGATAGAGCATCGGCCTCCGGAGCCGTGTGCGGCCGTTCGAGTCGGCCCGGGGGTATAATGATCATGACAAAACGCTGACGGCCGGTTTGATTATGCGGTGAAAATGGCAGGAGAATTATCAATAAACATTATCCTTTATTTGACGATTTTTCTATTATATACAAGTCGGGTTTTAGATCAAGACATAAACCCGACGTTTACCTTTGATAGATAGACAGGAGCAGAAATCAACATGCTTTGGACAAAAACATTTATCCCTACCTTACGTGATGACCCGGCTGATGCTGAAATCGCTTCGCATAAACTTCTGGTACGGGCGGGCTACATCAGGAAGCTGACTGCTGGAATATATAACTACTTACCCTTAATGCAGCGAACAATTCATAAAGTCATGAATATAGTCCGTGAGGAAATGGACGCTGCTGGCGCCATAGAGATCACCATGCCGGTATTGCATCCGGCCGAATTGTGGCAGAAGACCGGTCGCTGGGATACAGTCGGGAAAGAGCAGATGCGTATGAAAGATCGTCACATGCGCGATATGGTCCTGGGCGGCACTCATGAGGAGGTGGTTACCTGGATCGCCCGCGGCGAAATCAGAAGCTACCGTCAAACGCCGATTAATATGTACCAGATTCAGGTAAAGTTCCGTGATGAGATCCGTCCCCGGTTCGGCCTGATAAGGGGACGTGAATTCATTATGAAAGATGCGTACTCATTCGATGTAGATGAGGCAGGTCTGAAAGTCGCCTATGAAAAAATGGCGGAAGCGTATTTCAAGGTGTTCAAGCGATGCGGTTGCGAGGTTAAGATAGTCGAATCGGATGTCGGCGCCATGGGTGGTTTTGGCGCGCACGAGTTCATGGTTCCTGTTGAAACCGGCGGTGGAGAGGAAATAATTCTATCGTGTGATAGATGCAATTATGCCGCTAATATAGAAAAAGCCATTTCGTTTCACGATGAAGAACTGGTGACCGAAAAAGAACATAAAAGTAAAGAGATGGTTTTTACCCCCAACATGAAGACTATTGAGGAAGTCACCGAATACCTTAAATTGCCCCCAGAGAGACTGCTAAAGACTTTGATATATTTAGCTGATGGCAAACCCATAGCGGCGTTAATTCGCGGTGATCGAAGTATTAATGAAATCAAGCTCTCAAATCATCTTCGCAGCCTCGAACTTGAAATGGCCGACCCTGAAACTATTATGAAACTGACCGGCGCCCTGGTGGGTTTTTCCGGACCTGTTGGTTTAAGAGGCGTGCACATTATCGCTGATCATGAAATCAGGCAGATGGTTAATTTCGTAGTTGGCGCCAATAAAGATGACACTCATATTATCAATGTTAACCTTGAAGATTTCCACATTGATGAATATGCTGAGCTCCGCAATGCCGAAGCCGGTGAAAGATGTCCTCGCTGTGGAACAGGACGTCTCCAGGCGTTTTCCGGCATAGAGGTCGGCAACCTGTTCATGCTGGGTACAAAGTATTCCGAAGCTCTGGATGCGACCTTTGTCGATGAAAACGGCGACGAGAAACCGTTCGTGATGGGGTCATATGGAATAGGTATAACCCGTACCGCCCAGGCGGCAGTCGAGGCGTACCATGATGACAAAGGGATTATCTGGCCAAAAACTATCGCGCCCTACGATTTCCATATCATCCCCTTGAGCATGGACAGCGAAAAGCACAGAGAGATTGCGTTTTCACTTTGCGATGAACTTGAGAAGGCTGGTTATTCGGTACTCATCGATGACCGTGACGAGCGTCCCGGCGTCAAGTTCAACGACGCCGACCTGATCGGCATGCCGATACGTATTGCAATTGGGGACAGGGGGCTTAAAGAAGGCATTATAGAGATAGTCCGACGCAAAGACCTGTCAGTTGAGAAGGTCTCGATTGATATGGCCGCAGAAAAAGCTATTGAGATTTGGGAGGCGTTGTAAAAACAAAATATTTGATATGAGTAACAGTCATAAGTATAATATATTTTTGTTAGAATAAATATTTTAAATGGATTAAAGATGAAGTATTTCTTTTGCAGGCTAAGTTGGATGGAATTATATCAAGGTTGTTCTTATGATAAGCCAATATATGGCGGGAAATTCCCAGAGGAAGAAGGATATTGTTTTGAATCATATAATTTTAAACCTTATAGAAATCATCTTTATGGTTTTGTAAAAAGTCGAAATTATAATTCAAATATATCAATTGAAAATTTAGGAGCACAAAAAAAGGATAATTCCATTAAAGATATTACTGTTGTTTATTTTGCCACAAAACCAAAAACTGGCGGGCAATATATTATTGGATGGTACAAAAACGCAACCGTATTCAGGCACTTTCAGAAAAATCTACCAAAGAAAACTGGTAGAATATTTCCTAAATGGAACTCTAATGAAGTAATAGGTTATCATATCAAGGCATCCATAAAAGATGCTATTTTACTTCCTCCTGAGGAGAGGGTTTTTAAAATCTTACATAAATCTGTTGGAGGACCAGGGATTTCCCAGTTGTGGTATTGTAATAAAGGTAATAAAGAACAATTAAAGTTTTTAAAGGATGTTGAATATTACATCAAGTATAGAAAGTTGCCGAAATCTATAATATCAAAAAGAAAATCTTCAAAAAAAGTACTCCAAGATTATAAAAAGATAAAGGAAACTGAATTAAAAGCAATGAATATTATTAAAGAGTATTATTATTCGTTGGGATATGTTATCGATGATGTAAGTAAAGATAATCTTGGCTATGACTTGGAAGCTTATAATGATAACAATTTATTGTATCTTGAAGTAAAAGGATTATCAAGCAATAACCTTTTTACTGAATTAACTCCAAACCAATTTCAAACAATGAATGATAATAAGGATAATTATAGGATTTGTATTGCAGCAGATATTTCAACAAAAAAACCAATTATTTATATATTCAGATATTCTTATGAGAAAGGTTGCTGGATTGACCAGAATAGTAATAAATTGATTATAAAAAGAAAAACTGGTGCTAAGATATGGATTTAGAAAATATTTTAATGCGTCAGGATGGAAACCCGCCTAAGGCGGGTGACATATTAACGCTGCGGCGGAGAAACCTTCATGGTGTCGTTCCTTCCATCCTGAGGGATATGAAATGGGCGTAGGGGTTTGATTAATCAAACCTCTGCAGTTTAGTGCGTCAGGATGGAAATGAAATGACATCCTGACGTTGCGGCGGAGAAATCCTCAGGATGTCGTTCCTTCCATCCTGAGGGATATAAAGACTTTGCAAGTAATAACCGGAAAGGTAAAAGATGAAACTCGGCAATCTTGAATTGATATCGATACTGGAAAACAGTTTCAAGCTCGATGGCGGGGCAATGTTCGGAATCATCCCCAAAATTATCTGGAGCAGGATGGTTACTGCTGATGAAAACAACCTTATTCCTTTAGATATCAATCCGCTTATTATCAAAACCGGCGATGAAATTTTGCTAGTCGATGCCGGTTTCGGCGACATCTTAAACGAAAAGCAAATGAAGATATTCGGCATTAGCGGTCCTACTCGCTGGGATCATGAGCTTAGCCAAAATAATATCAAACCAGAGGATATCACCGGTGTAATATTTACTCATCTTCATTCCGATCACGCTATGGGAGCTTTGAAAAAAGGCGATGACGGCGAACCCGAGCTGCGTTTTCCCAATGCTAAATACTATGTCCATAAGCGTGAATGGCAGGATTCTATAAATCCCAATGAGCGCACGGCCGCTACATATTTCAAGAATCATCTGCGGCTGTTTGAACAGTCCGGCAAACTTGAGCTTCTCAATGGCGATACGGAGCTTTTTCCCAACATTCATATCAAGCATCTTGGTGGTCATACTCCGGGCATGCAGGGAGTCATTATAGATGCAGACGGTCAGCGCGTAATATATCCCGGTGATTTAATCCCGCTTCAATACAATATCAAAATACCTTATGTCCCGGCTGTTGACCTTGACCCTATCGCCTCGATGAACCAGAAACGCTGGCTTGTTAAAAAAATGCTGAAAGAGGACTGGATTTTAGCGTTTGACCATGACATCGAGTTTAAATTTGCCAGGTTCAAGATAGATGATAAGGGGAAAGTCATCCCGGTTAAGATTGATCAAGAATATGTAATGTAACATATTAGATGATAAATGTAACATAATGAACGACAAAATAATAACAGGATGATATTATGGATTTAGAAGCAAAATTAAAGATGCTGGAGAACATGCGTAAAGCCGCTAAACTTGGCGGCGGCCAGAAAAGAATCGACAGCCAGCATAAAAAGAATAAGCTGACCGCTCGGGAACGGATAGATTTTCTCCTTGATGACAATTCATTTGAGGAGTTCGATATGTTCGTCACCCATCGCACAAAAGATTTTGGGCTTGAAAAGGAAAAATATTTCAGTGATGGCGTTATTACAGGTTATGGTACAATCAATGGACGTCTCGTGTTTGTTTTCAGCCAGGATTTCACCGTTTTCGGCGGCACCTTGTCGGAGGCGTTTGCCGAAAAAGTCTGCAAGATAATGGATATGGCCGCCAAGGTAGGCGCGCCGGTTATCGGGCTTAACGATTCCGGCGGCGCCCGTATTCAGGAAGGCGTAGTATCGCTGGGCGGCTATGCTGATATATTTTTAAGAAACACAGTTGTTTCGGGGGTTATACCGCAAATATCGGTAATCCTTGGCCCGTGTGCCGGCGGGGCTGTTTATTCGCCGGCGATTACAGATTTTACTATAATGGTAAGAGGAACTTCATTCATGTTTGTTACCGGTCCTAACGTAGTCAAGACCGTTACTCATGAGGATGTAACGCTGGATGAACTTGGCGGAGCAGATATTCATGCCTCAAAATCCGGTGTGGCTCATTTCGCCTGTGAAAATGAGATAGAGGCGCTGCAGATTACCCGTAAACTGTACAGTTACATGCCTATGAATAATATGGAAGATCCACCGGTAATTGAATGTACCGATCCTATTGAAAGAACTGATCCTGATTTGAATATGATCGTGCCGGAAAATCCCAATAAACCTTATGACATGAAAGATGTGATTACAAAAGTTATCGATGATGGCGACTTTCTGGAGGTCCACACCGATTACGCTATGAACATCATTGTCGGTTTCGCCCGCCTGGGTGGCCAACCTGTCGGAATTATTGCCAATCAACCGGCTCATTTGGCAGGTGTGCTTGATATCGACAGTTCAAATAAAGGTGCCCGGTTTGTTCGGTTCTGCGATTGTTTTAACATACCGCTTGTTACATTTGAGGATGTTCCCGGATTTCTGCCCGGAACCGCCCAGGAACACGGCGGCATTATCAAACATGGCGCCAAGCTATTATATGCCTACTGCGAGGCCACAGTGCCGAAGCTCACGGTAATTACACGCAAGGCATACGGCGGCGCTTATGATGTTATGTCCTCCAAGCATATTCGCGGCGACATAAACTATGCCTGGCCTACCGCTGAGATTGCGGTTATGGGGCCCAAGGGAGCGGCTGAGATAATTTTCAAAAAGGAGATATTAAAAGCCGATGATTCGGAGGCATATCTTAAGCAGAAAGAGGAAGAATACCGCGAACTTTTCGCCTCACCGTTTAAAGCGGCCGAACGCGGTTATATTGATGATATTATTATGCCTGAAAGCACCCGGCCGCGTCTTATAAAAGCCCTGCGTATGCTGGATACCAAAAGGGACACCAACCCACCGAAGAAGCACGGGAATATACCGCTGTAGGGTCAGTATAGAGCTAAAGATATTTGCAGTCAGAAGTAACTTCTGACTGCACAGAAGAATAAATTATTTATGGCATTGTTGAGTATGACTAAGGATAGATATTTAAATTTATTGATTGAATACGGATATATTTATGATAATGATTTCTATAATTGGGTGTTAATAGCAAATTTAGTATTTGTGATATTTTTTGGATTGATGGGTTACTGGGTATTGGAAAATATCATAGGGTTTATCGCAGGGGTTGGCTTAAGTTTTATATTATGGCGAAGTGTAAATAAAAAAATATGGTGGTTACGTAAAGAATACTATGTGCCATTTTTATATTCCTACAGATTTACCCAATTTGATAATATTGATATTGATTTACTGGGGAAGTTTATGCGTGGCCTTTATATGAAAGTAGAGAAAGTGAGCGCCCAAGAAGTTAAGAGCATAATTGAGCAAGGAAATAATGATTCTTCTATTCCTTATAATTATGTAAAGAATATCGCAAATAAATATGAAACAAAATATGCTTTATAAATTCTCTGTTTTGTGTCCCAACCTTAAGCGGCGCCAGAAGTTACTTCTGGCTGAACAAGCAGAAATAATTTACAGTGGTGTCAGAAGTTACTTCTGACACCTGCTAATAAAACATATATTGTAAATGGGAAGACGATACCGACAAAATGTTAAAGGTGGATGTTATTTCGTTACGACATCTGTAGCGGGTTTTATTAAAGTTTTCGATGATCCACATTGCTCCAAAATTGTCATAGATTCATTGCATTACTGCAAGCAAAAATTTAATTTTACGTTGGATGCTTACGTAATCATGCCTGATCATCTTCATTTAATCCTGACTATAGAAGAAAATTCTAAAATTTCAAATATTATGAGAGATTTTAAAAAATATACTTCGGTGGCAGTCAAACGATATTTGTTAGAAGGAAATAATGATAAAATATATTTTCAGTTACTTAAACAAGTACCCAGCAGACCTGAAAGATCGTTTAAACTATGGCTGGATAGATTTGATGATGTTGCCATATATTCAGAAAAGGTATACTTGACAAAGTTACAGTACATTATTAACAACCCAATAAAAGCTGGTCTTGTTGCGAAACCTGAGGATTGGCAATATCTATATTATGAATCGATGAATTGCAGTCAGAAGTAACTTCTGACCGCACAAGGATTCTGACTGCACCAGAAGGTTTTAGGTGGCGCCAGAAGTTACTTCTGGCGCTAAAAGGGAATATGCAGCAGGCAGACCAGGAACTCAATGCTTCTGACTGTATAGGAACAAGGACTAATTTCCACCGCATTGAAAGATTTTTTTATTGCCTATTAAATATTTTGTTATATATTTATACTGAGAAGCAAAAAACGTTGTGAGGTGTATAAATGCAGTTAACTGAGTTTGTGGAGAGAGCTAATAAATCTTTGGATAACTTAATGCAAACGATTGAAGATATACCCCCCGGAGATATGGTCATCCCTGAGTCGATAGGCAAATGGTCGGTGAAGGATGTTCTCAATCATATCATTGTCTGGGAGGAAGAAGCGGCCAAGGCGTTTGAAATATGGAAAATCGGTATCGAGCCCGACTGGCTGCATATAACCGATCTTGATGAATTTAATAATTCCACAGTAGAAAAACAAAGGAGGACGCCTCTATCGAAAATCATAGATCAACTTCAACTTGTGCATAACGGCGTAATCGAAAACATAAAATCGGTGGCTGATAGTGAGTATAACAGTCGGGGAGGTATTCCCGGGTGGTTGGAGACTTTACTTACCACGCATATTGATGATCACACAGATAGAATAAAAGCTTTTGAACGCTCCTTACAAGAAGTCAAAAAAAGCTCAGCCTGAACGATGCTTTTACTTGTTTTTTAAAAGCGACAGGAATGAAAGCTGATTGAAACCGGATTTATTGTCAGGATGATACTGAAGCGCTCAACGCCGACCGAGCTGTTTATTTAGGCAAGCAGGCAGAGATTTGGCTGATTTTGAAAGATACCAGTCAGCAGTACTGAATAAATTACACGATTGTTGCTTCATGGAGTTTTAGTCACTATCTGTTATAGAAACCAATTCTGAAATGGTAGTCTGGTTTTAATCATGGCAGAGGATATTTTCTGCCATTCAAATTTGTTGTTTACAATATCCTTACAAATGTATAAATTGCTCAAGTGGTTTAACGCTGAGGGGCTTATGGGTAATATGATTGCAGTTTATAAAAAGGGAAATTGAAATAAGGGAAGATGTTTAAAAAGATACTCGTTGCCAACAGGGGAGAGATAGCGGTCCGAATAATCAGGGCTTGCCGTGATATCGGAGTAAAGTCTGTGGCTATTTTTTCTGATGCCGACAAATTTGCTCAGCATGTGCGTCTGGCTGACGAGGCTTATAATGCAGGACCGCCGCTTTCAGCTCAATCATACCTTGATATTAAAAAGATAATTGATATCGCCTGTGAATCGAAGGCCGAAGCTATCCATCCTGGTTATGGGTTTTTAGCGGAAAATCCTGTTTTTGCCATTGAAACGGCAAAAGCCAGCCTGGAATTTATTGGACCTACACCCAAAGCCATTAAAATGATGGGCGATAAGATGGCGGCGCGTAAAACCATGATAAAATCCGGCGTGCCCATTGTTCCCGGGACTGAATCACCGGTTGAGAGTGAAAAAGAATCATTAAAAATAGCCCGCGATATCGGTTTCCCGATTCTTGTTAAAGCGGCGGCTGGCGGCGGCGGCAAGGGGATGCGTATCGTAAACAGCGCCAATGAGCTGAAGTCGGCCTTGCGTGGAGCGGCCAGCGAGGCTAAAACCGCATTTGGCGATGACCGGATTTATATCGAGAAATATCTGGCTCAACCGCGACATATTGAAATACAGGTAATAGCTGATAAACATGGCAATTATGTCTATCTCGGCGAGCGTGAATGTTCAATCCAACGCCGTCATCAAAAGGTAATAGAGGAGGCGCCCAGCCCTGTAGTGGATAGCGCTCTCAGGGAAAAGATGGGAAAAGCGGCCATGGCGGCGGCTAAAGCCTGCAATTATACTAATGCCGGAACAGTAGAATTTTTGGTTGATGCAGACATGAAATTTTATTTTCTGGAAATGAATACCCGACTCCAGGTGGAACATCCGGTAACCGAAATGATTACCGGCCGCGATTTAGCCGTTGAGCAGATCAGAATCGCCGCCAACGAGAAACTGTCTTTCAATCAGCAGGATATTTCTATAAGCGGCCATTCCATAGAATGCCGGATTTATGCCGAGGATCCGGTCGATTTTCTTCCGGCTACCGGTATCATACATCATTACAGGGAACCGGCAGGACCGGGGGTACGAGTTGATTCAGGCGTTTATGAGGGAGCCGAAATATCTGTCTATTACGATCCTCTTATAGCCAAGCTTATCACTCATGGTGAAAACAGAAAACAGGCAATCGCCCGGATGAGACGCGCCCTTGATGAATATCTTATCACTGGAGTTACTACAAATATCAGTTTTCATAAAAAGATACTCGATCATCCGGCGTTTTTAGAAGGTAAGCTTTCAACTCATTTTATTGACGAATACTATGACCGGCTGGATGAATTATCCGACGAGCAGCGCCTGGCAATTGCAGTAGTCGCGGCCCTGGATAACCATCGACGCAATAATTTGTCTGTTTCATTTAAAAAAAGCGCTAATAATAACTGGAAACAAAGCGCCCGACCTGGAAATATAAGCAGTCTATGAAACAATGAGTTAATGCATGGGATAAATAAAAAATGATTTACAATGTAAAAGTTGATGATAGAGATTATAAGCTTGAAATAGTCGATGGGCCCAAGAAGCTTGAAATTAAGATTGATGGTCGAGTAATAAAAATTGATAATTACAATGTCAACGCTGGCAGGCTTACGACTCTTCTAAAAGATAACTGCCCGTATGAATTTGAGATTTCTAAAGATGAGTCTGCTTACGATTGCTGGTTTTCCTCGAGGATGTCTCGTTGCGAGGTAATAAGCGAAAAGCAAGCCCGTTATGCAAAACTTATGGGCGGCAGTGTAGGTCTTGGAAAGGCTCGGGCGCTTAAAGCCCCTATGCCAGGTCTGGTTGTGAAAGTTGAAGTCGAACCAGGTCAGCACGTAAAGAAAGGCGATGGTCTGGTCATTATTGAGGCCATGAAAATGGAGAACGAGCTAAAAGCGGCGCATCCCGCAACCATAAAGGAAATAAAAATCAAAGCTGGTCAGACTGTGGAAAAAAACCAGGCGCTGATTGAGTTTGTTTAGCTGCCCCAATTATAAAGATACTGAAATCTAAAGCCGTTGGATTGTAAATCCAGCGGCTTTTATAATAGATGATGATTCTTTATTTTATTTTACTTTAGCAATGTTACATTTATTGAAGATACATATTCTTTGCTACGAACGCTTATGAAATAAACTCCGCTTGGGACAGGTTGACCAAGGTCATCCGTACCATTCCAGATAAAGTCATAAGAATTCATGTTGTTGTCACAGATAATATCAGATTTAACCAGGCGACCGAGTATGTTATATATTTTAAGACTATACTGATTTGTTGACTCCCCGGTAAAGGATATTTTTACAGAGCTGTTAAAAGGGTTGGGATAAGCTTCGATTGATAGATAATTTTCAGGAAGTTGAGTCTTTGATTCAATTATTGAAACTGTGGTTGTATCTTCATAAATTGAAATCTGTTGTCCAGGAATGATGCCAGATGTGTCTACTATAAAGAGCGAATTGAAAGTTATAATAGCTCTTAGTTCTTCAAAGTTTCCTGTACCAAAATGTAAAATAGGTTCATCAAAGGAAAACATTGATGAATGGCTGACCATCTGACGCTTGCCGATATAAATAGTATCGGGAGGGTCATTGAGTATGCCATACAAGTCAACAATTGCACCTAAAGCAAGCGTGTTTGGATATAACCCGATAAGTTTTATTCTTAGAAATGAGTTATTTTGATTTTGATTAATATAAATTTGATTTTGCTGATCATCGCAGTTAGCCATTACAATATCAAGTTGACCATCATTATTCAAATCACCCGTTGCGCAGCCAAAACCATTTAAGTAGTCAACAACGCCGGCTTCATAACTATAATCTTCAAAAATACCCAGTCCATTATTTAAAAGAATCATGTTATAATCAGTTGCCCTGTTTATGAAAAGATCTATATCGCCATCATTGTCATAATCAGCAAAATTAGCTCCCCGAGTAAAGTCTCCATAATCAGTATTTGATTGTGTACTAATATTAGTAAAATAACCTGTGCCATCGTTTTCCCACATTGAATTCTCAATACTTGAGGTCATATATAGATCAAAATCACCATCATTGTCTATATCTCCAAAGCAAGCGCCTCCGCCTGATGGGAAACCACCTTCATTTGTATTGAAAGAGATATCAATGAAGGTCGTATCTCCGTTGTTTCGAAATAGTCTTCCTCCATCAGCGTGCCAATTACCTGCAACGAAAAGGTCATCATCGTTATCACCATCCATATCAAAGAATAACGGACAATGCAGATTTGCAATTGTTTCAAATCCCGAGCCTTCGGTTATATCAATAAAAGTCTGTCCTACACGGACCATAAGATTTCCTCCGCATAGAACAGCTAATTCAGATTCAGGTGTAAATTGAAAAAAGATTGAACCCATTTCATCTACCTCGGCAAGGTTGTAGCTTTCAGCTTCATCTGAAAATGGCGGGTGACCCTGATTTATGTAAAGATGTCCATGATTCCCATAGTATGGTTCACCTGTTATGTAAATATCAGGTAAATAATCCTTATCTACATCGGTAAGAGCAATGGAATGATGACCATTTGCATACTGAGATAATTCATATTCATATCCCATATCGATATATAATGAATCATACCATATATAAAGACGGTCAGCTCCATTATGGTTAGCAATGATAATTTCATTTACCATGTCATTATTTAAGTCAATTATACCAACTCCACAACTAAATTGTGCCTCTGTTACATTTAACTCATTAGCCATTTGCAGAAATGTAACCTGGCAGAAAGCTGAACACACTATCGTTAGAAGTGCTATTATTATAATAATTATAGCTCTCATGATACACTTCCTAAATTATGGTGAAATATTAATCAATCTATGGTAATATAGATAATTGAAACACGAAAATGTCAAGTAAAATCGATATTTTTCTCAAACTATCGAAAAATTCTGAAATATTATGTATTTAACTCAAAATCGCTTCCGCCGCTTTTTTTAACTCCGGCATCACTTTATTCTTTGTTTTTTCTTATTTTTAATTATATTATATAGAGTATTAATGATCTGGAGTATTGGTCTATAATTTGAGAAGGCGATCGATAAATTGAAAGTTTTGGGCGTGGATCATATCGGTATTGCTGTCAGCAACATAGCAAAGGCAATGAATTTTTACAGTAACGGCCTCGGTCTTAAACTTGGCGGGATTGAGGAAATAAAAGACAGGCAATTGCGAGTTGGATTTATCGATATTGGGTCTGCAAAAATCGAACTTATAGAGCCGACCTCTGATGATTCCACGGTTGCTGAATTTATCTCCAGAAGGGGGGAAGGAATTCATCATATATGTTTTAGGGTCGACAATCTTGCCAAAGCTTTACAGCATATGAAAAACAAGGGATTTGATTTAATCGATAACAAGCCGCGGAATGGCGCCGGTGGGTCCAGAATCGCTTTTGTCCACCCTAAATCGGCCGCGGGCGTTTTAATAGAATTAAAAGAACTACCAAAATGAAAGGTGAATTAAAATGAGAAACAAAGTATTAATCTCGACTTTAAGCATTATCATTCTGGCATCTGTGTCAGCCTTGGCGCAACAATCGTTATTCGAGGGCTGTTCATCGGCCGGAGTACTCGACGATCCGGTTATGTTCAACTGTGATTTTTATAATCCTATCGGATTACCCGGCGTTGAGGTCGAATGTCATTACCGGGGACAGTCTGATAATGAATTTACCGATCTTATCATGGAGCTTATGAATGAATATCCGCACTACCTGTTCACCTATGAAGCCCAGGCAGAGTTCTACGAGAACCCCGATGTGCTCGAATATTATTTCAGCGGCGGAACCGATACATTAAAGGCTACTCAATCGCCAAAAATACTCAGCGATCAATTCCCGCCTCCGGAATATATGTATGCGCCTTTCGCAGCGGATGCCCTTGGCGACACAACCGAGGGATCAGCGGGCGGATGGCTCGATTTAGCCGGCAGCGGTATGACATACTCCGATACAAGAGTGTACGGCTATCTGGAAAACGCTACAAACACATGGCCTTCAAACCAGGGATTGGATATATTTATGTATGCCCTTGGTTTTATTTCCTTGAGCAGCCTGGATTCTTCAATATATGCCATGGCTTATGTCGACATCCCTCCTTTTTTTACTCCGGGTCTTTATAAACTAACCATAATCGATTCCTCATTTGAATATGTCAGGCTGGGTGATATTGATTATGCAATCGAAAACGGACTTTTGCACATGGCCTGTGATCTCGAAACCTTTGAAAACGATCCTGACTGGCCGGGCTGGCCGCCGGAGGGATTTATTATTTCAATCGGGGGAAGCGTGACTATAGGATTTGATATACAGACCATTAACGATTTCACATACCCGACATTTTACGAGCCTGTTACCCAGTTTACCGATTTTAACAGCAATAATTCCCCGGAAATATTTGATTATGACATCGAAGTTGTGCCAGGCGTTTCCGTAACTGCCACGATTAATTATTATGATCCGGATAACAACCTTCCGACTGAACGTAGTCTGTTTTTTAATTATGGCTTTTACCCTATGGGCAGTATGGATCATACCTACTCCGACACCTCCGAGTTTGAGGTTACTCTGGCATGGCCGGGAGAGGGCTGGAGTTACTATTATTTCAGGTATTCGGACGGTCTTGATATGGTAACTACTCCGACGGATTCAATATATTTAACACCTATCGGCATTGAGGATGATCAATCATTACCCCGGCAGTTTACCCTCTATCAAAATTATCCTAACCCGTTTAACGCTTCAACCACAATCAGCTTTGTTCTTGCAGACAAATCAGAAATCGATCTCACCGTTTATGATATAACCGGTCGCTTGGTGAGAAATATCCACAGCGGAATCATAAGCCCAGGTGAGCATTCGTTCATCTGGGATGGCAGGAGCAATCAAGGCAAGCAGTTATCATCGGGCGTCTATTTCTATAAATTGCAGACCGGTTCCAATCAGGATTATAAAAAGATGATTTTGCTAAAATGATTTCAGTTGGCGCACGGGGACGTACGCCAACCACAAAAATATATCAACGAATTGATATTTCTAAAAAGTGGAAATCTCGGAGGCCCGTCTGGCGATGGTTTCTCAAAAAATCGGGGAAACTTCCACACTAACAGGCGGGACTTTCCAGTCCCGCAGGCAGGCTGGAAAGTCCTGCCCTATTAAGTTAGTTTTTTTTGATTAAATCTGTGGTTTAAAAAATATCTGGTGAACTCCTGCAAATTTCTACTTGACAAACTGGTTTTATCACATTAATAAAAGACTTTCAGAATGAAGTCGGTTTGCAAAATATCTTTATCCGCCCAGGGCGGATTTTTTTTGGAGAAATAAATGTCTGATACCAAGATAATGGATGCCAAGGGAATCAGAAGGTCGATAAACCGCATAGCCCATGAGATTATCGAGCATAACGGCGGCGCTGAAAATATGGTTATTGTCGGCATCCGCACACGCGGCGCTTTTCTGGCTGAACGTCTGGCGAAAGCAATCAAACGTATAGAGAAAGTCGCCCTGCCGGTTGGAGCGGTGGATATCACGATGTACCGTGATGATGTCACAATCCGACTGGATCAGCCGATTATCCAGAAAACCAACCTGCCCTTTTCTATCGACGACAAGCTGGTTATCCTTGTTGACGATGTTCTCTATACCGGTCGGACTGTACGAGCCGCTTTAAACGGGCTTACCGATTACGGGCGCTCCCGCTGTATACAACTGGCGGTACTTATTGACCGCGGCCACCGTGAATTGCCAATCAGAGCCGATTATGTCGCTATCGAGCTGCAGACGTTCCGCGATGAAAATGTTATCGTGAGATTGAAAGAATATGATAAAGAGGATTGCGTAATTCTTCAGCAAACTAGCGGAGAACTTAAAAGGTGAAATTAAAATCGCCTCATCTTCTTGGGCTTGAGGGTGCAGCAGCCGACGAATTGAACTTGATCTTAGATACTGCCGTAACCTTAAAAGAGATACTTTCCCGTCCCATAAAAAAAGTTCCCACTTTAAGACATATAACGGTCTTAAACCTGTTCTATGAGCCATCCACACGCACCAGGATTTCTTTCGAGCTGGCTGAAAAACGGCTGTCGGCGGATGCCATCGGTTTCGCCAAGGATTCCTCATCGGTTGTGAAAGGAGAGACCCTTCTGGATACCATCTGGAATATCGAGGCTATGAAGATCGATATGGTGGTTATTCGCCATTCTGTATCCGGCGCTCCGCTGTTTTTATCGCAGAACTGCTCATCAAAAATTATCAATGCCGGCGATGGCTGTCATGAGCATCCGACCCAGGGGCTGTTGGATATCTTCACGATGAGAGAAAAGTACGGTAAAATCGATGGGCTTCGGGTTGCCATTGTCGGCGATATCAAACACTCCCGGGTAGCTCGTTCCAATATCTGGGGCCTGAAAACCCTGGGAGCGAGTGTGGCGGTTTGCGCTCCCACGACTTTATTGCCGGTCGAAATCGAGAAAATGAGCGTTGATGTTTATACCAATATCGAGGAAGCGCTCGAGGGAGCGGATGTGGTAAATATTTTGCGTTTGCAAAGGGAAAGGCAATCGGCGGGCCTGCTGCCGTCACTGAGAGAATACAGCAACAGGTTTTGCATAACTAAAGAGCGTCTTAAATATCTAAATAAAGATTTTACAATCATGCATCCCGGCCCGATGAACCGGGGCGTGGAAATTTCATCAGAGGTCGCCGATGGTCCCTATTCTGTGATTTTGCCCCAGGTGACAAACGGCGTGGCCGTACGGATGGCAGTTTTATATCTGTTAAGCGGTGGAGTTGGCAGCATTGAGTGATTTTACCATTACAGGCGGCACAATTGTTGATCCGGTTAATGATTACTTCGGTCCAGGATCGATTGTTATTGAAAAAGGCAAAATTGTTGAAGTAAAAAGGAAAAAAGCCGGTATAAAAGGCGATATCGACGCCGCCGGATTGTTAGTCTGTCCAGGTCTGGTGGATATGCATGTTCATTTCCGCGAACCCGGTTTTGAATATAAAGAAACTATATATACCGGCTCTCAAGCCGCTGCTGTTGGCGGATTCACCTCGGTTGCCTGTATGCCGAATACCGATCCGGCTCTCGACAACCAGGAGGCAATTAAATTTGTTATTCATAAAGCAAAAGATGCCGTCATTAATGTCTATCCTATCGGCGCCTTAACCAAAGGCCGGAAGGGTGAAGAACTGGCGGAAATGGGCGATATGCATCAAGCTGGAGCGGTGGCTTTTTCCGATGATGGTTCCGGCGTGCAGAATGGAATCATAATGCGCCGGGCGATGGAATACTGTAAGATGCTGGGTGTACGAGCGATTTCCCATTGCGAATATGAAGACATTGCCGATAACGGCGTTATAAATGAGGGATTCATGTCGACTAAGCTGGGCCTTGGCGGCATATCCCGAATTGCCGAGGAGCTGATGATCGCCCGCGAGATTATGCTAGCTGAATATACTGATTCACCTGTTCATATAGCGCATGTTTCAACAGCCGGCGGGGTTGATTTGATTGGCAAAGCTAAAAAAAGGAACGTGCCTGTCACCGCTGAGACCTGCCCTCATTATATTACTTTAACCGACGAAATGCTTGAAAGCTTCAATACCAATTTCAAGGTTTATCCGCCTTTGCGTACGAAGAAGGACGTTCAGGCTATTAAAAAGGGGATAGTCGCGGGCGTCATCGATGCTATTGCTACCGATCATGCTCCTCATGCCTATGAGGAAAAAGCCCTCGAGTTTAACTATGCGCCACCGGGAATGATCGGACTTGAAACAGCGGTCGGCCTTGTCTCAACCGAACTTGTAAGAAAGAATGTATTAGACTGGCTGAAAGCAATCGAAATTATGTCTGTAAACCCTGCCGGTATCCTTAATATCCCGGCTGGAACATTGAATGTTGGAGCGGTCGCCGATATCGCTATAATCGATCCCGAGCTTGAATGGACAGTTACCGAGGATGATTTTAAATCGCTTTCGAAGAATTCCCCTTATATCGGCAGAAAATTGATCGGCCGGGTTGTACGGACTATTGCTGCCGGCAAAACAGTGTTCGAACTCAATTAAGACAAAGCCAAATGACTCGATTCCCAGGTAAGCATAAAGCTTTAATCCTTTTAATCCTGTATATCATTGCTACCTTGTTTATCATATCATTAAGCAGGTCGCCCGTGCTGGTCGATGAAAGGGTCGGCGTTATCCCGATGACTGAATTTGAGGGACACAAACCGTTCCAGTACCGGGTTCTGATGCCGGTTCTGATTAGAACTATTGAGTTCATCACTCCCAGATTTATTGTAGACAGAATCAATGGAATCACGGCTGATTTTGTGAATACAAGATTACGAACCCGAGCGGACCTACCGGATTATAAGACAGATAAGCTTTCCCAATACGGCTGCCGGGTAATCGTATTCTTAATTTTAAACACGCTAACCCTGTTCGGGTTCTTAATTATCTTAAGGCAAATGGCTAAAGCCTTGAACATATTTTCGGAGCGTGTATGTGATCTTTTACCGCTGGGGATGGCCATTGTCATCCCAATATATTTTAATTTCGGAAATTTCATGTATGATTTTTCGCACCTGCTGTTGTTTGCATCATCACTTTTATTGCTGTATAAAAAACAATGGCGCTTCTATCTTGTATTGTATTCATTAGCTCTGCTTAATAAGGAAACATCGGTTATGCTGGCGATCGTTTTTATTGTAAATTATTATAAAGAATTGCGCCGGGCAGAATTTTACAAGTTGTTGGGCATTCAAGCGGGTTTATTTATGATAATTAAACTTTCACTATATCTGACCTTCATTGATAATCCCGGTGGAGTTGTAGAACATCATTTAGCCTGGAATTTGAACCATCTGTCGCAATTATCAAGTTATTTCAATTTCGAGCCAATCGGCAAAGGGATGATCTTCCCGGCATATTTAAATATCCCGCTTCCACGAGGAATTAACCTGCCTATGATTGGCTTTATGGTTTTTATAATAATCTATAAGTGGAAAGATATCCCGTTATTTCTTAGAAGATCGCTGGTATATGTTCCGGTTCTTTTTGCTTTCGGGTTGTTTATGGGGCACATTAACGAGCTGAGATCATATTATGCGGCTTTGCCTGTAGTATACCTTTCGGTCATGGCGGGAATTGTAAAATTTATCGAATCATTAAAATTAGAAAGAATCGAGTAGATGTATGGCTGTAAAAACATATGAATTCAGCATTCAATCGGAAGGCTTTTGCCACCTGGAGGATATCACCTCGCAGGTAGCTGTTTTTCTTGAACAGTCCGGTTTAACGGATGGTATAGCCTGTGTGGCGGTGGCCGGTTCGACTGCGGGTATCAGCACGATTGAGTATGAGCCGGGATTGCTAAAAGATATCCCGGAGTTTTTCGAGAAATTACTGCCATCCGGCAAATCATATCATCACGATGAAACCTGGCATGATGGCAACGGTTTCTCACACATGCGGTCGTTTCTGCTAAAGACATCACACTGTGTGCCTTTCTCCAGCGGTCGTTTGATACTGGGTATATGGCAGCAGATAGTACTGGCCGATTTCGACAACAAGCCGAGACGCCGGAAAGTTATTGTGCAGCTGGTAGGGGAATAGTTATTATATTGTATGACTTTCAAGAACGTTATAATGAAAAAGCTGATGGATATAATAGAAAATCATACAATATATTAAACGTTACTTCAGAAACAACAAAAACAGGCAAAAACAATGACAATAGAAGAAAAACTGAATTTCAAAACCCTCGAATGGCGTAATGATTATCTAAGATTAATAGATCAGCGGCAACTGCCCGAACAATTGACATATTTCGATTGTCGAAAAACCGACGATCTTATTTATGCGATAAAAGAACTGGTTGTCAGGGGCGCTCCGGCTATTGGCTGTACTGCCGCATATGGTATGGTTTTAGCTGTAAAAAACAGCGAGGATTTCAATCAAACTGCTCAGGCTCTAAAAAATTCCCGTCCAACTGCGGTAAACTTAGCCTGGGCAGTCGATAGAATGATGAAGGTGATTGAAGATTTCAGCGGTGATATTTATGCTATTGAAAAAGAGGCTGTTGCCATCCATGAAGAGGATGCCGATATGTGCCGTCAGATCGGCAAAAATGGCGCTAAGCTAATTGATGATGAGTGCAGGATACTTACACACTGCAATGCGGGCGCCCTGGCCACTGGCGGTATCGGCACTGCCCTTGGGATTATTTACACGGCCAAGTTTAGCGGGAAAAGCATTTCGGTATGGGTTGATGAAACCCGGCCGATACTGCAGGGAGCGCGACTCACCGCCTGGGAGTTAGACAGGGCGGGAGTTCCGCTTACCCTGATTTGCGACAATATGGCAGCCTCATTAATGGCCGCAGGTTGTGTCGATTGTGTCATTGTGGGGGCCGACAGAATTGCAGTTAACTACGATACAGCCAATAAGATAGGCACCTACAACCTGGCTGTTTTGTGCCATCATCACAAATTGCCCTTTTATGTGGCGGCGCCATCGTCCACATTAGATAACCAATGCCCGGATGGTCAATCTATAATAATCGAAAATCGATCCCAAAAAGAGATTAAAACAATAAAGGGACATAAAATCGCTCCCAAAAATGTTAACGTATTCAATCCGGCATTTGATATTACACCGCATGACCTGATTTCGGCAATCATTACCGAAGATGGCATAATCAGGCTATAGCCTTTTTTAAGGTTATCTGAGCAAGCCCCGACCGTCAAGCCATAATGTGTTGTCGACCCTCTGAGGTCGACACAATGGCCATGATTAGTCTCTTTTCCAAGTTGTCCGAGTAGTAAAATCAGAAATTATGTATAATGCTGTATTAAATAAAAACCAATTTATCCGATATTCTAAAAAGTTGATAAAATACTTGACAATTTGGATAAATCTTTTAAATTTATCAACTTGTGATAAATGGGCTAGACCCTTTTATTAGTTTGATAATAGTAATTAGAGATAAGGAGAATCGATGAAAACCTTTGTACCGCGGCCTTCTGAACACAAACGGAAATGGTATCTTGTGAATGCCAATGGCAAGGTTCTGGGTCGATTGGCAACGGAAATTGCCAGAAGGATCAGAGGTAAGGACAGCCCATTGTTTACGCCATATTTTGATATGGGCGCCTCGGTTGTGGTGGTAAATGCCGAGAAAGTCCGAATTACCGGGAAGAAATCAAAATTAAAACAATATTACCATCATACCGGTTATCCCGGCGGACTCAGGTCGGTAAACTTTGATAAGTTGATAGCCACTCACCCGGAACGGATTATTCAGAAAGCAGTGAAAGGTATGCTTCCGAAAAACAGGCTGGGCAGACAACTCAACAGAAGACTTTTTGTTTATGCGGGTCCGGATCATCCGCATCATGCCCAACAACCGGAAGCTCTAAATATCTAAGTTAGTGGAGGAATTTTGGCAGAAGATTATTTAAGAGGATTAGGAACAAGAAAAAGAGCGGTAGCTCAAGTTCGTCTTAAGGAGGGCTCTGGAAAAGTATCGATTAATGGGCGTGAGATACTGGCCTATCTATGCCGTCAAAACCTGGTTACCCATGCCTTAGCGCCTGTTGAGGAGGCTAAGCTTATGGGCAAAATCGACATTATTGCCAAGGTAGCCGGCGGCGGTCTTTCCGGTCAAGCAGGCGCTTTACGCATGGGCATCGCCCGGGCGCTGGTTCAGCTTGATCCTCAACTGAGGGTCAACTTGAAAAAGAAAGGCTTTTTAACCCGTGATGCCCGTATGGTCGAACGTAAAAAATATGGGCTGGTTAAAGCCCGTAAACGTTTCCAATTCTCGAAGCGTTAAATTTAAATTGATAATGCACACCGGCGGACTTATGGCGGGGTCCCCTTATGGGGCCGTCCGGGGATGAGGCCGGTGGAGGAATAAAACCAAACCAACCAGTAGGAGTAAAATTCATGAGTCAAATCGATATCAAGGACCTTCTCGAGGCAGGTGTACATTTCGGGCACCAAACCAGGCGCTGGAATCCAAAAATGAAAAAATTTATTTTTACCGCGCGAAACGGAATCTACATAATTGACCTGAAAAAGACGCTGCTTTCCATTAATCGTGCGTCAGCTATGCTTCAAAAAATTGCCGAAGATGGCGGGAAGGTACTGTTTGCCGGAACAAAAAAACAGGCCAAATATGTAATTAAAGATGAGGCTAAAAGGTGCGGCCAGTTTTATATCAACGAACGCTGGCTGGGCGGCACCATGACTAATTTTCAGACTATCAAAGGGAACATTAAGCGATTAAGACAGATTGAAAAGATGAAAGAGGACGGGCTGTTTGACAGTATTACTAAAAAGGAAAGCATGAAGCTTGAAAAGGAAAAATCCCGGCTGGAGAAGTTCCTGTCCGGTATAAAAGATATGTACAAACTGCCCGCCGCCTTGATTGTCGTTGATGCTAAAAAGGAGCGGATTGCCGTAGCCGAGGCAAATAAGTTAAAAATTCCAGTGATCGCCATTATCGACACTAATACCGACCCTGATCCTATCGATTATCCTATTGCCGCCAATGATGATGCCATTAAGTCGATAAGCGTTGTTATCCGGGCGTTGGCTGACGCTATAATTGCCGGCCAATCAAACATCGAGGAGAAAGAGATGGCTGCTCTGGAGGAGGAAAAAGCTTAAATGCATATTACCGCATCATTAGTAAAACAGCTGCGAGAAAAAACTGGCGCCGGCATGATGGATTGTAAAAAGGTTCTTACTGAAACGGACGGTGATCTTGATAAAGCGACGAAAAAATTGCGTGAACAGGGACTGGCAAAGGCCGCTAAAAGAGCGACGAAAGCGGCAAATGAGGGCTCAATCACCGCCTATATTCATCCAGGCGATAAACTTGGAGTTTTGGTCGAAATAAACTGCGAAACCGATTTTGTTGCCCGTACCGATGATTTCAAACAGTTTTGCAAGAATATCGCCATGCAGTGTGCGGCGACTAATCCGCTGGTAATTCAGCGAGAAGAGCTTGACCAGGAATTGATAAATAAAGAAAAGGAAATTTATAAAACCCAGGCTTTAAACGAAGGTAAACCGGAGAAAATTATCGATAAGATAATTAACGGCAAAATTGAGAAATACTTCCAGGAAGTGGTTTTGATCGAGCAATCCTTCATTAAGGATCAGGATAAAACTATTGAAGATATCCTTACTGATTTAATTGCCAGGCTGGGCGAAAATATCCAGATAAAAAGGTTTATCAGGTATCGTCTCGGAGAATAATATGCCTGCTAAAAAGCCGGCAAAAACCGTTGCAAAAAAGGCTAAATCCGGCTCATTATCGCGCTCACGGATAAAGTATAAAAGGATATTACTGAAGCTTTCCGGTGAGATCTTAATGGGCGACCGTGACGCCGGTCTCGATGACCAGATGATACAGTATGTCTGCCGTCAGGTGGCTCAGGTTAAAGAGTTGGAAATTGAAATAGCTCTGGTGGTTGGCGGTGGGAATATATTTCGCGGCCTGACTGCCGCCGCCAATGGCATGGATCGAGTCAGCGCTGATTATATGGGTATGCTGGCTACCGTTATCAATGCCCTGGCACTTCAGGACAATTTAGAAAAACTGGGACATTTTACCCGGGTTATGTCTGCCGTTGAAATGAATGAAGTGTGTGAACCTTATATTCGCAGACGGGCGGTCAGGCATTTGGAGAAAGGGCGGATTGTAATTTTTGCCGGCGGCACCGGCAATCCCTATTTTACAACTGATACCGCGGCCGCATTGAGGGCGGCGGAAGTTAATGCCGATGTGCTTATTAAAGGCACCAAGGTTGACGGCGTTTACGACTGTGATCCGGTAAAAAATCCAGGGGCGGTTATGTTTAAAAAGCTGACTCATTCAGATATTTTAGAAAAAAACCTGAAAGTCATGGATGCCACAGCCGCTTCGCTCTGCCGGGAGAATGATATCTCGATTATAGTCTATAACTTGTATAAAAAAGATAACTTGGAAAAAATTGTTTTTGGTAATAGAATCGGCACCTTAGTGAATTGAGGTCTGGTTATGCTGGAAGAAATTTATAAAGACACAAGCGAGAGGATGAAAAAAGCTGTGGAGTCCATCAGACGGGAGTTAACCGGGGTCAGAACTGGAAAAGCCACTCCGAAAATTCTGGAGGACATTAAGGTCGATTATTACGGCACATTAACTCCGTTAAACCAGCTGGCATCTATAAATGCTCCCGATCCTAAAATGCTTGTTGTACAGCCCTGGGAGAAGACTATTATTCCGGAGATAATAAAAGCTCTTCATAAAGCCGATATCGGATTAAATCCGATTGCCGAGGCAAACATTATTAGACTGCCGATTCCCCCATTAAACGAGGACAGGCGCAAAGAAATGGTCCGGCTGGTAAAAAAACTTGGCGAGGATGGCAAAATCGCTGTAAGGAACATTCGGCGAGATGCAAATGATAAAATGAAAAAAGCACAAAAGAATTCTGAAATCACCGAGGATGAACTGGAAAAGGGCCAGAAGAAAGTCCAGGAATTTACCGATAATTTCATTGATAATATTTCCGAAATAGTTAAATTTAAAGAGCAAGAGGTAATGGAGGTTTGATAATGGCCTCTCTCGAATCTTTAAAAAGAAAGATCCTGGCAAAAGGGAATATCCCAAAGCATGTTGCCATTATCATGGATGGTAATGGTCGATGGGCCAGGCTGAGAGGTTTGCTCCGGACTGTCGGTCATGAAAATGGGGTCAAAGCGGTCAAGAAGATTGTCCGAGCCGCCGGCGATATCAATCTGCCATACCTGACACTGTATACATTCTCGACTGAAAACTGGAATAGGCCGAAAAGCGAAGTTTCTGCAATAATGAGGCTGTTGTATGAGACTACCCGTCGCGAATTAAATGAACTTTTAGAAAACAATGTGCGCCTTATCACAACCGGCGACATCGAGGCTCTGCCGAAAATCCGTCGGGATATTTTAAAAGATGCTATCGCCCGTACGTCGGAAAATACCGGGTTGACATTGAACCTGGCTTTAAACTATTCCAGTCGCCTGGAAATTCTTCAGGCCGTTAAAAATATTATAAGCGATATTGAATCTAAAAAGCTGGTTAAGAACGATATCGATGAAAAACGGTTCTCGTCATATCTTCAAACAAACGGAATCCCCGACCCGGACCTTTTAATCAGGACCTCCGGTGAAAGACGGTTGTCCAATTTCCTCTTATGGCAGATGTCTTACACTGAAATTTATGTAACTAACGTCCTGTGGCCGGATTTTGATGAAAAGGATTTCTATCAGGCGATCATAGATTTCCAGGGGCGCGAGAGAAGATTTGGCCGCGTTACGCAAATCCAGGACCATTGAAGGTCGCTGTCTTGACTAAAAACCTTGCCCTTCGGTTATCTGTCGCCGCTGCAGGTATTCCTTTACTGATAGTTATATGTATTTTGCATGAATATTTTATTTTTGTATTCGGCATTCTATTGGCAGGTCTTGGCGGTCTTGAATTAGCGCTAATGTTTCGTCAAAAAGGTTACTATGCAAACCCTGTATTATCGGTTATCCTGCCGGTTTTATGTATTATCTCTGCATTTTATGATTATCCGCTTAAAAACATATTTCTGTTTTCATTTTTCCTGGTATCCTTGATAGTTGTCAAACGATATTTCGGCGACAGCTCGGCGGACTTATCAGGATTTTTTAACGATCTGCTTAGCAGCCTATTGCCGGTATTTTACCTTGGATTAACGATTTCGTTTGTTATCTACCTTAGAAAAGTGCCTGATTATGGCGGCCTGCTTTTAATTTATATATTTCTTACCGTATGGGGAACTGACACCGCCGCCTATTTTGGCGGTAAGGCTTTCGGCAAACGCAAATTTTCTGTTTTGCTGTCGCCTAATAAAACCTGGGCGGGATTTTACAGCGGATTTTTTGGAGCGGTCTTGGCCGGAGTTGTCAGTAAGCTTGTCTTTTTAGATTTGAGCTGGCTTCAAATAATATGCATGTCGATTCTGGCCTGCTTTTTGGGGCAGGCGGGAGACCTGTTAGAATCGGGAATCAAACGTCATTGCCAGGTTAAAGATTCATCATCGATAATACCCGGTCACGGCGGTGTTTTGGACCGTTTTGATTCGTTCTTTTTTGCTGTACCGGCTGTATATATTTTTGTGATTGCCTGGAAATAAATTGATTAAGCTTGGCTGAAATATTTATGCAGCAGGGGCATATTGCGATATGTCCCTACGCGATTTATTTATGAAAATTATTAAGATACTCGATCACATATTTATCCTTCGCCCGATGCTTCACCTGCCGGTCTGGACAATAATGATACTGGGTTATTACCGCGCTCAAAGCGATACGTCAAGCTGGACTATTTTGCCTATTTCTCTTCTGCTTGGTTCCGGACTTTTCGGAGCGGTTTTTCTAATCAACCAGATTTATGATATCGAATCTGATCGCCTTAACGATAAGCTTCATTTTTTACCGAAAGGCATAGTTAAAATAGGCGCCGCCTGGATAATGACGATTCTTTTAAATCTTGTTTCGCTGGCGATCGCCTTTAGTTTATCGTTTACAGTGGGTTTTGCATCGTTAATGGTGATTGGGCTGGGTATTCTTTATTCTGTTCCGCCGATTTCTTTAAAAGACAAAGCCTGGCCCGCGGCATTTGCCAACGGTCTTGGGCATGGCGCCCTTGTGTTTATTATCGGTTACTGCGCCGCCGGCGGTCAATTCTGGGATGGGATAATAAAATCGATTCCGTATTTCATGGCAGTAATGGCAGTATATATCGGTACGACCCTGCCTGACATTGCAGGTGATAAAAAATCAGGCAAGCTTACTATCGGGGTGGTCTTTGGCGAGCGGTATTCGAAATATATTATATTACTTTATTATATAACAGCGGTATTCGCCGGCTTTGTAATCTTCGATATTCCATTTGTGGTCGCCTCTGTCGTTGTTGCCCCGTTTTATTTCTGGTCTGCTTTTTCAGGGTCAATAAAACCTGTTGTTCTGGCTGTTAAGCTGTCGATAATTTCATTAACGCTGGCGGCGGGATATTTCTATCCGGTATACATTATTTTTTTAGTAGTCTTGATTTATGCAACTCGAAAATATTATAAGCGCCGGTTTAATATAGCATATCCCTCGATAAAATAATTCCCGACCCTGTCGATGTTTATATATATGAACAAATTTCTTTCGATAGCGCTGTTAATTTTTATTTTTGGCGGCTGCGGCTCCAAACCACGGCAGTATGATCTGAAACAAAGATTCTCCCAATCAGACAGGAACAAACTTGTATATGTTGCCAATGGCTATCTTGGCGTAAAATATAAATATGGCGGCATAAATAATACTGGATTCGATTGTTCAGGTCTGATTTACCGGATTTACCTTGACGCTCTGCGGTTGAAGCTTCCCCGGACAGTAAAAGGTCAGTATCAGGCCAGCTATGGGATTCCGCTATCCCGCGCTCAGGTAGGAGACCTGGCATTTTTCAAAATAAAAAACCAGCGGCTTGATCATGCCGGAATCATTATCGACCGGGGCAGGTTTATTCATGCCACCAGATCAAAGGGGGTTGTTATTTCCGATCTGAATGATGATTATTATCGGAAACGGTTTACAGGTATTCGAAGGTTGAGATAAATAATCCAATTATCAATTGCAAGGGCAAAGCTTGATCTTGTGTTATGATCTATAAATTAGTTATACATTTATCAGTTATTGCAGGCCTCTGACCCCTGAGGCGAGAGGTTTGAAAAAAAACAAAATGGTGATGTATGCCCAACGGTAGGACAGGTTTTCAACCTGTCCGGACAGACTAAAAGTCTGTCCTACTATACTGTTCTAACAGCAAACAACTAAAGATTAGCAGATAGATTTAATCTATTGTTGCCTTCAAATCCTTTATAACCAGGAAAAAGTTTATGAATAATTCAGGCTAATCAACCTCGTTAAACTCGACCAGCCAGATATCGCCAAACGGCACATTGCCTTTTCTATACAATTCCCCCGATCTCAAAAACACAAACCGCCTGGCATCAGGAGAAAAGCGCGGCAAAAAATCATGTCGTTTAGCTTCAATCCGGCTTTTTGGTATTTCATAAAACTGACCGGTAATTAAATCCATGACAACCAGCCTTTCGAAATTATCGCCATAATAAAATACAAGATAGCGCTCGTCGGGAGAGATTGTCTCAAGGTAAGATGGCGACCGACCGTAAGTGATTTGAACCAGCGAATCATTGGCCGATTTATAGATATTAGTAAAGCCCGGTCCGGCTCTCTTTGATGAGCAAAAGTAAATTGCCCCTGAAGCCTGAATCGCAAATAATGGATCATCGGTCAGCATGGACAGCGATGAATCAGCGGGAATTTTCTTGGTTGCGGGTCTTTTGGGAATTTCTTTAAGCAGATATAGTTTGTTAGTCTTGTAATCTAACGAAAAATATTCTTCTGTGATATCAAGTAATGTATCGCTTGTGTCAGCGGAGGGAGAGGTTATAAGCCTGGTGAAATAAACTCTTTCTCCGGATGGGCTGAAAAACGGGCTCATGTCCTTTTTAAGATCGGTCAGGCGCCTGGTACTGGCTATCATGGAGATATCTTTAAAGGTCAAGGCCATCCTGTCAGGATGTTTCGATGCTTTATCTGGCTCCTGTTTGGATGAGCATCCGGATAACATAATAAATGCAATGGCTATTGAGATGACCGCTTTCATAGCCTTTATTTTATCTTCATGCCGTCAATTAGTCAATTTTAAAATGCATGTAAGTATTAATGCAATTTTACTTGACTATGCTTTTTTATTCGGGTATTAAACCGCTGTCATGTTTGCAGGCTTTTCAGTATATGAAATCAAGCAACCCGGAATAACTAACCGTGGGAGGTCATCTTGAAACGTGTATTTGTTTTTGGAATAATTTTCATAGTATTGTTTGCCATACTGATTATTTATATAACCGTTTCCCGGCAGGTCGATACTGATAAGCTGGCGCTGTCCGGGATGGTCGAGGCTGAGGAACTCAATATCTCTTTCAGAATTTCGGGATTAATCACAAACATGTATTTCAACGAGGGCGCAATTGTAGATTCGGGTTCTGTAGTGGCCGAGCTTGATCAAAGCGAACTAAAGGCCGCTCTTGACCAGGCCGGCAAAAACTATGAAGCTGCCCGGGCCGCTATAACCAATCTTGAGGTGAAAATCGAGACAATAGATCGAAACCTTAATAAAATCAAAACGCTGATACCCGGCGGTGCGGCCACCCAATCCCAGTATGATGATCTGTTTGACCAGAAACGTCAGGTAGAAGCTCAACTGGAGTTTTCAAGGAAAAATCTGGAAGCGGCGAAGGCCGCCGTAGATATGGCGCGGATACGGCTTGAGTATGCGGTTTTGACCTCGTATTCAGATGGCGCTGTTTTATCGCGCATGTTTAAACCGGGCGAGGTGGTCATGCCGGGCGCGCCGGTTATTACAATTGCCGATCTGGATGACTTAACCATTAAAGTATTCCTGCCGGAAATTCATCTGGGAACAGTCAAACTTGGCCAGAAAGTTGAAATTCAAATCGATTCACATCCCGGCCAGTCTTTTCCGGGGGTGATTAAGCATATCTCTGATAAGGCTGAATTTACTCCGAAAAATATTCAAACTAAAGAAGAAAGAGTAAAGCAGGTTTTTGCGGTGGAAATTTTCTCTACAAGTCAGGGCGGAATACTGAAGCCGGGACTGCCCTGCGATGTTGTAATATCTCTGCGGCAAAAATAATCTGCTGCTGAGCCTGCCTAAAATAAATATTTATGATTGCAGTCAGCGTCAAAAATCTTAACAAGTCATTTGAAAAAGTAGCGGCGCTTCAGGGCGTCGAGTTTGAAGTTAATGAGGGCGAGGTTTTTGGCGTTCTTGGTCCCGATGGCGCCGGCAAGACTACCCTGTTGAGAATCTTAGCCGGCGTTATGACCGCTTCATCGGGTGAGGTCAATATACTCGGCAATAATGTAACCGCTGATATGGAATCCGCCAAACAGTATATAGGATATCTTTCCCAGCGGTTTTCGCTTTATCCTGAATTAACGGTAACTGAAAATATCGATTTTTACAGCCGCCTGTTCAGGGTTGATAAATTTGAAAGCCGGAAGAGAAAAGAAAGACTGCTGGAGTTTTCCCGTCTTAGACCATATGTCAATAGAAGAGCCAAACATCTTTCCGGAGGCATGAAACAGAAACTGGCTTTGTCATGCGCCCTGGTTCATACGCCGAAGATTCTTATTCTGGATGAGCCGACGACCGGAGTCGACCCTATCTCGAGGCGAGAGTTCTGGAAAATATTGTACGACCTCCTGACTGAAGGAGTCACCATAATTTTTGCCACGCCATATATGGATGAAGCCGAAAGAGCAAGCCGTATCGCCCTGCTGTATGAGGGGAAAGTCCTATCATGCGACAAACCGGATAATTTAAAAGCCCGATACAGTTACAATCTTGTCGAACTTGTTTCAGACGATAACAGGCTTACCAGGAATGTATTGCAAAAAGTATTCAATGCCGAAAGCATGGTCTTCTTCGGAGATAAGCTTCATATCAAGTTGAAAGATTATGAGCAGGATTTAACCATAATTAAGAAAACATTGGCTGAAGCGGGAGCTAACATTGTGTCAATCGATCGGATTGTGCCTGGTATGGAGGATGTTTTTATAGATGCCATTGCCTGAAAAGTCAGTTGAGGTTAAAAACCTTACCCGAACATTTGGCGATTTTACCGCTGTCGATGATATATCGTTTGAGGTATACAAAGGAGAGGTGTTCGGATTCCTTGGTCCCAACGGCGCCGGCAAGTCTACAACTATAAGAATGCTATGCGGCATCATTCCTCCCACTGCTGGAACAGGAACAGTGGGAGGCATTCCCTTGGAGGAAGGTAACAACAGAATTAAAACTATTGTCGGATACATGTCCCAGAGATTTTCTTTATATGAGGACTTGACCGCCTATGAAAACCTTGATTTCTATTCGGGAGTTTACCCGATACCCCGCAGTGATCGTAATAACAGGATTACCGAAGCTTTAGAAATTTCCGGGTTGACCGATCGGAAGGACCATCTCACAGGAACGCTTGCGGGAGGCTTGAAACAAAGGCTGGCGTTGGCCTGTTCGCTACTTCACCGGCCGGAAATACTATTTCTCGATGAGCCGACTGCCGGCGTCGATCCGCTTTCACGCCGTAATTTCTGGGAGCTTATCTATCAGCTGTCAGAATCCGGAGTGACCGTATTTGTAACGACTCACTATATGGATGAAGCAGAACACTGCGACCGGATAGCCTTTATCGCCAGCGGCAGGCTGATTAAAACCGAATCGCCTCAGGTCCTTAAACAATTGAGCGCAAAATTGTTAGAAATCGAATGCGGTGATTGGGCAAAGGCTATGGATATCTTAACGGTTAATGAGGCAAAGGTCGGAGAATCTGCTTTGTTTGGGACAAAGATTCATCTATCGCCAAAACCCGGCGCTGAAAACATAGTAAAAGATATAATTGAATCATCGGGATGCGGACTTATTGCCATTAAGGAGGTGTCGCCCTCGCTTGAAGATATATTCGTATCGCTTTTGAGTCCGGAACAGGCATGAGATTTAAGGCTGTCTTCATAAAAGAATCGATTCTGATAAGCCGTGACAAACGGGCTTTATTTTTGATAATATTTTTCCCGGTCTTTATGCTGGTCTTATATAGCTATGGAGTCACTTTCGATATTAAACATGTTCCGACCGCAGTCCTTGATTACAGCCGGAGTCCTGAATCACGGGACTTTGTTCAGAAGCTGGGTTCGTCTGAATATCTGGATGTTAAGTATATGGTCAACAATTATGACCAAATTCATAAGCTGTTTTTAAAAAGCAAATCTATTCTGGCGCTTATTATTCCTTCCGATTTTGATAAAAAGATTAACCTTGGAGAAAAAGCAAAAATACAGGTACTGGCCAATGGTTCTGACGCTAACACCGCCAGTGTCGCTCTGGGTTACCAGGCGGCTGTGATATCCTCATACAGTGTGGAATTAGTTCGTAAAAATATCTCCAGTCGGGGTCTGGCCTCTATGGTTGGTCCGGGTGTGTCTGAGAGAACGAGGATCTGGTATAATCCTGAGCTGAAATCAACTTACTTTATAGTTCCAGGAATTATTGCCGTGGTCATGATGCTTCTGGGTTCGCTTCTCACCTCGACCTCGATTGTCCGGGAAAAGGATACCGGCACAATCGAAATGCTGGTTTCAACTCCGATTAAGTCTTTAGAGCTGGTCATGGGTAAAATCCTGCCATATGTGATAATTTCATTTATCGATATAATTATTGTTATCGTATTGGGGCATTTTTTCCTCGGCGTGCCAATTAAAGGCAGCCTGTTATTATTGACGCTCGGGGCTTTGCTATTTCTTGTCTGTGCTCTCGGTTTTGGGCTTTTGGCCTCGGCTGTTGCCAGTACTGTCAGTTCCTCTCAATTAATAGCGCTCTTTATCGGCTTGTTGCCGTCGGTTCTGCTTTCGGGATTTATTTTCCCTATCGAAAGCATGCCCAAAATTGTTCAGGCGATAACCTACATAGTGCCCGCTAAATATTTCATTATTATTCTCAGGGGTATTTTTCTCAAGGGCGTCGGCATCGATGTATTATGGCCGCAAATATTATTCTTGTTTGTCTTCGGTACCGTTCTTTTAACGTTTTCCGCCTCGAAATTTGAAAAGAAGATTGGCTGATGTGGTATAGGATTTTTCATATCACAAAAAAGGAATTTATCCAAACGCTTCGCGACAAGCGGGCTTTTGCGATAATAATGATAGCTCCCATTGTCCAGTTGTTAGTTTTCGGCTATGTCGCCACTACCGATATAAAAATGTCATCGGCGGTTGTCTGCGATTACGATGGCACATCCAAAAGCCGCGAATTTATCAGGAAATTTTCAGCCTCGGGGTATTTTAATGATAAATATTATACGACCTCAACCAAGGAATTCGATCGCTATATCGATTCCGGTAAAGCGGTAATAGGAATAACTATTCCAGCCGGTTTTCAAAAGATGCTGTTAAGGGGCAAACAGGCAACGGTCGGTTTTATTCTTGACGGCACGAACTCTAACCTGGCCACTATCTTAAGCGGCTACCTGCAGTTCATAACGGCAGATTATTCCCAGCAAATTAGCGGTGAATTTTCATCCCGGAAAGGTATAGTATTCGAGAAACCTGTAGAGGTTGAGCCGAGGATTTGGTTTAACCCTGATTTAAAATCGGTAAACTTCATGGTGCCGGGGGTGATGGGTATGCTGACCTTGATTGTTCTGTTAAATTTGACTTCCCTTTCAATTGTCAGGGAAAGGGAACTGGGGACAGCGGAGCAGCTTGTAGTTACCCCGATAAGACCTCTCGAGCTGGTATTAGGCAAAACAATCCCGGCCGGTTTTGCCGGTTTTTTAGTCACAACATTGGTTTTAGTAGTTGGCCTGGTTTGGTTTAGGATAAACTTCGAGGGTTCGGTATTTTTGCTGTATATTTTTGCCGGATTTTTCATGTTTTGTGCCATATCAATGGGGTTATTAATATCCACATATTCGCAAACTGGCGATCAGGCGATGTGGGCTAACCAGTTTTTCATAATGCCGAATATTCTGTTGTCGGGCTTTATTTTTCCGATAGATAATATGCCTGAGATTATCCAGTATATTACTTATGCTTTGCCGATGCGCTATTTTTTAAGGATTATCAGAGGGATATTTCTTCAGGGCGCTGGTTTTGTCGAACTGTGGCCTCAGGCGGCGGCTTTGTTAGGCTGGGGAGTGATTGTTGTAGTCCTGGCCGCCTTCAGATTAAGAAAACATATGGTATAATTTGGGGAATAAATCATCAGTTTAAAGCGTATAATATTATGAAAAAAATAGGTGATACTGAAACACGAACAGGCCGAACTATTTACAGATGGCTGTCATACCTCGTGGCTGTAACATTTATACTGATGGGGATTGGAATCCTGACTAAAATACTATTGTCCGAACCGTTCTTGATACACTCGTCTCAGAGGCTCATACTGGGAGGCGTGATTTTGGTTTACGGAACAGCCCGGCTAATAACCTTATATTTGAAAGGAAGAAAAGACAGATTTGATAAAAATAATTAGCAGGAAAAACTTTCAACCCAAAAAAAGACTTGACTATACGGCATTATTTCGTATGTTTATGATTTGATTTTTTTGAGGAGGGTGAAAGCTTAATTTTATCGGCAACTTTATGGTCGCTGAGTGGAGGATGGCAGTGTTCAGGAAAGCAATTATATTTATCACGGTCATTTTGACTGCTGGTTTGGTTTTTGCGGCCTCAACAAGTAAGATAATTAAAGAAGCGGAAAAACTGATTGAAACGGGAGATTTAATTTCTGCTGAAAGCCTGCTGGATTCTGCATTGATCGACTCTCCTGAGGATTACAAGCTATTACGCACTATGGGCAAAATCCTCCATCAAAAAGAGGAATATTCTCAAGCGCTTGAATATTTCGAAAAAGCCATACAGCATAAATCAAAAGATCATGAATCATTATTTGGCGCCGGAATGGTATCATTGCAATTGGGCGAGAGCCAAAAAGCTCTGGATTATTTTGAAAAAGGGCTAAAAACCAAAAAGAACAAAGACGGTTTTCTTTACGGTAAGGCTTTAGCCCTGATGAAGATAGGGGATTTAGCCGAGGCTGATGCCGCAATTAGAAAAGCTATCAGTAAAGATAAGAAAAATGCTTTATATCACAAGGTACTGGGACATGTAAATTTTAATAAGCAGGTTTGGTCTATTGCTATCATGGAATATGAAGAGGCTCTGGAACTTGATTCAACTAATACGGATTTGTACTATAAACTTGCCCGGGCACAATTCTTCTCAATAAATTTTAATGAAGCCGTTAATTATTACCGAAAATACCTTAAAATGGCCCCGGCGGATATAACTGCCTGGCAGGAACTGGGGATTATTTATGAAAAGTCCAACAATCCCTCAGAGGCAATATTCTGCTATAATAAACTTACCGAACTTATCCCTGATGATGGCGACAACTGGTTCGCACTTGGCGATCTTCAATATAAACTGCGAGCTCATGAGGATGCCGGCGTTTCATTAGAGAAAGCGGTTGAACTCGGTTCGCATGTGGCAGAGGCTTATAAAATGCTGGCCAAAATCTATCAACTTCGGAAAGAATATTTTAAAGCCGACAGCGCCTATACACGGTTTGAGCAGGAACTCGGCGCGCCGGATGATCCGGAATACTGGTTTGATAAGGGCAAGGTCATGTTAAAGATCGGTCAAAAAGACGCCTCGTTTTTTCAAAAGGCGGTTCAAGCATTCGATAAAGCAATCGAGCTGGATACCGCAAGCGCTACTTACTGGGAGCATGGCGGGCTGGCATTGTATTCTAAAAAGGATTATGCCGGCGCTATACCATTCTTTATAAAGAGAATTGAACTGGGCGGCGAAAATGTCAACTCACTCCGCAACTTGGCTTTTTGCTTTCTTAAAACTGAAAAATATGAGCAAGCAGCTGCATATCTGGAGAAAGCAATAGCTTTGAAGCCTGAAGATGCGGTTATGCGTCAGATGATCGGCAAAATATATGTCTTCCTGGCTAAAGAAGCCGATGCCATCAAGCACTATAATGTGGCATTGAAAGACACCACCGGCGCTCTTTCGGCTGCAGACAAATGCAAAATTCGCGGCGATATCGGCTATTGTTATGTGGTAATGCGCGAGCCTCAAAAAGCTATCCCGCAATTGGAAAAGGCAATCAAATGCGATGCGAAGAATGTCGATTATTTATATAACCTGGCCAGTTCATACCATCTCGATAATAAACTGGAACTGGCAAATGAATATTATAATAGCGTACTGGATATAAATCCAAGTCATAAGGGGGCAAAAGAAGGAGCTTTAAGAACTACTACTCGATAGGAGCATAAATGGCTAAACAGGAAAAAATAAACCCGGAGGAACTGCGCTATAACTACATTGGCTTCGATGTTGCACCCGGCAAAATAAAAGAATTCTGGGCTTCGGAGGAGGAAAAGAAAAGCTATATAGAAAAAATCCGAGCCAGGTTCGGCAAGCAGCACACAATTGAACGTGATTTCTCGATGGTAAACGCCAAGCAGATAAGTAAAGCCGACCGGATTGTCATATCTTTTGCCTCTGCTTTGATGATTATCTCTTTAATACTGCCATATTACAGCTTTGAGGCTTTCGGCAGCGCCGTTATGGGAAGTCCCATTAGCTATATACTTAATCTGGGTTATATCAGTAACTTTGTCGCCTGGGGAAGCTTTGTTATGATGTTAATTCTTGCTCTTTCAGTAATCATGATATTGCTCAGCCCGATAATTGGCGTAATCAATCTTGTAGCTTTGAATACGAGTTTGGAGAGTAAAAATTATTTTGCCCGGCTAAAGAGAGTCGGTAAGCTAAATTTATTGGCTTTAATTTTATATTTATTGCTTTTTGCTTTAATAGCCACAGGGCAGGCAAATCCTTTTGGTTCTCTGGGCATTGAGGCTTTGAGTGAAAATCTCTCATTATTGAGCCTCTTAGGTTTATCCAGTTTCAGTTTATGGCTGAACATTGGGGCTCATTTTCTGGGAATGATTCCGGCAATGGAACTTTAATAATTAATCATAACACTCATAGGAGGATTTAAGTGAAACAGTCAGTATTTTTCTTCATCCTGCTGATAATATCAGTCGGCACCGGATATGTCATCTGGGCATTTATGCTTCCGGTTTATCTTCGTGAGGGCGGTCCGCTGGTTGCCGGTTTGATTGCCATGCTGGTCATGCTCATGGGCTTTATTATAGAACGGAGCTTAACTCTGAGAATTGCCCGTGGTACATCATCGGTTCAGGCTTTCTTCAAGAAAGTGGTGACAATGCTTAATTCCGATGATTACGAAGGAGCAATTGCAGCCTGTGACAAACAGCGGGGAAGCGTTGCCAATATCATCAGGGCAGGTATTGAAAGGTATAATGCTGTAAAAGATGATTCGGAACTTGACGGCGAGAAAAAGATTGAGGAAACTCAGCGCGCCATCGATGAGGCTAATGCGCTTGAAGTGCCGCTTTTGGAGCGTAACCTGATTGCTTTATCGACAATCGCTTCAATTGCTACTATGTGGGGTCTGCTGGGGACTACCATCGGTATGATCCGGGCGTTTTCTGCAACCGGCCATCGTAAAGGCGGCGTCATTGACGCTCAGCAGTTGGCAGTCGGTATTTCCGAGGCGCTGGTTAATACTGCCGGCGGTCTGGCTAACGCAATTGTCGGGATCATTGCTTACAACGTTTTCGTCAATAAAGTCGATACTTTCAACTATACAATAGATGAAGCCTCTTATGAGGTCATTCAGTTGTTAAAAGAGAAAGAAGGCGCTTGATGGCAGGTAGACCAAAAAGGAGAGTCGGTATCTTAATCGACATGACTCCCATGGTCGATATTGCTTTCCTGCTGTTAATTTTCTATATGGCGACTACCCAGTTTAAACCGCCGGAAAAAGAGAGTGTGTCTTTGCCTTTGTCTCACTCAGAGATCAAGGTGCCGGATAAGGGCATCATTAATATTACTGTTAATGAGTATGATGCTATTTTCGTAGAATATATCACCAAGCATCCTGAATCCGGCGAGATTATCCGAGAATCTCCTGAAGTTACTTTCCGCACTTTAAATTATGAATTAACGATGGCCAGAGTCAAACTGGGCAACCCGGAGATTATTGTCAAAGCCGATCGAGAATGCAGCTATGGGGCTATACGAAGTCTCATGGCTACGCTTCAAGATGTAGATATCGACCATTTTTCGTTGATGACGGATATGAAAATCGATTATATAGTGGAAGAACCGTCATCATGAAGGAGGTGAAGTCAAATGGGTGTTGTTGATGTAGCAGCAAGAGAACCCAAAGCAAAAAAAGGCGGTAAACTAAAACGCCCGAAAAGGCGTACCGGCATCCGTATCGATATGACTCCCATGGTGGATATTGCTTTCCTGTTGCTGATATTTTATATGGTCACTACGGTGTTTTCGATGCCCCAATCGATGGAGATCAATTTGCCTCCTAAACCGAAAGAGGGTGAAGCGCCGCCGATTCCTATTGCTAAATCAAGGCTCATGGAAATACTTGTTGATTCCCAGGGTAATATTTTTTGGATGCATACTCCTAAAGGGCAGGACGATATGAAAATGCCTGAATATATCGAACTAAACAGGTTGCGGAATTTCCTCATCAAGAAAAATCAGGATGTTGCCAAGCTTGTTACCGTGTTGCGTATTGACCCGGAATGTCGATATGAATCAATGGTGAGTATCATTGATGAGATCCAGGTAGTTGAGAGGTTGTTCAAACAGGCAGATCCTGCGTGGTCTTACAGGTTCAGTCTTCAGGATATGACCCAGTGGGAATTTCAGCTGATGGAACAAGCAAAAGAGGCAATGGGCATGGTTGCTCCTGCAGAGGAGGAAACGTTATGAACAAAGCATTATCCCTATTGGCAGGTTATGGGGCTTTTGAGCTTAAGCGAGCCTATCGTAAGAACATGTTTATAGGCATGGTTGCAGCCAGCGCCTTGCATCTTGTGATAATTGGCAGTATCGTTTTAATCAACTATCTTTCGTCAAAACCGCCGGAGGCGGTTGGAACGATTGTTTTGAAGACAACTGCCGACTTGGGCGCTCCGCCGACATTATCGGCCAAGGATATTCCGATCAGAGTGGCCGCTCCAGAACGAGCGCAGCCATCCGTTGGTGTGCCAACGCCTGTACCAGATGAGGAGGCGCCTGAAGAGGTCGAGATGGCAACTATGGATGACCTCGCCGCCATGGCAGCGCCGCCGCCTATTATGGACCTGGATGATGCTGGCGATAAGGATATCATTATTGAGGACTTAGGGGATTTATTGCCGTCTCCTGATGAATTTATTGCCTATGAGGAAGAGCCCACACAGATTGTAGCAGTTCGGCCCGATTATCCCGAAATGGCTCGACGGGCTCAGATTGAAGGCAGCGTCTGGGTTAAGGCGCTGATTGATAAAAAGGGCAAGGTTCGGGATGTGATTATTCTTAAGGATTCCGGCGCCAATGCGGGCTTTGAGGAAGCCGCTATTAATGCGGCAATGAAAACCGAATGGAAACCGGCTATCTCAAATGGCCAGCCTGTGGCTGTTTGGGTCTCTTATAAAATTGTTTTCGTTTTGACTTCAGGCAAATAAAAATCAAGCTCTTGCTTAGCCCGGCTGAGAAAATCAGCCGGGTTTTTTTATGGCTTAGGGGAATAAACCTGCATCTGCAATCGTAATCTCTACAGAACTGATTAACTTTTCATTTTGTTGATAGCCCGCATTATTCGCAAATCTTAACATGTGCTTCTTCTGCCAGAGTTGTCGGAAGTAACTTCCGACAGCACAAAATATTTAAAGGTGATTGAAAAACCCCAATATGGCTATAAGAACAATCGATTCTTTTAGCTAAAAATCGGCATAATTCTGTTGCATCAGTTGATATATTATAATAAAATTAGTGCGATGTTATGGTTATTTAACTTGTTATAATAATATTTTTGAATATTTTATTATTGAAAGTGTATACAATTTTAAAAGTTGATGTTTTGAAACAATTTTAATGAATTTGCGTTACACTAAATGTCAATGAAGAAAGGATGTTTTATGGAAGACCAGGTACAAAATCAGGTTATTGAAACAGAACAGGGCCCAGAGCTCGGTTTCTGGAGCAAGTTCGGAAATATCATTGCCAACCCGCGCATAGCGTTTGAATCATTAGACAAACGGCCAACCTGGTTGATGCCGATGGTGATATTAGTTGCTATTACTGTTGCTACAACTTATTACATGTTTCCGGTTATTATTGAAAAGCAATTGGAAACGTTTAGAAGCAATCCCGACATATCTGCCGAGCAGCTGCAGCTTATAGAAAATCAGTTGTCTGAAAACATAGACACACAGATGTATCTTGCATTGGCGGCACAGATAATCATGACGCCATTAGTGTTTTATATCCTATTGTCATTTATATTTTATTTTGTGGGCTCGGTTATTCTTGGGGGTGATGCAACTTTCAAGAAAGTTCTCGCAATATTTTCATGGTCAACATGTATCTTGATTATTTCAACTTTCATAAGTTTCCCACTGGCGATTGCGAAAGGAACTATTGGCGTTTCTTTATCTCCAGCCCTCTTATTGTCCAATGAGTTGATAGGGACAACGGTTCATACTTTACTGTCGAAATTTGACTTTTTCATGATCTGGTTTTTGGCAGTTTTCGCCTTCGGTTTTTCTGTCATCTACAGGTTTAGTATAGCCAAATCTTATATAGCTATAGGCATACTCTGGGGGATATGGATAGCGATATCTACAGTATTTGCCAATGTTTTTAGTCGATTTGGGATGTAATTTAAAAAAGGAGAGATTTATGCGCCGAATACTCCGGCTGGGGATTACAGCTATTATAGTATCAGGACTGATAACAAGCGCTCAGGCTGAAAAATATACTCTTGAAAAATGCATCGAAACTGCCCTGCAAAACAACTATGGAGTCATTGCGGCAAAGAACAGCTATGATGCGACTAAATGGAGTTTATACTCTGCCTACAGCCAGCTGTTGCCATCGCTTTCTATAGGCGCTACACGCTCTGAAAGCTGGTCGCCCGCATATCTTTATATAGAAGGGGTCAGAACGCCAAACCCAAGACCCGGTACAAATGTCAATTATTCCGGTTCGCTTGGATTTGGTCAATCGTATTCCGGCTTAGGATTGGGCGCTTATGCAAATATTAAGCAGAAACAGGCTCAAAGGTATTCAAATTATTATAGCTATGTAGGCGCTCAAAAAGAATTAATTCTTTCCATTAAGGATGCTTATTTTAACATCATAAAAGCAAAAATGCTTGTAGATGTTTCCATGGATGCGGTAAAACGCGGTGAAGAGCAGTTAAAAACCGCTCAGAGCAGATATGACCTTGGATCAGCCTCACTCTCCGATGTTCTTAAGGCTAAAGTACTTCGCAGTAATGCCAAGCTTGATATGATTACTGCGGAAAACAACTATAATCTGGCAAAAGCCGATTTAAACTATAGAATGGGGATTGATGTAGCGGAAAAAATCGAGATAACAGAGGATCTGCTGGAAAGAGTTTTCGATATAAGTTATGAACAAGCTCTAAATGAAGCGATTTACAGTAATCCATCTTACCGCAAGGCAAATTATGACCTGAGTAAAGCTAAATCTGACTTGTTAGCAGCTAAAGCTCAGTTTTTGCCCAATATATCTTTTGGTGTAACTCATGGAACCAGAGTGCTTGATCGGGCTGACCTGTTTGAATTCCAGGAAGAATTTGCAAGCAGATCATTCTCTGTGCAATTAAGTTACAGTATATTTGCAAATTTCTTCGATTTCTCTAATGTTGTGGCCAGTAAAAAGTATGTTAACACCCAGAAAGAAAACCTTGTTAATACAAAGAACACTGTTTCACTTGAGGTCAAGCAAGCATTCCTCGACATCCAGCAAAACAAAGAAAAATTACAACTCACCGAGGAATCAGTTGCTGCAGCCCAGGAGGATTTAAATATTGTAAAGGAAAAATATAATCTTGGCGCCGCTATTATTATCGAGGTGCTGGATGCCGAGGTCTCGTTCAAACAGGCGCAAATCAGCCAGGTTCAGGCACTTTTCGACTATAACCTCGCCGTTTCCCGCCTGGAAAAAGTCATGGGTAGATAAGTAGATAAAAGGAGTTGTTATGAAAAAAAAGAAGAAGTTGTTCTTGATAATTGCCGGAGCGGCGGTACTGGTGATATTTATCATCCTGGCCGTTGTCAAAAACCAGGAAAAACTCATTCCGGTTACATTTGAATCTGTCGACAGGGGAGAGATTATATCAATTGTTACGGCCAACGGCAAAGTTGAGGCTAAAACCAGGGTGAACATTTCGGCGGATGTTATGGGGAAGATTGTCAACCTGCCTGTTGTTGAGGGTCAAAACGTTGAAAAGAATCAGCTTCTGGTTGAGATTGACAAAACCCAAAAACTGACCGATGTTGCCCAGATGAGAGCGTTGCTGGCTCAGGCGAATGTCGGCGGGGAAGAAGCCCGAATTAATTTCGGACGGCAGGAAAAATTATTCAACCGCCAACTAATTTCACAGGCGGAATTTGATCTTGCCCGAACCAGCCGTGACCGATCTATTGCCCTGGTGAATCAGGCTAAGGCTTCTCTCGACCGGGCTCTTGACCAGCTTGAAAAATGCACAATCAGGTCCCCGATGGTCGGCACTATAACTGCCTTAAACTCCGAGGTGGGAGAAAATGCCATAATCGGAACTATGAACAATCCGGGCACTGTCATTATGGTTATTTCCGATCTTTCCGAGATTGAGGTTAAGGCTGATGTCGATGAAACCGATATTTCCCGCCTGACTTTAAAGCAGGATGTAGAGATTGCGCTTGATGCGTTTACCGACACGACATTCATAGGAAAAGTTACAGAAATCGGCAACGCAGCTAAGAGAACCGGATCTTTTCAGGATGAAGTCACAAATTTTGAGGTTACAATTTTAATAACTGACACGGTTCTGGGAATTAAGCCGGGCATGAACGCAACTGTGGATATTACAACTGATGTTCGTGAAGATGTTGTCAAAATCCCGATTCAGTCGGTTGTAATGCGCAAGCCGCCAGAGGAAGAAACTGAGAACCCCGATAATAATTCCGGTGCGGTTGCCGCTGAAAACAGTAGTGATAAATCTTCTAAAAAGGATAACGGTAAAAAAGATAAAGAAGAAGAAATCGATGGCGTGTTTGTGGTTGACGATAAAGAAGTCGACTTTGTGCCGATAAGGACGGGCGTTTCCGACCAGCAATATATCGAGGTCATTTCTGGCCTCGAGGAGGAGCAAAAAATTGTAACCGGTTCTTATAAGACGTTGCGGTCTTTAAAAAATGGAGATAAAGTCAAGGCCACTGAGAAACAATTCGATGATTATTCATCGTCCACAGAGTAGTTAACTGCCCGGTTCGCAAGGAGAAACATGCTGATACAAACGAAAGATATCTGGAAAACCTACGTAATGGGGACTGAAAAAATCAATGCTCTTCGCGGCGTAAGCGTTGAAATAAACATGGGAGAGTATGTGGCCATTATGGGACCATCCGGCTCCGGTAAGTCGACCTTGATGAACCTGATTGGCTGTCTCGATACTCCCTCAAAAGGTGAATATTCTTTAAATGGACGCAAAGTATCATTAATGAACGATGATGAACTGGCTCGCATTCGGAATAGGGAAATTGGCTTTATATTTCAAACTTTCAATCTCCTGCCGCGGGCAAGTGCGCTCAGGAATGTGGAATTGCCCTTAATCTATAATGGCACTAAATCCGATTTGCGGCTTAAAAAAGCCCGTGAAGCTTTGGAACGGGTTGGCCTTGGAGATAGAATGACACATAAGCCGAATGAACTTTCCGGCGGTCAGCGTCAGAGAGTGGCAGTTGCCCGTGCCCTGGTCAATAATCCGTCTATTATCCTTGCCGATGAGCCAACCGGCAACCTTGATACCAAAACCGGCAATGAGATTATGCAGCTTATATCCGATCTTCATAGGATGGGCAACACTATTATAGTTGTCACTCACGAACACGATATTGCGCTCCGTGCTGACCGGGTTATTTATATCCGTGACGGTCTCGTTGAGAAAGAAGAAGTCCTGATCAATAATAAAGATTAATTTTATCAAATGGTTTAAATCGTCATGCAACTTCAGGAAGGAATATTGGTAGCTGCCCGGGCAATCAGGGCAAATAAACTCAGGGCGGTTTTAACTTTAATAGGCATAGTTATCGGAGTAGCTACGGTCATCACTGTGGTCTCAGTTATCAATGGCATGAACAATTATGTTGCCAGCAAGATCAATTCGATGGGGTCTTCCACATTTATTGTTGATCGCTATGGTCTGGTAACCTCCGAAGAACAATGGCATAAAGTGAGGAAAAGGAAAAAGCTTACTATCGAAGACATGTATGCAATCAGACGTTATTGCGATTTATGCAGGGAAGTTGGCGCTTCAGTTCATTCTATGAGAACCGTGAAGTTCAAATCAGATTACTTAGAAGATATCGCCATAGTTGGAGCAACTCATAATTATGTCGATGTCTCCGATATCGATATCGATTACGGGCGTTCATTTGTAGAGGCTGATGATCAACGGCGGGCCGCCGTTTGCCTGCTCGGTCCTGATATCGTAGAAAATATTTTTAACGGTCAGGACCCGATTGATAAAATGATTAAAGTCAGCAGTTTTTATTTCAGGGTCGTGGGAGTCGGCAATAAACGCGGTTCATTTTTAGGGCAAAACCAGGACAACTGGGTGGCCATGCCAATAAGAACGTTTGAAAAATATTTTGGCAGACATCGCGGAGTTGATATCCTTGCGATGGCCAGGTCGGTTTCAGTAATGGAAGAAGCCCAGGACCAGGTGCGGGTTATCATGCGTAATCGCCGGGGTGATAAGTACAAAGATCCTGACAGCTTCGGTATTTTCACCGCCGCATCTTTAATGAAGCTGTATGAAGATTTCACCAGCACAGCCTGGATAGTGCTGATCGGTGTGGCCAGTATTTCCCTTGTGGTTGGCGGGATAGTAATAATGAATATTATGCTGGTATCGGTTACCGAGAGAACTCGCGAAATCGGAATCAGAAAAGCGCTGGGCGCCAAAAAACGTGACATAATGTGGCAATTTTTAATCGAGTCTGTCACTCTGTCGCTTGTTGGCGGGTCCGTTGGCGTTGGGTTTGGCTGTGGTTTGGCGTTACTGGTAGGGGTGTATTCTCCATTGCCGGCGTCAATCGAAACCTGGGCGATTGTGTCGGGGTTGGCAATTGCCTCATCTGTGGGATTGGTCTTCGGGGTGTTCCCTGCGATAAATGCCGCCAATCTTGATCCGATCGAGTGTTTGCGTCATGAATAATACCGAAATTAAATTGTAAAATGAATATTCTGGAATTTAAAGAAAGCCTGTTCATGGCGTTGGGTACATTTCGCGCTCATAAGATGCGCTCTTTTTTGACTATATTGGGTGTGCTTGTAGGCGTAACTGCAATTATCGGAATGGTTTCCCTGATTGAGGGTTTGAACAATTCTATGACTAAACAGATTGAGAATCTGGGCTCCAATGTCTTATATGTATCCAAGTATAAACCCGGAATCCAGATGGGACATCGCAGCTCAGCCGAACGCAACCGGCCTGATATTACCTTTGATGATGCACAGGCAATATTAGAGTATTGTCCGGATGTTATGGCTGTTTCGCCTCAGAATTATTATAGAAAACAAGGTGGAAATGTCGCCAAATACAAAGATAATCAGGCCAAGAACTTCTCTTTTTTCGGCACTTTGCCGGAGTATGAAATTGTCAATAACTCGTTTGTCGAACATGGTCGATTTATTACAGGTACCGATGATAAGTTTCATTCATTTGTCTGTGTTATCGGTAAGGATGTGGCCGAGGCGTTATTTCCGAATATCGATCCTATCCAGAAGCAGATATTAGTAAATGGCGATAAGTTTCTTGTTATTGGTGTAATGGAAGAACGTGAAACTGTCATGGGTGGTGGAGAAAATAACTTTGTTCTTCTTCCTTATGGCGCTTATCATAAAATCCATCCGGAAGAAACAGCTTTATGGTTAAGCTGTAAGGCCCGGAGTCCCGAGGTTATGCAGCAGGCTATCGACCAGGTTACCGATCTTATGCGTCGCCGGCATGGATTAAGATACAAGGATGAAAATGACTTTGCCGTCTTCACCCAGGAAAGTCTTTTGGAAATCTGGGAGCAGTTGACTCAGGCTGTCTGGCTGGTGATGATAATAATCTCATCGATTGGTCTTTTGGTTGGCGGAGTAGGAGTCATGAATATCATGCTGGTATCGGTGACCGAACGAACGAGGGAAATCGGTATTCGCAAGGCGGTTGGCGCCAAACGTTCTAGCATTTTGTGGCAGTTTTTAATTGAAGCGTCCGTGTTGTCGGGTGTCGGCGGTGTTATGGGGATTATCATCGGGATATTGCTATCACAATTTATCGCCGCAGTTTCTCCCTTGCCGGCGGTCGTTTCGGTACCATGGGTAATCATCGGCTTTTCGTTTTCGGTTGCGGTTGCCTTGGTTTTCGGCATGTATCCGGCGGCTCGGGCGTCACGTCTTGATCCCATTGAATGCCTCCATTATGAATAAAGAAATAATTGAATTATTTCGGATATTGTTTTATAATTGGAAGTGAATATTAAAGCTAATATCGTCTGGAGGTGAAATCTTATGAAAATATCATCGCTCGTTGTCATTATTTTTATGATGGCTGTTTCTTCATCTGCACAGGTAGAATTTCGGCCAGCCGCATTTTATGTTGATTATGCTTCTTTTGCTTCCGATAGCTCCGACTACAACCTTTTTGAAATATACTATCAGATTTACACCTCAAAGTTATCGTTTATCCTTAAAGAAGGTAAATATTTTGCCAGCTATAGTATTAATGCAGTTGTTAATAAAGGTAAAAAACAGATTAATGCCGTTGAGACCTATGGTTATTTTTATGCGGACACATATGCAGAGACTGAAGATAAAAGTAGTTCTATTATCAATAACTTTAAATTTTACCTCAAACCAGGCAAGTATAAACTTCAAGTTACTTTAAATGACTTAAACGGTTCTTCATCTCTGCCTATAAGTACCGATGTAGAAGTGCGCAGATTTGATGACGGTAAGCCTGCTTTCTCGGATATCCAATTTGCCAGGGAAGTGATATTAATTGACGAACCCTCCACTTTTAATAAAAATAATTTGAGAATCATACCCGCCTGTTCGCGCAGGTATGGAGACGGTCTTAGTCAACTAAAGTTTTATTATGAACTCTATAATGTTCATGAAACTTTCGATGCACCCCGATTTGTTTATGAGGTTATTAGCAGAAAAAATGATATAGTTGTCTCTGACACTGTTTTTAAATCGGCGCAATTGCAAAACTGTTTCGTCGGCTCGATTAACCTCGAAAACTTTGCGCCCGGTCCGTATAATCTTATAATTAGCGTACTAACGGAAAAAAAGGGCAAAAAAATTCAGGTTAACGGGAAGTTTAATATATTCTGGTCTGCTCTTGAAATGGTTAAAAATGATTTCAAAACTGCCATTGATCAATTGTATTATATTGCAGCTTCAAGTGAAATGGAAAAGCTGCGCGATGCCCCCGAAGACCAGCGTATCAAGGAATGGAATAAATTCTGGAAATCTAAAGACCAAAGTTCCGGTACAGATGAAAATGAGATAAAGGACGAATACTATAAAAGGCTTGCCTATGCTAATCGTAAATTTGGCATTCCTATTAAGGAAGGTTGGAAAACCGATATGGGGATGATTCATATCATTCACGGCGAGTCCGATGATATAGAACGTCATCCATTCGATATTGATAGCAAACCTTATGAAATATGGTATTTTTATAACCCAAGGCGGAGGTTTTTATTTATCGATACTAAGGGATATGGCGAGTATGAGCTTCAATATCCCTATGATGGCGATGTAAATAAAAGAATCAATATTTATGGAGGTGGACCATGAGAATAATCAATATCTGTTTTATAATATTGTTCGGTGTAGTTTTATTATGGGCCGATGCACCGGATATTCTGAAAAAAACAAGCGACAAAAACAAAGAGCTCTCCATTACCACTGATTATGCCTGCTACAAATATAGTGATAACACGGAAGTTGTGTTTACGGAATTATATTATAGTTTCTTCCGCAACCAGCTTTTCTTTAGACCGGATTCCTCAGGTTATGAAGCGCTCATTAATGTTGTTATTGAGATTAAATCTGAAGCTGGTGAACTGATTGATTCAAGCAGTTGGCGAATGGCCAGCAGGGTTGACGCTTTAGCCGAAGCAAAGATACCTAATTATTTAATTAACGATATAATAACCGCCCAACTTGTACCGGGCAACTATACCTGCATCATTATGGCGTCGGATGATTATTCGGATATTTCCGGACAAAAGGTAATTGAGATAGCTGTGCCGTCGTTTTCAGATGAAAAGCTGGAACTGTCGCCGCTTGAGTTGTTATTCAGTGTGCTGGAGGCGGATGGCGGCAACTTCGACAAAGCGGGCAAAAAACTCATTCCGAATACAAGGGGCGTATATTCCCACGATAATAGTATTGTGTATTTTTATGCCGAGGCATACAACCTTAACCCTGACTGGAATACTTATACTGTTGATATTCGTATATATGACGGCAACGGGAATATTTACAAAGACATTCCTCCTGTAACAGAGCCTGTTTCAGCGAATTCTGCGGTAATTTTAAATGGCTTCAATATCGCCTCCTTTAAGGCTGGAATGTATAGATTGGAAATCGGCGTTCATTCGGGCGGCAATAGCGTAACGGCAAAAAAATACTTTGAAGTAACGCCTGGAAAAGCTGAATGGGAAATGGCAATAGAAAGACAAGAGCTGGCAGATTTCCCCGAGGCTGAAGCGATTGTTAATGAACAGGAAGCGAAAAATTTCAGAAACCAGATATTGTATCTTGCAACCCGTGAAGAACTCAAACAATATGATGATTTACCAATTGAGGGGAAAAACAACTTTGCCAGAGCGTTCTGGGCAAAACGTGACCCGACTCCCGGAACGGCTATAAATGAATACAAACTGGAACATTACAGCCGGGTAAGGTATGCCAACCAGGCTTTTTCAACATTCAAATCAGCCGGAACACCGGCAAATGGCTGGCGGACCGACAGGGGCAGAGTATACATCGTTTATGGCGTTCCTTCAGATGAGGAAAATTATCCGTCTTCGCTCGAAGCAAAACCCTGGATAAAGTGGAATTATGACAGTGTTGAAGGCGGCGTGTATTTCATCTTCATCGATGAAACCGGCTTTGGAGATTATCGTCTGGTACATTCTTCCGCTCAAGGAGAACCAAAAGATTATAACTGGGAAGAGCGTCTGCTGCCGGCGACAATTATCAGAAGTTATGACGGCAGTTTTAATGAATAATGATTGACAGCTTATTCGAATTTGTCTTGAAATAATCAGTCAGAGTTGCGGCCTGCGGAATATGTAAATAATAACTTACAGCCGCTTTTTCCTGGAAGCAGGGTAGTCTTCAGAAAAAATCTTGACTTTATCATAGCAGTTCGCTCTATTATTGTTTCAACAGGAATTATAAAATGCTCGATTGTTTATGAGGCGAACTTGTGAATAAATCGCTTTATCGGAAGAAATCATTTTACGGCAAGGAGGATGACAACACTCCACTTAAAGCGCTCTGGAGGCCATTGGACTATTTCAAGAACGGACAGGCGCCTTTATACCCGAAAGGTTTGTTGAATATGATTCAATATCGTTAAAACCGAAAAATGATCTTATCTTTTTTATTTATGTTAGACTATAAAAATTTGGAGAACTATCTTGCAGGTATTTCACTATAAACCAATTGGTATAATTCATTCTCCATTTACAAACAAAGAAAAGATGCCGATTCAACCATCAGGAGCTGTCGGAATAAAAGGGACGGTTGAAGTTGAACCTGAATATAAAGAGGGTTTACAAGATTTGGAGAAATTTTCGCATATAATTCTTCTATATCATTTTCATTTATCAAAGGGCTTCTCGTTGAAAGTAAAGCCATTTTTAGATAACAAACTGCACGGAATTTTCTGCACCAGGGCTCCCAGGCGGCCTAACCAAATCGGGCTGTCGATAGTGAAACTTATGAGAGTTGAAAACAACATCCTTCATATTGAAAATGTCGATATCATTGACGGTACGCCGCTATTGGATATCAAACCATATGTACCGGCTTTCGACATTCATGAGGTAGAAAGGATAGGCTGGCTCACTGATGCGATGGACAAATCAACCAGATTCAGGTCGAATGGCAGATTTAAAAATGAGATCTGATTAATATTGTTTAAAATAAGATTATTGGTAAATAGGAGTTCAAAACATCGCTATTGTGAAAATAATCTCAAAAAAAACTTGACTGTAAATGTATAATTATCTATTAAACCCAAGTTTGTTTGGCGGGTGAATGGATAAAGATAAATACTCAGGCTACCGCCAATTGGCAATTGCAACCACGATTCCTGTAATCCTTGTTGTGGCTCCACTGATCGGTTACTATGTTGGCAATTGGGTTGATGGGAAACTGGGGACCGATAAGATATTTATGATTATCGGACTCGGGTTGGGTTTTGCGGCTGCCGGAAAAGAAGTTTACAACCTGATAAAGAAAAGTAGCGAAAACAAAAATGAATCTTGATTTTATTAACAGGATTGTAAAAACCTCGCTGATTCTGGCGGCAATTGCTTTCCCGTTTCTGGCAATTTATCTCAGGATTTCTTTTGCCGTTGCCTATATATTGGGTTGTATCTGGGCCTGTTTGAATCTCCTCGCTATCAGATTTTTAATCGCTCAGATTGTTACACCCGATCCTAAGAACAAGGTCCTTATTATTCTTTTTATATTTGTGAAATTTCCCCTTATTTACTTTCTCGGTTATTTATTGATAGTCTGGAGCTATCCTCCTATTTACGGACTGTTATGGGGGTTTTCTTCAATATTAATTGTAACTATATTAAAAGTAGTAAGCCGCGCTATTCTTCAGAAGGACTCTAAACCGCAGGTGAAGGCATTATGATTGGAAAGCTTGCCGTGTTTGTAAATAATATTGCTGCAAGAACCTCTGAGCAAGCTAACAAAGTCACCGAATATGCCGCCGATACGCTTCACACTGCTGCCGGTCATGCCGCGGATACCGCACATGGCGCGGCCCATGGTGGAGAACATGCGCCGGAACTTCCCAACTGGCTCGAATTTGCCGAACTTCTTTTTCCCGGACCGGTAACCAAGTTTCTCTGGGACTGGCATGTGGTGATTTTTTCCGTGCTGGTCTGGATGATTCTATCAGTTTTCTGCATGATTGCTTACAGGAAAAGGGCTTTGGTTCCTGGCAAGCTGCAGAATTTAATCGAGTTTGTAGTCGAATCGTTGTCCAACATGGTAGTCGGCATTATTGGTGAAGGCGGCAGAAGGTATGTTCCATTTTTAGGTACGTTGTTCGTTTATATTTTTGTGATGAATATCTTTGGTCTGATACCCGGCATGTTTTCCTCAACATCGAAATTGAACACGACTCTGGCGCTGGCGATATGCGTTTTCCTGTTTGTTCAGTTTGAGGGAATCCGGGTTCAGGGGTTATTAGGATATGTTTATCATTTCGCCGGTTCGCCCAAATCTGTTGTGGAATGGTGTCTTGTTCCGCTCAATTTTCCATTACATATAATAGGCGAGCTGGCAAAACCGTTATCGCTGTCGTTGCGTTTGTTTGGCAACATTTCAGGCGAAGACATGCTTCTGGCAATCTTTGTCGGGCTGGGTATTTCGATAATGGCGATATTGCATCCACCGGCATGGCTGCCGGGAATACCGCTGCACGTGCCGTTTATATTCCTAGCGCTGCTGACAAGCTTCGTGCAGGCGCTTGTTTTTACTTTGCTGTCGACAATTTACTTTTCACTCATGACGCATCATGAGGAAGAAGAACATCATTAGTTTTAATAGCTAATAAAAGGAGGAATCGTGGACGCTGAAACCGCAAGAGGATTTTTATTGCCATTGACAGTTGCCATAGCTGCAATTGGTTCGGGTTTAGGGCTTGGCAAAGCTGTCGGTTCAGCCATGGACGCCATGGGCCGTCAACCGGAGGCAGCAGGCAAGATTCAGACCGGTATGATTATTGGCGCTGCATTTATCGAGGCTCTGACAATTTACGCTCTGGTAGCGGTCATCCTTCTTAAATAATTTCGATTTTTCCGGGGACCCGAGAAATATCCCGGAGGAGGATACATGGAAGAGATCGCTAAATCGCTCGGTATAAAACTGCCTGAATTGCTGACCCAGATTGCGGGTTTTATAATTGCTGTTTGGATTTTAAAAAAGTTTGCCTGGAAACCTATGTTGGGAATGCTTGAACAACGCCGGGCCAAGATTAGATCAGATCTGGATTCAGCTGAGAAGACCAGGCTCGATGCCGCCAAAGTATTGGCAGGTTACGAAAAAAAATTAAAAGAAATCGATACTGAAGCCAGGGTAAAAATTCAGGAGGCAATTGCGGAAGGCAACAAGGTCGCGATAGATATCAGAGAACAGGCTCGGTTTGAGGCTAAAGAGATAATCAGCAAAGCGCGTGAGGAACTGGTGCGGGATATCGCCAAGGCCAAAACCGAGCTCCGCGATGACATGGTCAAAATGGCTATTGCGGCGACTGAAAAAATAATTACTGAAAAGCTCGATGATGAAAAGCATCGGGCAATGCTCAATAATTTTCTTGATGAAGTGGATAACATTAAATGAAAGATACTCGAGTATCACGAAGATATGCTCTTGCTTTGTTTAAGGTTGCCATAAAAAGTGACAACCTGGAAATTATTGCTATCGACATTCAGCAAATCCGCTCTTTTACAACCAAGGATAAAAACTTCATGAATTTTCTTGAAGCGCCGCAGATACCTGCTGAGCAAAAAATGAAAATATTAAAAGATACTTTCACAACAAGGTTGGCGCCGCGTCTTTTACTGTTTCTTGAACTTCTTTTAAAAAAACATCGGATAAACCTCCTGCCGCACATTGCCGATGAATTCGAGAGGCTGGTTGAAGAGCACAGGGGAGTAATCAAAACAAAGGTGCTTACGGCTGTTCATATTGGCGATGATATAAAAAACAGCCTTAAAGAAAAATTAGAAGCATATTCAGGCAAGAAGATTGAGATTATTCACAAAATAGACACGTCGATTATTGGCGGAATTATAATATTTCTTCACAATCGTGTCATTGACAGATCAATAAGACATCAAATTGATGCGTTAAGGCAAAACCTTTTAAAAGTTAAGGTACATTAATAATAGAGGTGCGTTATGGCTTTCCGCCCTGAAGAAGTTAGCTCGATATTACAGAAAGAGATTGAAAAATACCAGACAAAACTCGAAATGGAATCGGTCGGTACTATCCTTCAGGTTGGGGATGGGATTGCCCGTATCTGGGGTCTCGATGATTGTATGATGTCCGAACTGCTGCAGTTTCCGGGCGACATTATCGGTATAGTATTAAATCTCGAAGAGGATTCGGTGTCGGCCGCTATCTTTGGTCCCGATACCGGCATCAAGGAGGGTGACACAGTTCGTCGTACCGGAGCGGTTTCACGCGTGCCGGTAGGCGACGCTCTTATCGGCAGAGTTGTTAATCCATTAGGTCAACCAATAGATGGCAAGGGTCCTGTAGTATCGGAGGAATATCGGCCGATCGAGGCAATTGCTCCAAATGTTGTCTCCCGTCAACCTGTTAAAGAGCCTGTCCAGACTGGTTTGAAGTCAATCGATTCGATGATACCTCTTGGCCGCGGTCAGCGTGAGCTTATTATCGGCGACCGTCAAACAGGAAAAACAGCTCTGGCGATAGATACAATTATCAACCAGCGTGATTCGGATATCTACTGTTTCTATGTAGCTATCGGTCAGAAATCGTCAACTGTGGCTAAAGTTGTAAAGGTTCTCGAAGATTACGGAGCCATGGAATATACTACCGTGATTTCAGCATCGGCTACCGATCCGGCTCCGATGCAGTATATTGCGCCGTTTGCCGGGTGCGCCATGGGCGAGCATCTATTGTTTAACGGCAAACATGCTCTGTGCATCTATGATGACTTATCCAAACATGCGCAGGCATATCGTCAGTTGTCGCTGCTGGTCCGTCGTCCTCCGGGACGCGAGGCATATCCTGGTGATGTGTTCTACCTGCATTCGCGCCTTCTGGAAAGAGCTGCCAAGCTCAATGATGAAAATGGCGGCGGCTCATTAACTGCATTGCCTGTTATTGAAACGCAGGCCGGCGATGTAGCAGCTTATATTCCTACCAACGTGATTTCGATTACAGATGGCCAGATATTCTTGGAATCCGACCTGTTCTATGCCGGTTTCCGGCCAGCTATTAATGTCGGCATTTCGGTTTCCCGTGTTGGCGGTAATGCTCAAACAAAAGCCTACAGAAAGGTAGCCGGATCATTGCGGTTAGACCTCGCTCAGTATAGGGAACTGGCGGCTTTTGCTCAATTCGGGTCCGATCTCGATGAGGCAACTGTTAGACAGCTTACCCGCGGCAAGGTATCTGAGGAGATACTTAAGCAGGGCCAGTATGTCCCGGTACCAATGGAAAAACAGGTAATGATTTTATGGATGGTGGCCAAAGGTTATATCGATGATATCCCTATTGCCAAGGTTAAGCAATTCGAGGAAAAATATCATGCTTTCATGGAAAAAGAATTTCCTGATGTGGGGCATGAAATAAAATCGAAGAAAGATATTGATGACAGCACAACCGAAAAGCTTAAACGGGCGGCAGAAAAGTTCAGGTCTGAATTTAAAGCGAAACTTTAAGGTATTGAAATAACTTATTGAATAGTATTATGTTAAGTAGAGGACTAACAAGCTTTGGCATCGCTTCGGGATATAAAAAGACGTATAAAATCTGTTGAGTCATCAAAACAGATTACTAAGGCGATGGAAATGGTTGCGGCGGCCAGGCTTCGTCGCGCTCAAAGCAGGGTGGAATCGGCCAGACCTTACGGACTTAAAATGCAGCAGATGCTTGAATCATTAGCCGGAACTGCTTCCAGTTTGCGGCATCCGCTTTTTGAAGAGCGCAAAGTGTCATCATCGCTTTTAGTCGTAGTCGCCGCTGATCGCGGTTTATGCGGTTCATATAACTCGAATGTTATACGAGCGGCACTGCAATACCTCAGGGAATCGCCTGGTGATTCGGTTAAACTCGGTCTGGTTGGCAAAAAGAGTGTGGATTTCTTTAAAAAACGACCCTTCCCGATAGCATTTCGGATACCTCAGACAGGCGGAAGAGCTGATATGCAGATCGTCCGTAATCTGGCAAACGATATTACCGGCAGGTATGAAAAAGGCGAGTTTGACGAGGTGCGCTTACTCTATACTCGATTTGTTTCGATGACAAGGTATAAATTGACCCTGGAGAAGTTTTTGCCGATTGAAAAGCCCGGCGATACTGATGGCGGCGCGCCCCTGGAATATATTTTTGAACCCTCTGCCGATGAGATTTTTGCAAATCTGGTTCCGCGATATTGTTTAACAAAGATTTTGACGGCTTTGCTTGAGTCGTTCGCATCTGAATTTGGGTCTCGAATGATTGCTATGAGCAACGCTACCAAGAATGCCGGGGAAATGATTGATCACTTAACACTTGTTCGCAATAAAGCCCGTCAGGCCGCAATTACTTCCGAACTGCTCGATATCGTCGGCGGCGCTGAGGCTTTAAAATAATTAATTGAATCGGGTAATTGTAAGAAAGTTGGAAGATAGAAAAAACTGGTTTAAAATAAAAAGGTTAGCAATGGAAGAACAAAATATAGGCAAGATTGTTCAGGTTATCGGGCCTACGGTAGACTGTGAGTTCCCATCCGACAAATTGCCCAATATCTTAAATGCTATTACAATTAAGAATGAGGAAAAGAAAATCGATCTCGTTGTCGAAGTAGCCATGCATACCGGCGAAAACATTGTGCGTTGTATAGCCATGTCATCAACCGATGGTCTGGTTAGGGGTATGCCGGCGGTAGATACCGGTGAGCCGATTTCAGTGCCTGTTGGTGAACAAACGCTGGGGCGAATATTTGACCTTCTCGGTCAGCCGATCGATGAGCTTGGCGAAGTCACGGCCGAAACAAGATACCCGATTCACCGTCAACCTCCGCCATTTAGTGAACAGCAGACAAAGGCTGAGTTCTTTGAGACCGGCATCAAGGTTATCGATCTACTCGAGCCTTACGTTAAAGGCGGAAAGGTCGGCATGTTCGGCGGCGCCGGAGTGGGCAAGACCGTCATCATTATGGAATTGATTCATAATATTGCTACCGTGCATGGCGGTTATTCAGTTTTTTGCGGAGTAGGCGAACGTACCCGTGAGGGCAACGATCTCTGGCTGGAGATGAAAGAATCAGGCGTCATTAAAAAAACCTGCATGGTATTTGGCCAGATGAATCAGCCGCCGGGCGCACGTTTGAGAGTCGGCCTTTCCGGGTTGACTATGGCCGAATATTTCCGCGACCAGGGATTGGATACGCTTGTATTTATTGATAACATCTTCCGTTTCGTGCAGGCAGGTTCCGAGGTCTCAGCGCTTCTGGGAAGGATGCCCTCGGCGGTGGGCTATCAGCCGACTCTGGGCACCGAGATGGGTTTCTTACAGGAGAGAATTACCTCGACAAAAACCGGTTCGATTACATCGGTGCAGGCCATTTATGTGCCTGCCGATGACCTTACTGACCCGGCTCCGGCGACTACATTTGCGCACCTTGATGCGACGACGGTTTTATCAAGGCAGATTGCAGAACTCGGTATTTATCCGGCAGTAGACCCGCTCGATTCAACCTCGCGGATTCTCGACGCCAACGTTGTCGGTCAAGAACACTATGATGTTGCCCGCGGCGTTCAGTTTATTCTGCAAAGATATAAAAACCTCCAGGATATCATCGCCATCCTGGGTATCGAAGAACTATCGGACGAGGATAAGGTTATCGTCGGCAGGGCCAGAAGAATTCAGAAGTTCCTTTCTCAGCCATTCTTTGTCGCTGAGGCTTTCACCGGCAGATCCGGCAAATATGTCAAAATCGAGGATACAATCCGTGGCTTTAAGGAAGTTATGGAAGGCAAGCATGATGAAATTCCCGAGCAGGCGTTTTACATGACTGGCGGTATTGACGAAGTGCTTGAAAATGCCGAAAGGCTGAAAACAGGAGAGTAGATGTTCAAACTCTCAGCAGTAACCCCGGAAAAGGTCGTCTTTGAACAGGACGCCGCTTCGATTGTGGCGCCGGGCCTGCTGGGATATCTCGGTGTTTTGACAGACCATGCGCCATTGATAACTCCTCTGATTCCCGGGAGACTTCAGGTAAAAGATACGAACGGTCATGAGTTTGAGTATTTCATTTCCGGCGGGTTTCTGGAGGTTTCCAACAACGTGGCAACAATTTTAGCTGATGCAATTGAAAAGCCGGGAAAAATCGATCTCGAAAGAGCTAAAGCCGCCGAACAGAGAGCAAGGGAAAGATTGAAACATAGAATGGATTCAAACATAGATACCGACCGCGCAGAGATAGCGTTAAAAAGAGCCCTCATGCGCAAAAAGATGGCCAGAATGTAGCTTTTTTGTTTATAAATTTTGCTCAAATTGGTCTCCCAAGGTTAGCGTATACTGCTCCGACATAAAATCCTCCTCAGGGAACCCCCTTTAAAATAATGCTTGACAACTGTATTTAAAATATTTATTTTTAGATTGATTCGCGAAACTCTTCACAAGGAGTATTTTTATGGTAAAATATGTTATAATATTGGTCGTGTTTTTATGTGTGCCCGCTTTCGGGCAAGGGGGATGCGATCTTAATGGTGATGGTCTTGATAGGACAATAGAAGATCTAATATTTATGATTAACATATTAAGTCAACCGCCGGATGTTTATTATATATGCGATCTTGACTGCGACCTTGATGAAGATGGAATAAGTGTAACAATTGCAGACATATTCATATTGAATAACATACTTATCGATCCTTATTACATGGATAATCCTCCTGATTTCCCCTACCATCCGGATTTAGACACCCTTCAAATCGAGTCGTCTTCCGCCTCGCCCGACGATAATTTAACACTCCCGGTTTATCTTAAAACTATCGATACTCTCACGGCCTATGAGTTTTATATCTATGCAGACACAAATTACATCGAGATAGATTCGGTGATTTCAAATCTTGATAACAACTTACTAATATCATTCAGCCATAAATGTATTCATGGTTATGCCTATGATTTTCCACCTCCAATAGATTCAATTCTCTTATTGCCCGGCGAATATTATCTCGCCGATATTTATGTTCATGTTAATCCCGATATCAACGAGCCGGTCGTTACACACCTTACTTTTTCCGGTTGTCCCGAGGAGAATTTCTACACCGGCTTAGCTAATCTGACATTTTTCGAGCCTGTACTTATCGATGCTGAAATCACGATTATGCCTACAGGTATAGATGATTACGCTGATACCGGATTACCTTCAAAGACATCTATAACAGCCTATCCCAACCCGTTTAACAGCAGTGTGAATATCACTGCAATCAGCGATAGCGAATCAAAGCTTGTTATATACGACCTGTTGGGTAGAGAGATCAGAAGCTTTCCTCTCAATACAGGTGAGAACAATATCATCTGGAATGCTGATGATGAAAAAGGATTGGCGGTGAATTCCGGTGTCTATTTTGCGAAATTAACAGGCACATCAGGATCGTCAGTTGAAAAGATTGTATATTTGAAATGATATTCTGTGGTCGGTGGACGTCCTCGTCCATCGACAATATGGTTGGCGCATGAGGATATACGTCAACCACAAATAACGAGACTCTGTCATCAGCCTCAAAGGTTTGGAATCTTCCGGGGTTTTTTTTGTATTTAATATATTTTGTGAAATATTTCTCAAAATCTCTTGACAATGATTTATTAGCCTATTAGATTATTTATGTTTGTGGCGATGGGTGGTTTTTAGTTTGTGATTATGGTACTTGAATTGTGATTGGGTAGATTCTTGGTGAGGTGTTAAACAGTACCATGACGGGCCTGTTTCGGCCCGTCTTTTAATTATAATCGTAACCTGGCTAAAATTTAAACTGAGAATCAGGAATCGTTTTTCTTGACATGCATTGCTGATAAGCTTACAATATTCATGTTTAGAAAGAACTTGTTAACAAAGGAGAGATTGATGAAGAAGTACACCGTGCTGCTTTTAGCCGTCCTGGTTGCCTTTGCCTGCAGCCAGAAAAAGGAAGAAAAAGCAGAAGAAACAAAAGCCGTTCCGAAGGCGGCTGTCGAAGAACCGGTTGAGTATGCCCGCACTGAGGCAGGCAACCCGATTGTATTGATGAAAACCAACATGGGCGACCTTGAGATCGAGGTATTTGAAAATGATTGCCCGATACACGCCAAGAACTTTCTTAAACTCCTGGAAAACGAATATTACGACGATGTCATCTTCCATCGCGTGTCAAAAGATTTCGTCGTCCAGGGCGGCGATCCGACTGGAAGCGGCGGGGGCGGGCCCGGCTACAGATTGGATCAGGAAGGCAAGCCATTTAAATATAAAAACAAACGTTCTTATTTAGCGATGGCTCAGTCTCCCCAGGGTGTCAACGGTTCACAGTTCTATATCCTTGTTAACGATGCCGCTCATCTTGATGACAAGTTTCCTTGTTTTGCTAAAGTCATCAAAGGGATAGACGTTGTCGATAAGATGAACGAGGTTAAAACTGTAAAAGACAGGCCGATTGAACCGGTTAAGATGCTGGAGGTAAGGCCCAAACCGCCGACAGTTGAAACTGAAACAGAATAGGGATAGGATATGATAAGACAAATACTTGCCCCTGGGGATAATATCCCGGGGGCGAAACATGAAAGGTCTATAAGGATGCGTTATATTTTAAGCGTTATGTTAGTATTGGGATTGCTAGGTTTCTCAAATGCGGATGAAAAGAAAGTAGAAGAAAAAAAGATTAAAGACACGGTCAAAGAAAGCAGCGAGGAAATGGAAAATCCCCTGGTTTTGATGCAGACTAATTATGGTGATATTATTATTGAGGTTTTCGAAAAGGATATGCCGGTTCATGGCGGTAATTTCTTAAAACTTGTCGATGAAGGCTTCTATGATTCTCTTACTTTCCACCGAGTTGTAAAAGATTTCGTTATCCAGGGTGGCGATCCCGAGGGTACCGGCATGGGTGGCGCTCCGGGCAGATTAGCCGATGAGGAGTCGCCATACAAACATGATCGAGGCACTATTGCCATGGCTCGTGGCCATGAGGCAAGTACCAGCCAGTTTTATATCAACCTAAAAGGCAACTACCGTCTCGATTCCATGGGGTTTTCAGTATTTGCCAAAGTGGTTGAAGGAATGGATGTAGTCGATAAAATTTCGATGGTTGAAACTGCTTTTTCGGGACGTGAAAAATCCACTCCTGTTGAACCGGTAATTATGACAAAGGTTACCCGTAAGATATCTGAAAAGAAAACAGACAAAAATAAAACTGAATAGTGCGTAATGTAGTTATACTTGGCAGTACCGGTTCTATTGGCCGGAACGCTCTAAATATAATCGATAGAAACCCGGATAAGCTGAAAGTTGTCGGGCTGGCGGCTAACCTTGATCACCAGGAAATCGCTAAACAAATACGAAAGTATAAACCTATATATGCCGCTATGGGTGACCCCAGTGGTCTATTAGCTTTAAAGGCCAGACTCGGAGATTCCTCTGTCAGGATTCTGGAAGACACCGGATTTACCAGCGCTATTGCAGAAATAAGTTCAGTTCCGGAAGCGGATATTATCTTAAATGCAATCGTCGGCGTTGCCGGACTCAAGGCAACCGCCGCCGCTTTAACCGCCGGCAAAACGGTTGCTCTAGCCAATAAAGAGTCGATGGCAGCCGCCGGTCCTTTGCTTCGAGATATTGCCCAGAAACACAAGGGGCTGATAATTCCGGTCGATTCGGAACATTCGGCGATATTACAATGCCTTCAGAACAGCAAAAGCGAGGAAATCGCCCGGCTGATACTAACCGGTTCGGGCGGTCCGTTTTTAAACCGTAACAATCTCGACAATGTCACATTAGAAGAAGCGCTCAAACATCCCACCTGGAACATGGGGCCGAAAATCACGATCGATTCGGCAACCATGATGAACAAGGGGCTGGAGATTATCGAGGCCGCTTATCTGTTTGATCTGCCGCCGGAAAAAATTACCGTGGTAATTCACCCCCAGTCGATCGTTCACTCGATGGTCGAGTTTATCGACGGTTCAGTAATCGCCCAGATGTCCAAACCTGACATGCGTCTACCGATTCAGTATGCTTTGCTTTATCCCGACAGAGCGCCGCTCGATGTCTGCAGACTGGATTTTTCACAGGCGATGTCATTGGATTTCCGACCGCCTGATATGCAGAAATTCAGATCTCTGGGACTGGCCTACAGGGCGGTCAAAGAAGGAGGAATATCTCCGGCTGTTTTGAACGCCGCCAATGAAGTTGCGGTGAAAGCCTTCATGGACGGCAAAATAAAATTTACCCGGATATATGATATGGTCGAGAAGACCATGAATGATATTGGAATCGGCGGGGCGCTCAAGCTCGATGATATTGTCCGAGCCAATATGCGGGCAACAGATTTAGCCGAGGATTTTGTGTATTCGATATAATTTTATTGAATTTAAGGTCATGCAAAAACAGGACGATTGACATATATGGAACTTTTAACATAAGATTACGTTTTAATGATGTGAAATGATAACAATTCTGGCATTCATATTCGTTTTGGGGCTTCTGGTCTTTGTCCACGAGCTCGGGCATTTTATTGCCGCCAAGAAGTCGGGGATTAGGGTCGAGAGGTTCTCGCTCGGTTTTCCTCCCAAGCTTATCGGAAAAACAATCGGCGAGACTGAATACTGTATCGGTGTTGTGCCGCTTGGCGGTTATGTCAAGATGATTGGCGAAAATGAGTTTGATGAGGGCTATGTTCCTAAACCAGGCGATTTCATGGCGGCGTCGTTATGGAAGCGTTTTGTTGTAATCACTGCCGGCCCATTTATGAATTTTATTACGGCTATTTTGCTGTTTTTTGTTGTCTATTGGGCAGTTGGCATCCCCGAGTTAGTGGAGAACTCCACCAAAGTAGGGATTGTCTCTCCGGACGGTCCGGCTGATAAAGCGGGTATAAATGCCGGTTCCGAATTACTCGCCATTGATGGAATATCCTTCAACGATTTCGAGGAGATGGCCGCATATATTAAAACCCGTCCCAATACTGAAATGGTGATCTCCTGGATAGCTGATGCTGATACGCATACAGCCGCAGTGGCAACTATGAAAGTTACGGTTACGGATTCTCTTGGCAATGAAAAAGCTGAGGGACGTATAGGCATAGGTCCTGATTTTAGATATAATCCGATAGGTCCATTAAACGCATTAGAAGAAAGCGTTTCGGCTACATTATTCATTACCGGACAAATGTTTAATATTATCTGGCGTTTGTTGAGTCAGCAGGAATCGATAAAGTCGCTTGGCGGTCCGGTGATGATAGCCAAAGAGGCAGGCGCCGCCGCCAGGCAGGGATTTTTGTCATTGCTGGGCTTAGCCGCATTTCTATCGATTAATCTGGCTATTTTAAATATTCTGCCCATACCGGTACTCGACGGCGGTCACCTGGTTTTCCTGACTATTGAGGGTTTTAAACGTAAACCGGTTTCCTTAAAAGGCCGCCTTATCGCCCAGCAAATCGGTATGGGACTTTTGCTTTTATTGATGATAGTCGTTACCTATAATGACATTATCCGTCTTTTTACGGGATTTCTTAATTAGAATTTTATTAATTCTTATATTTTGTCTGATAACCCGCATAGTATTCACCGGAAATGCTAACGGTTGCCTTGAAACTTTTATATTTCTCAGCCTGTAAAGAATACTTTATGTTTCAGGATGGAAGTCCGCCCAGGCGGACGACATCCTGAAACCCTCAGGATGTCATTTTGTTTCCATCCTGAGAGATGAAAAGAATTAAATGGAAATGATAATAACAGATTTGAAACCTTTTATGGTGGAATAAGTAAAATATTATATGCTGTATCATCATTAGAAATATTCTGACCGATTAACAAGGAGATTATTTTGACTGATTCAAGCAAATTGCATAGAAATACTCGGCCACGATGGCAGGGAATAGGCTGGGATTTTGCAAAAACCCTTGGGATATCGCTTGTATTGGCTCTGATTATCAAAACCTCGGTAGTAGAAGCATATATAATACCTTCTGGATCAATGGAGGACACACTGCTTCCTGGTGATTATATAATCGGAAATAAGTTTGCTTATGGCATGAAACTGCCGATTCCTTTCATAGACTTGAAACTTCCGGCAATCCAGCGGCCAAAACCGGGCGATATAGTTATTTTCAAGTATCCTATGGATCCAAGCCAGAACTATATTAAAAGATGTATCGCAGTTGAGGGACAGACGGTAGAAATTCGTAATAAACGTGTTTATGTCGATGGCAAGCCGGTACCGATGCCATCCGAGGGTAAGTTTATCGACAAACGGATAATACCATCTCAGAAGCGACCTCGTTGGGGAGCGGCTGTCAGGGATAATATGCCGCCTGTAAAAGTTCCCGAGGGCAAACTGTTTATGATGGGTGATAACCGTGACAACTCTGCCGATTCACGTTTCTGGGGTTTTTTAGATAGAGAATATGTTTTGGGAAGAGCCATGATGGTATTCTGGTCATGGGAATGTGATGAGCCAATGCCAACCTCTTCCAGCGCTGTAGCGAGTATAGATATGCTTTGGTATAATATTAAAAATTTTCCTGATCTTGTTCGAAATATACGATGGAACAGGCTGGCGAAAATTGCCAATTAAATTAACGATAAAATCTTAACATATCCAAATTACTGCTTTGCTTTTTTTTCAAAATGCCTTTAATTGGGTTTATATCGGCTATTGAGTTTAAAGCAATTTGACACGTGTGCCGAATATGTTATAAACTGCAACCGACAATTGAAGATGAGTTGGTTTTAAATTTGCTGGAGGAGTAAGTGGCGATATTTTTTAAAGTAAAAGACAGGAAAAAGAAAGAGTGGTATGAATCTGCCGGCGAATTTGTCGAATCGATAGGCATTGCCCTTATTATGGCTTTAATGATAAAAACTTCCGTTGTTGAAGCTTATAAAATCCCCTCCGGTTCAATGGAAAACACGCTTCTTGTCGGCGACTTTTTATTAGCCAATAAATTTGTCTATGGTATGAAATTACCGATACCTTTTACCGATATTCATCTGCCCGCTATCAGTGAGCCAAAACCGGGTGATGTTGTCATCTTTAAATACCCAAAAGACCCCAGCGTTAATTATATCAAACGGTGTGTTGCCGTTGAGGGACAGCTGGTTGAAATCAGGAATAAAAAACTTTATGTTGACGGTGAACTTGTTCCCTTACCTCCAATGGGGAAATATGAGGATGGAAACCAGATTATACAATATCATAGATCTACCCGTTGGGGAATTGGAATTCGGGATAATATGCCGCCCAGAAAAGTGCCCAAGGGACATCTTTTCATGATGGGCGACAACCGTGATAAATCCTCTGATTCACGTTTTTGGGGGTTTTTAGACAGACGTCATGTTATGGGTCGGGCGATGATTATACATTTTTCCTGGGCTCCGGATTCGAGCGCTCCAATAGTCAGATCTTCCGATCTGTTGTCCATACCAAAACTAATAGGTTATAATATCTATCATTTCCCCAAAAGAGTCCGCTGGGAACGTATGTCAGATGTTATTAATTGAAAAAATCAATTTACAGACAATATACTTACATGCAGTAATAATACCTTGAATCAGTTTTATATCGCAGTATTCAATAAATAACCGTTGTCCAACTTTCTTTTCAAGTGATATATCGTAGGTTGCGGGTCCTACAGATCCGTAGGACTTGTCCCCCGACAGGGTTGCGGCCGGATAAACCGACCGCCTACTTTCCGTATCCTTGTTGGTGCATGAGGACATACACCAACCACTAACATGTCGAAACTGCAGGGATTTCGACATTAATTGTCCCTCAGGATGGAAGGAACGACATCCTGAGGGCTTATGGCCTTAGCGTCAGGATGTCGCAAAACTTCAATCCTGACGCATGAACCTATCTTAACAAGCGGGACATTCTTGTCCCGCAGGCGGGTTAGAAAACCCGCCCTGTTAGGTCAGGAGTTGCAGCTCCTGACCTGCATTGCTGTTGCGGCCGCAGCTGTAGATTGGGGGTCCTACAGTTCCGTAGGACTTGTCCCCCGACAGGGTTGCGGCCGGACAAGCCGACCGCCTACGGAAAGAATGAATTATGACCTTTGGCACAGCCTGTCCGCAATTGACGCCAACATCGGTCGAGTGCGGCCATACGGCTCAAAGAATGACTCGACCGCACTTTATTACAAAAACTTCTTGATTAAATACTCTTTCATGTTAAAATAGCTCTTGCCAATGAAACTTGTATTGGAGAATTTGTCAAAAAGCTTTCCCGGCAGGAGAGTTTTTCAAAATATTTCTGCCCAGATAGAACAGGGCAAAACTCTGGTTGTTACCGGACCAAACGGTTCAGGGAAGACAACTCTGATAAAAATCATTTGTTCGCTTCTGCCGGCTTCCTCTGGCAAAGTAATATTTCAATACAACGGGAATAATTATACAGACGCAGAAATACAGCCTTATATAGGCTGCATCGCCCCTGATTTATTCTTATATGATGAATTAACCGCCATGGAAAACCTTGGATTTTTTGCCAGCGTATCAAATATAAAAAAACCCGATATTAAAATGCTTCTTGATAAATACGGTTTAATGGGCAGGGGAAAAGACCTGGTTAAGTCATATTCATCAGGTATGAAGCAGCGTCTGAAATATATACTTGCCCTGATGAGAAATCCTCAAATCCTGTTATTGGATGAACCTGCCGTTAACCTTGATGAGCAGGGGAAGCGGATGGTTGATGAAGTGATTAGAGATCATAAAGGTATAGCAGTGATTGCAACCAACAATAAGGACGAGCTGAAGTATGCCGACTACACGATCAATCTTGGGCAGTAAAATTTTTGCCGTATTGATAAAAGATATCAGAAGCGAATTGCGAACCCGCTATGCTATCAGCGCCATAGTCATGTTTGCCGTGGTAACTGTAGTAGCGGTTGGTTTTGCCTCCGGCGGTATCAAATTGGCAAGAGACATACAGGCGATCCTTTTCTGGCTGGTGATTTATTTTGCCTCAGTTGCCGGTTTGGGTCAGAGTTTTATAAAAGAGGAGGAAAATAAGACGGCTGATACTTTGCGCATTTACGCTTCATCGGCCTCGGTTTTTGGCGGTAAATACCTGTTCAATCTTCTACTGTTGTTCTGTCTGGAAATCATAATAGTTCCGTCTTTCGCTGGCCTGGTTGGTCTGGAAATAAAATGTTATGCCTTGTTCATTGCCATACTGGTTCTCGGAACGTTGGGCTTAGCCGGTTCTACGACTATTATTGCGGCCATAATATCTAAGTCCTCGATCAAGGGAGCGCTGTTTGCCGTATTGTCTTTTCCGTTAATACTTCCGTTATTAATAATGGCGATAAAGGGCTCCCAGAAAGCGCTTTTTTTAGGCGCTGGATTTGCTGATGGTTTGCCTGAATTAAAAGTGTTATTATCTTATACAGTGGTAATGACAACCGCAGGATTTTTGCTGTTTGACTTTGTATGGAGAGACTGATGATGAAAAATTTTGGAACATATTTGCTGATATTTGGGTTAACATGAAAGCTATGATCTGGAAAGCTGGTTTGCTGATTTTGTTTTCGTGGGTTATCATTGGGACCTGGATATTTGAACCGCCGATGAGCGGAATAACAGCACCCGAAATTTATAGGATATTCTATTTTCATGTTCCAGTTGCGCTGGTTTCTTTTGTCGCTTATGGCTTAGCTATGTATCAGGCTGTAATGTATCTTAAGAGAAAAGAGCTCATATATGACCGGAAATCAGCGACTGCGGCATCGCTGGGAACAATCTTTTGTGGGCTGGCTGCAGTCAGCGGTTCGGTGTTTGCAAAGTATGCCTGGGGTTCGTTCTGGAACTGGGACCCGCGGCAAACCTCGATAGCTGTGCTAATGCTGATTTATCTTGCATATTTTTCTTTAAGAACGGCAGTCCCGGATCCATCCAGGAAAGCTAACCTGGCGGCTGTCTATTCGATAATGGGTTTTTTTGCCGCAATTTTTACTATGTTTATCTGGCCCAGAATAGCCCCGGGGCTGCATCCCGGAGCGCCTGGAGATTCATCATCGGGATCATTCATAACGATGTCGGGAAAGACGTGGATGGTTTTTGGACCATCCCTGCTGGCGTTTATAGGTTTATTTGGCTGGATTTACACACTTTCATTAAGAGTTTATGGTCTGGTTAAGGAGGAATGAATGACAACTTTAATCCCTTTGCTTGTTTCGCTGCTAATCTGGTTAGCGCTGTGGATGTATATTTTTAAACTTGATCGCAGAGTGAAGAAATTGGAGAAAAATGCATAAAAAATATAGAACAGCTATTGGAATTGCGGCAATAATCGTTTTTGGCGCCCTGGGTATATGGTCGCTTATCGATACAGCCACTCCCTATGTAGAGTTTGAAAAAGCGAGGGCGATGCATTCAAGTGTTCAGGTAATCGGTAAAGTGAATCATGACGAGAACAGCTATGATGAAAATACAGGCATCTTCTCATTTTATATTTATGATGATAAAGGCGACAGGATGAGGGTGAATTATTCCGGAATCAAACCGGCGAATTTTGAACAGGCTCAATCTGTGGTATGCATAGGCGTTTTTGAGAATGATGCGTTTAAAGCTGATAACCTTCTGGTTAAATGTCCTTCCAAATATCAGGGAGATCAATACCAACGGCAATCTGAAAATCGGAATAAAGGACAATAATGACAACCGGTTCATATCTTTTAGCGCTGGCGACTGTTGCCGCTGTTTTATCGATGATTGGATATTTTTTGGCCGCTCGCGGCAACAGGGCATATCTTCAGGCCGCCAAATGGCTGTATTATCTAATGACCGGGCTGGCGCTTGCTGCAGTTTTTTATTTGACAGCATTATTCTTAGGCAACCGGTTTGAGTTTTCATATATCTCGAGCTATTCATCGATAGACCTGGCGGCCAATTATAAAATCACCTCACTCTGGGCGGGTCAGGACGGTTCATTCTTATTATGGATCGCTTTTGGAGTCCTGCTCGGATTATGGGTCAAAACGAAAGCAAAAGAGAATGTCGGCTGGGTCATGTTTTTTTATCTGGTTGGGCAGTTGTTTTTATTTACTCTGCTTAATATCTCATCTCCCTTTAAATTGAATAGCATTGTACCGGTGGATGGGCAGGGATTGAATCCTCTTTTGCAGAATTTCTGGATGCAGATACATCCCCCGGTTGTCTTTTTAGGATATGCCGCTGTATTCGTTCCGTTTGCTTTTGCCATGGCGGCGTTAGTTTCAAACAAGTATGACAACTGGATAAAATTAACTTATCCCTGGGCGGTTTTTTCAGTTTTTACTTTAGGAGCTGGAATATTTCTCGGCAGCTACTGGGCTTACGAAACGCTGGGTTGGGGCGGGTTCTGGGGTTGGGACCCGGTTGAAAACACCTCGTTAATACCGTGGTTGGGCAGTATCGCTTTAGTTCATGGGATGATCCTGGAACGTAAAAGAGGATCGTTTAAAAAAACAAATCTATTTTTAGCTGTCACGACATTTCTGATGGTTATATATGGGACATTTTTAACCCGTTCCGGAGTTCTGGCAGATTTCTCGGTACACTCGTTTGTCGACCTGGGTCTTAACGCGTATTTAGCTATTTTTATGATTGGTTTTGCGGTTGTATCATATGGTCTGTTAGCTTTAAGGGCTCGATCGATCAAATCGGCCGAGCCGAACAAGTCCCCGATAACCAGAGAGTTTACTGTATTCCTGGGAATGCTGTTTTTGATAATGTCAGCTTTCCTGACGCTTTTAGGCACATCATCGCCGCTGTTAACGAGAGTGTTTAGCGAACCGTCGGCGGTCGACATATCGTATTATACGCTGACCAATCTCCCGATTGCTATAATTATTGGTATAATTCTTGGCCTGGCCGCCCTGTTTTCCTGGGAAATTTCATCATGGGCGACGTTTAGACGCAAGATGATTATCTCAGTTATAGGGTCATTATTGATGACACTTGTCAGCGTTTTATTCGGAGTTGACGACTTTATGCATTTGCTGTTTATTTTCACAAGCGGTTTTGCTTTTACTGCAAATCTTGTTCTTGTCATCACTCGGTGCAGACTCGGGTTTTACCGGATTCTCGCCGACTTGATACATATCGGTTTGGCCTTGATGTTTATAGGCATTGTAATCTCAGCGGGCTACTCATCGGGCGAGAAGTTTTCGTTAGCGCTAAATGAAACTAAAGAATCTCGCGGTTTTAATTTTACCTTTGATAAAATGGACGTTGTATCCGCTAAAAAGGAAACAGTCGATATAATCGTAGAAAAGGGAGGGGATAAATTTACTGCCCGGCTTGTTTTTCTGCAAAGCCGCCAGGGAATGGTTAGAAACCCTTATATAAAAAAATTTGTGTTTTATGACCTCTATATTTCACCGGAAGAATTAAAATTCTTGCCGGCTGAAGGATCCGGTCAAACCCTGATTATGCAGCGTGGACAAGCGGCGGAAATTGAAGGGCATGAGATTACTTTTATGAATTTTGATCAGGGGGCTCATGACAGGGAAGGAATAATAGCCGTTGGGGCAAAGCTAGCAGTCCATATTGCTGATGGTAAAACCGAAACAATTATGCCTTTGTGTATAGTGACAAAGGAGACATACGAATATATGGGGGCGAAAATTTCCGGAACCGATTTGAATGTATTCCTGCTGAAGATTAACGCTGATGAAGGTCTGATCATGCTGGGTATTACCGAAAGCGATACTGCGGATGAATTTGAAGAAAAACCGGTTTTGATTATTGAAGTCATCGAAAAACCGCTGATAAATTTTCTCTGGTTCGGCTTAATCTTGATTATGTTCGGCTCCGGCGGCGCCGCTTATAGACGCATTAAAGAAATCAAATAAAAGCCATTTAGTAAGTAGGTCGAAACCCCTGTGGTTTCGACAATCGAAGTTCAATATGCAGGAAACTTATCCTGCTTTAACCAATCCCTCGCCGGCATTTTTCATAAAAACAATTTACTTTAACCAGCTTATAATTTATATATCCCCCTATGCAGAAAACTGTTGAAAAAGTCGCTGATAAGCAAACAAGCAATCTAAACGGCCTGATGAATCGTATCAAACGTATCATTTTCTCGTTCAGGCCCGAGGAGTTCATCGCGTTAATTGCCTTTTTCCCGATGAGCTATCTGACATTCAAAGCTTACTTTTTCTTTGAGGCTCAGGGGCATGTTCCGAAAAGGTTCATCGGCGATATGCAGCGGCTGGCGGTCGTTGTTGTTGTCATTATTATTGCATACCTGATTGCCCGTTACCGGCCTGGCTGGTCGTTTCTGCGTGATGTCTTGCCATTTGCCTATTGCCTGGCGATCTACACCAACCTTCACGATACGGTTCATTTTGCCAACCCCAACGATATTCATGACAGCCTGATCGCCATCGACCAGTGGCTTTTCGGCGTTCAGCCGTGTGTCTGGACCCAGCAGTTTATTCATCCCTGGCTGACAGAGATATTTTCATTTTGTTACATGATATTTTTTCTTTTTGCTCCGGTTGTTGCTCTTGTACTGCTCTTGCAGAAAAGAAGACGTGAGTTTCGGGAAACGATTGTTACTGTAATCCTGTGTTTCTATTGCGGGTATATTCTATATGTGCTTTTCCCTGCAGTACCGCCTCGGCTGACATTAAAATATCTATATACTGTTAAATTCGACGGTACGATTATGACATCTGTTGCCAACCAGGCGATAAACATGCTGCCCGGCTGGTCGCGATGTGCTTTTCCATCGCTTCATTCGGCGGTAACCCTGCTATCGCTCATGTTTGCCTGGAAGTACACAAAGCCGACGTTCTGGGTAATTTTGCCATTCTGCATCGGCCTGTTTTTATCGACTGTGTATCTGCGGCATCATTATGTTATCGATATATTCGCCGGTTGGGCTTTAGCGATCCCTGTCTGGTTCTATATCCCTCGGTTCGACAGGTGGTGGCAGGGTAAGATGGCCGACTATTCGCCGAGAAACGCTTTGAGATTTTAGGTATGATAGTGTTATTGTGTGAAAACTTTGTGCAAAATAGTAGGACAGACTTTGCTTCGCACCCTATGGGGCAGTCTGTCCGGACAGGTTGAAAATCTACGAGACCCCAGACAGGCCGTATGGCTTGACGGCCTGTCCTACTGATAAATGAGACAGGTTCAAAATCCATTTCACTGAAAGATTTTCTGAATGAATATGGATAATCAAAAAAGAGAATAAACCTTGCTAAAAGTAGCCTTTAGTGCGGTCGGGTGCAAACTCAACCAGTATGAAATTCAGGTGATAACCGAGGCGCTGGAGCCTTATGGTTTTCAGCAGGTTCCGTTCAACAATATTGCCGATCTGTATATAATAAACACCTGCACCGTTACCGGTAAGGCCGACTATACCTCCCGCCAGATGATTCGCCGCGCTCTGAGAAAGAATCCCAATGCAAAAACGCTGGTCACCGGCTGCTATGCTCAGCTTGAACCCGCAACATTGAAAAAACTTGGCAGTGAAATATTTATTATTGACAATAAGCAGAAAGATGACATTCCTAAGACAGCGCTGAACCTGTTTGGCATCAAGTCGTCTAGTACACCAATGAGCAAAACCATTACAACTATGACCGGTCACAGCCGGGCATTCATAAAAATTCAGGAGGGATGTATTGAAAAATGTACATACTGCATAATCTGGAAAGCGCGCGGTAAGCCGTCATCACGAGAACCGGAACAGATCATAAACGAGATCAATAGCCTTTATGAAAACGGCTACAAAGAGGTGGTGTTAACTGGCGTTCACATAGGCAAATACAAAAAACGTTTAAATTTCAGCGGCCTATTAAAAAAGGTCCTTAAAGAAACAGACATGCCCAGGATAAGGCTGTCATCTTTAAAGCCCGACGAATTTAAAGATGAATTGATGGAAATTATCGCAGTTGAAAAACGGATTTGCCCGCATGTGCATTTGCCGATACAATCCGGCGATGATGAAATTTTAAAACGAATGGGCAGAAAATACAGCGCCGGCCTGGTAAGCAGTCTTACAAATCGACTGGTGAAGATTCGCCCTGATATTACAATAGGCGCGGATTTCATTGTTGGCTTTCCGGGGGAAACCGACATCAATTTTAACAATACTATTTCATTAGTTAACGATAACCCGATTCATCATCTTCATGTATTCTCCTACTCTGATCGCCCCGGTACGCCTGCCTCTCAGTTTAATGATAAAGTCGCCCCGGAGGTCAAATCAAAACGCAGCCGACGTCTTCATCGAACAGGCAATAAAAAAAAGAAAGAGCACATGCAAAATTTTGTTGGTCTCACTCTTGACGTTATAGTAGAAGACCGTCTGAAATCAGGCAAGTTAACAGGCGTATCAGGCAACTATTTAAAAGTTGAATTCTCCGGCGATAAAAGTCTGCAGAAAAAGCATATTGAAATAATAATAACATCAGCTAAAAAAGATATATTAATGGGCAATTTATCAAGTATTAAATTTCTAAAAAATAGTTGACAACGATTATTATGCATGCTATTTTCGAGCCAATGTTTGTTTTTAATGTTAAAAAAATCCCGATTTTAAATCATTTTTTAAATTTGATTGTGAAAAATATCACACTTATTGATAATGTTTGAGACTCTATTTCCAATATTTGTTCTTGCTGTCTTAGCCGCTGTTACTGTTGTTATAATGCTGTATTTGCCTGAATTTGTAACTCGAAAAACGAAAAGCGCTCGAAAAATATCGCCTTATGAATGCGGTATAATTCCTGCCACCGATGCCCGTGAACGTTTCCCCGTCAAATATTTCCTGGTCGCTATTGATTTCGTTATCTTCGATATCGAAGTTGTGTTTTTATACCCCTGGGCGATTATTTACAAAGACCTCGGGATGTATGGGTTTTTGTCGATGGGTGTGTTTTTAATTTTGCTCACCTTAGGTTATTTATATGTCGTTTTTAAGGGTGGACTTGAGTGGGAATAGAAAAGTACCTTCCTGACGGCGTGATATTAACTACCGTTGAGAAAGCGGTAAACTGGGCGCGCAGTTCCTCGGTGTGGCCATTGGGATTCGGCCTGGCCTGTTGTGCGATTGAAATGATGTCCACTTTTGCCTCGCGTTACGATCTGGCTCGTTTCGGTATGGAGGTAATGAGAGCGTCGCCAAGACAGGCTGATTTAATGATAGTAGCCGGCCGTCTTTCGGTAAGAATGGCGCCGGTTATCAAGCAGCTTTACGAGCAGATGCCCAATCCCAAATATGTGATTTCAATGGGGGCATGCGCTTCAAGCGGAGGCGTTTTCAACAATTATGCCGTCGTTCAGGGTGTGGATAAAGTTATTCCGGTCGACATCTATATTCCCGGCTGTCCGCCCCGTCCCGAACAATTGCTTGACGGTATAATCAAACTTCATGAAATAATTAAGAAAGAAAAGCTGAAACAGAACTGATGCTGGTAGAACAGATAAAAAGTCAGTTGAAAGAAGACCGCGCTGATGATTTTGTATCGTTAGATACCATCCGTGGTGATTTAGTCGGCATGGTCAAAAAGGATCACCTGATCGAGTTGTGCCGGTATTTGAAGGATAACACTAACCTTCTGTTTAATTTCCTGTCGATGATAACTGCGGCAGATTACCTCGGTAAAAGAGAAAAACGATTTGAGGTGATTTACTCTCTTTTTTCGACCATTCATCATCATCGCATAATGTTGAAGCTGGCAATTGAGGAGGACGAGGACGTTCCCAGCCTGACGGTTTTATGGGATACCGCCAACTGGCAGGAACGCGAAGTCTATGATATGTTTGGCATAAGGTTTTCCGGTCATCCGAATCTTACCAGGATTTTAATGGATGATGATTGGGTCGGTCATCCCCAGCGTAAGGATTTCCCCTTGACCTACGAAACGCCAAAGTTCAGCCATAACCGCGATAATATCAAGCTTGATGACAAATCGCCCGGCAGGGAGGTCTTTTGAAACATAAGACCATGATCCTGAATGTCGGTCCCCAACATCCCGCTACTCATGGTGTGCTGAGAATCCGGGTTGAGGTTGACGGTGAGACCATTGTTAATGCAGAGCCTTTAGTCGGTTACCTTCACACCGGTATTGAAAAGAATATGGAAGCTAAGAAATATACTCAGGTTATTACAATGACCGACCGGATGGATTATCTCGCTCCCATGTCAAACAATCTTGTTTACGTGATGGCGGTTGAAAAGCTGATGGGCATTGAGGTTCCTCTTAAGGCTCAATATATCCGGGTAATCATGACCGAACTGACAAGAATCAATTCTCATCTTGTCTGGCTGGGGACTCACGCCACGGATATAGGCGCGATGACGATGCTGTTATATTGCTTCCGCGAACGTGAGAAAATTCTCCAGATTTATGAATTCCTCTCCGGGGTGCGGATGATGTCGAGCTATTTCAGGATCGGCGGTCTGGCCATGGATGTGCCGGAAGGATTCGATGAGAGAGTAAAAGACATCCTCGATACTTTTCCATCAAAAATAGATGAATATGAAGGATTGCTGACTGAAAACAAAATCTGGAAAAACAGGACAATCGGAGTTGGCAAAATATCAGCCGAGGAAGCGTTAAAATCAGGGCTTTCCGGACCGCTTTTGAGAGGGTCGGGAGTCAACTGGGACATTCGCAAATCAAATCCCTATTCCAGTTACGATCGCTTTGAATTTGACGTGCCGCTTGGCTTGAATGGCGATACTTATGATCGGTACAAATGCCGGGTCGAGGAAATGCGTCAATCGCTGAGAATCATCAAGCAGGCAATGGGTGGTTTACCGGGCGGACCTTGCAAGTCTACCGATTATAAAATCACGCCGCCTCCTAAAGCAGAAGTCCTGCAGAATATGGAGCCGCTGATTCATCACTTCAAATTCTGGACCGAGGGATTCAATACTCCTGAGGGTGATGTTTATCATTCAATTGAATCTCCTAAGGGCGAAATCGGCTGTTATATCGTTTCTGACGGCTCAAACAAGCCATATAGAGTGCATTTTCGTCCGCCGGCGTTTGTTAATGTCTCTGCCTTAAACAAACTGGCTAAGGGCATGATGATTTCAGACTTAATCGCCATCATTGGATCTATAGATATTGTTTTAGGGGAAATTGACAGATAGCAGATTTATGAAAGAAATCATTAAAATATCGCTTTCGGAAGAATCGAAGAAACGATTGAAAAAACTGGAAGGAGTTTTCCCGGATAAACAGTCCGTGGTTCTCCCTGTTATACATATAATTTATGACCAGTTCGAATATATCGAAAAACAGGCAATGAAAGAGGCGGCCAGTTTAATGAATATACCCGATGTTTATTTCGAGGAAGCCGCTTCTTTTTATACGATGTTTCCTCTTAAACCGGTCGGAAAATATCTCATTCAAGTATGCCAGAATATTTCATGCACTCTGATGGGAGCGGAGGGATTATTAAGCTATCTGGATAACAAACACGGTATCAGGCTGGGAGAGACCACCGAGGATGGGCTGTTTACCCTGGTAACTGCCGAATGCCTGGGATCGTGCGGTACGGCGCCGATGATGCAAATCAACGATAAATATTATGAAAGCCTTACACGGGCGAAGGTTGATGAGATTTTGGAGAACCTGAGGAACAGTAAATGAGTTTCGAACCGTTTTTACTGCCGGACATTCCAGATCACGAGAAGATTGACGTCTACCTAAAGCATGGCGGTTACACTGCTCTGCCTAAAGTGCTCAAGGACTGGACTCCCGAACAAATCATCGAGGAGACAATTAAATCGGAACTGCGCGGTCGCGGCGGTGCCGGTTTTCCGGCCGGCAGAAAATGGTCGTTCATTCCTAAAGGTTTGGATAAGCCGGTATACTTATGCGTTAACGCCGATGAATCCGAGCCGGGTACTTTCAAAGACCGCGAGTTGATGATTAAACATACTCATATGCTAATCGAGGGAATAGTCATTACCGCCTATGCTATAAAGTGCAATGAAGCGTTCATATATATCAGGGGCGAGTTTGTCGAGGAGGCCCGTCGCTTGGAAAAAGCTATTGCCGAAGCTGAAGCCAGGGCGTTCCTGGGAAAAAATATTTTAGGTTCCGGATTTGACTTGAAATTGACCATATATCGCGGCGGCGGCGCCTATATCTGTGGCGAGGAAACTGCTTTGATGACTTCGCTTGAGGGCGGTAAGGGTTATCCGCGGCTAAAACCGCCTTTCCCTGCAGTTGAGGGGCTGTATGGCTGTCCTACGATCATTAATAATGTAGAGACTATATGTAATATTCCGCATATCATCAACAATGGCGCTGATTGGTTTAAATCAATCGGTACTGAGAAATCAACCGGCAGTAAAATATTCTCTGTGTCCGGGCATGTCAACAAACCCGGCAACTATGAACTTCCCATGGGGATTTCGCTTCGGGAGCTCTTGTTTGAACATGCCGGCGGCATCAAAAACGGCAGGAATCTGAAAGCTGTAATACCCGGCGGTTCATCTGTGCCTCTTTTAACGGCGGATAAAATTGACGTTAAAATGGACTACGAATCGCTGGTCGAAGCGGGCTCCATGCTGGGTTCCGCCGCTGTTATCGTGATGGATGAAACCACCTGTATTGTCCATGCGGCTATGGTTATCTCACGTTTTTACAAGCATGAATCGTGCGGCCAGTGTACGCCCTGCCGCCAGGGAACAACCTGGCTCTATCGCATTCTTCACCGAATCGAGCGCGGCCAGGGTAGAATGGAAGACCTCGATCTATTGCTGGATATCTGTGATAATATCGAGGGAAATACGATATGTCCTCTTGGCGATGCGGCAGTGCCGGCAATTCGTTCATCTATTAAGTATTTCAGAGATGAGTATGAGTATCATATCAATAACAAAAAATGTCTTGTTCAACTGGGCGAAAGGTTTGAGTAACAAATGGCTGAGCTAATTAAAATCAATATTGACGGCCAGGATGTAGAGGTTGAGCCCGGTACTTTAATTATTGAAGCCGCTAAAAAGTTGGGAATCGAGATACCCACTTTCTGTTATGACGATCGTTTGAGGTCTGTCGGTTCATGCCGGATGTGTTTGGTTGAGGTTGAAAAATCTCCTAAACTTGTTGCCTCGTGCACCACACCGGTTGGTCCCGGTATGATAATAAAGACCAGTTCCGAAAAGGTTGTCAAAGCACGGAAAACCGTACTTGAGTTCATGCTTTTAAATCATCCGCTGGACTGTCCCACCTGCGATAAAGGCGGTGAATGTCCTTTACAGGATCAGACCTTTAAATATGGAAACACAACCAGCAGATTTACCGAGGATAAAATCCGCAAACAGGACGATCCGGATCAGAAATTCGATGACGTCAAACTCGGTCCTGAAATCTGGATGAACAAGAACCGTTGTATTATCTGCTTTAAATGCGTCCGTATCAACCGTGATCTTGCCGGCGGCGCAGATCTTGGAATATTCGAAAGAGGCGTCTCCGCAAGAGTTGATATTCCATCTGAAGTCCAGTATTGCAATGAATTCTCAGGCAACACAGTCGAATTTTGTCCGGTTGGCGCCTTGATGTCTGATTCGTTTCGCTATAAAATACGTAACTGGCTGCTTGACAAAACAGATTCTGTAAGCTGGCTGTGCCCGGACGGCAGTAATATGACTGTCGAACATAATCAGGACAGGATTTACCGTCACTCAAGCCGCCGTAACGATAATGTTGAAGAGGGTTTTTTATGCGATAAAGACCGCTATGGTTTCGATATAGCCTCGCATCCCGACCGGCTGAGATTGCCGATGGCCGATAACGAGGGAACGCTTGAGAAAATAAGCTATGATGAAGCGTTAGCTATAGCCGTCCACTGGCTGTCCGAGGTAAACGGGGAAACGTCCGCATTGCTTTTGGATACCACATTGACGAACGAGGAAGCATTTTGCGCTTCAGAATATTTCAAAGCCAAACTTCCCGGCTCATCTATAGCCGTAGCCAGCGAACTTGCTCTAAGCAACGATTATCCTGCAACCAGCCTGGGGCTGACGGTTACCATGTCCGAACTGGAAAATGCCGAAATGGCGCTCATAGCCGGTTGTGATTTGGCCTCGGAACATCCCATACTCGGATTAAGGGTCAAAAAGCTTATTCGAAAAGGGGCGCCGATATATTTTATCAGCTCGCGGCAAATGAAGCTTGGCAGGTTCGAGGTGTTCAATATAAAATCTGAATATGGTAAAGAGTATGAAACCATTGAAAATATTATAGCCTTAAAGAATGGCGATAGTTCTGTTTCTATTGACGAAAGAATAAAAGATAAACTTAAAATGGATATCGAAAAATCTCATAATATTCATATCCTGACCGGTTATGATCTCCTGGCAAATCCGAACCGGCAAAAATATCTCCAATCAATTAAAACGCTGAGTAAATCAATAAATGCGAAACTGTCGGTTCTAACCACCGAAACCAATTATTCGGGAGTTAATCTTTGCGGTCAAATGAACTCAACTTTTGATGATATTGTTCGGAAAATAGAAAACGGAAAGATAAAGACCTTGTTTATAGCCGGCGGCGACCCGGTAAACGTTTATCCGGACCGCAAACGGATTATTGACGCATTCAAGAAACTCGATTACCTGATTTACTGGGGCGCTTTCATTAATAGTACATCAAAGCATGCGGCGTTAGTATTTCCGTCAGCATTGCCCACAGAAAATACTGGTTCTTATATCAATGTCGAACGCCGACTGCAGTTTATGAAAAAACCGTATACGCTGAACAAAGGAATCGTCTCTTTAATTCAACTTATCACAGACCTTAAAACAGACTCTGACGGAAATTTGTATTATTCAGCCTCTGAGGTATTTGCCCTGATGACTGAATCCATTAATGAGTTCAAAGGTTTAAAATACGGTTTATCTGAGGGGCATGTATTTTCACATTCTGAATATAATGGCGCTGGCGGCGAGGCCAGCTTCATCGATATCAAGCCGCCTGCTGATTTTCCATATGTGCTGTCATTTTCCAGAAGTGTCTTTTATGGAGCCTCTGGAATAACCACAAAATCTCAAACACTGCAAAAGCTGACTTCGCCGCAAAAGCTGATAATTAATATTGATGACGCCAGAAAAGAAAATGTAGAAGACGGAATGCTGGTGAAGCTTGAAACCGCCGCAAGCCGGGGAGAATTTATATTGTCTGTCAGCAGTGAGATCAATCCGGGCGAACTGACGCTGTTTGGTTATTCAGAGGATAAGCCGCCGGGTGAGTTTATGGCTGGATTCAATAAACCGGTTTATGCTAAGATAACCAGGATATAAGATGTGGATTTCGATTGTAATAGACGTTGTTAAGGTAATAGTAATTTTCGCCGCCCTGATGACTATGGTGGCATATGCTACCTGGTTTGAAAGGCGGGTTGTGGCATTCATACAGAGCCGGCTTGGTCCCAACCGCGTTGGTCCGTTCGGTCTTTTACAGCCCATAGCCGATGCTGTTAAACTTCTTTTTAAGGAAACTTTTCTGCCGCGTGATGTTAATAACAAGATATTATTCTCCATTGCCCCGATGCTGGCGTTTATTCCAGCTATTTTATCATTGGCGGTTATTCCGGTAGGCGATTCAATTACTATCGCCGGTCATAATATTGAACTAATCATTTCCGATTTGAACGTTGGTATCTTATTTATATTCGCTATGGGTTCGATAAGCGTATATGGCATTGTCTTAGCAGGTTGGTCGTCCAATTCCAAGTACTCGCTTTTGGGGGGTCTTCGCGGCTCGGCTCAAATGATCAGCTATGAGATTGGCCTGGGATTGTCTGTTGTTGGCGTGATAATGCTTTCGCAGACATTTTCGCTGGCTGAGATTGTCAATCAACAAAGTGGTTCCATTTTAAGCTGGTATTTCTTTAAACAGCCGGCTGCGTTTTTCCTGTTTTTCATCTGCGCCATGGCCGAATCAAACCGTATCCCGTTCGATCTTCCGGAGGCGGAATCCGAACTTGTTGCCGGTTACCATACCGAGTATGCCGGTATGCGTTTCAGTGTCTTTTTCCTCGGTGAGTATGCGCATATGATAATAGTTTCGATGTTTGCTGCCAGCCTGTTTTTTGGCGGCTGGTCCGGGCCGTTTTTGCCGCCAGTGATATGGTTTTTAATTAAAGTGGCTGTTTTCATGTTCATCTATGTCTGGGTGAGAGGAACCCTGCCGCGTTTCCGGTATGACCAGCTTATGCGGTTTGGCTGGCTGGTGATTTTCCCCTTAACCCTGATTAATATCGTTGCAACAGCGGCGATAATGCTGTTTTGAGGTGATAATTATGCGGGGTACTTTCAGATCTGTATTCTTTGCCATTCCGAAGGGGTTGTCTATTACGTTCAGGTATTTGTTCAGGAAAAAGGTAACCGAGGAATACCCCGATGAAAAACCACAATTTGAAGCTCGCTATCGCGGACTGCATTATTTGACAAGGTATTCTGATGGCACAGAAAGATGTGTTTGCTGTGGGTTGTGTGCCGAGGCCTGTCCTGCTGATGCTATTTATATGGAACCGGCTGAATCGGAAACAGGGGAGAGGTACGCTAAAGTTTACGAGATAAATGAACTGCGATGTATATTCTGCGGCATGTGCGAGGAGGCCTGTCCCGAGGAGGCTGTCTTTCTGGGGCACGAATTCGAATTCGCTTCCGGAGACCGTGAAGATTTTATCTGGACAAAGGAAATGCTGCTTAATAATTTCGATAAAATTGAAAAAAATCGGGTGGCTAAAAAGTATAAACCATTTATTCGACAGGAGAAATTTCAATTTAAAAAACCGGCGGGAGATATTCATTAAAACATGGGCCTTGTAATTTTCTACATACTGGCGGCGATTTCTCTTGCTGGCGCGCTGATGGTAGTTTCCAGGAAAAACGCGGTGTCCTCGGCTATTTTTCTTGTTATTGTGATGTTTGCGATCGCCGGTTTATTCGTCCAGCTCGGTTCAGTCTTTATCGGAGTACTTCAGATTATTGTATACGCCGGCGCGATTATGGTCTTGTTCCTTTTTGTGATTATGATGCTGAACTTGAAAAGAGATGAGTTCGGATTCGATTCACGGGTGTTCCAGCGTATATTTGCGCTTGCATTTGGCATAATACTCATGCTGCAGCTGGTACTTGTGGCGACGAAATTTCCCTCGAAACCTGGTCGACCGATTGACATGTCCATTGGCGATATAGCCGGCATTGCCAATAAGCTGTTTTATTTTTATCTGTATCCGTTTGAAATTATCGGTGTGCTGCTTCTGGCGGCTATCCTTGGGGCGGTAGTAATCGCCCGTAAGAAGGGAGAATAATAAAGATATGGCGCCGTTAAATCATTACCTGATTCTATCAGCGATGTTGTTTGCTATCGGCGTATGGGGCGTGCTTAGAAACCGTAACGCCTTAATCGTCTTTATGAGCATCGAATTAATGCTGAATGCAGTCAATATTACTCTGATGGCATTTTCCAGTTTCCTGAAAGATTTCTCCGGACAGGTGTTTATATTTCTGGTGATGGCTGTCGCCGCCGCCGAAGTGGCTGTCGGACTGGCTATCATCGTATCGATTTTCAGGGCTAAAGAGAGTATTAATGTCGATGACGTTAACATTATGAAATGGTGATTTGGTAGAATAGATGGAAACTATTGTAGCGCTTATTCCGATTTTCCCATTAGCAGGCTTTTTAATAATCGGCCTTACAAATAAGATATTGCCCAAACCGGCGGTCAGCTTGATAGCCTGCGGTTCGGTTTTCATGTCGTTTGCATTCGGTGTTATCTCGTTTTTCACGATATTGGGTATGCCATCCGGTTCGCGTTTTATCAGCTCCAGACTCTTTGATTGGATTATCTCCGGGTCGTTCAGCTCATCTGTAAGTTTTGTGTTTGATCCGCTGGCCGCAGTTATGGTATTGGTAGTATCCGCAGTCGGTTTTCTCATTCATGTATATTCCATCGGCTACATGGGACAGGATACAGGCTACTCACGTTACTTTTCCTATCTAAATCTGTTCACTTTTGCCATGCTTGTCCTGGTACTCGCTGATAATATTCTTTTGATGTTTATCGGCTGGGAGGGAGTCGGATTATGCTCTTATCTGCTGATAGGATTCTGGTTTCATAAGAAATCGGCTTCAGATGCCGGCAAGAAGGCATTCATTGTAAATCGGATCGGCGATTTCGGGTTCCTGCTGGGTATCATGCTTATCTTCTGGACCCTTGGCACTTTGAATATTCAGGAAATATCTCGCATATTGCATCAATCACCCGAGCTTTTAATCGCTGGCGGAGGCGTTGTAACGGCAATAACACTGCTTTTATTCCTTGGGGCTACCGGTAAATCGGCTCAAATTCCATTATATGTCTGGCTGCCTGATGCAATGGAAGGCCCAACGCCTGTATCTGCGTTAATCCACGCCGCCACTATGGTAACTGCAGGTGTATATATGGTGGCGAGGCTTTCGGCATTATTCGTGTTGTCGCCACTTACTATGACTATTATAGCAATAGTCGGTGGAGTGACCGCTCTTTTTGCGGCAACTATTGGATTGGTACAAAACGACATTAAAAGAGTACTGGCTTATTCTACAATCAGCCAGATCGGCTATATGTTCTTAGCCTGTGGAGTGGGCGCTTTTGCAGTCGGGATTTTCCATCTGACAACACATGCTTTCTTTAAGGCGCTTTTGTTTTTGGGCTCCGGTTCAGTGATTCATGCTCTTTCGGGTGAACAGGACATGCGATATATGGGCGGCCTGAAAAACCGGATTCCCCATACATACAAGGTATTTTTAGTGGGCACACTGGCTATTTCCGGAATCCCCCTATTTTCAGGATTTTTCTCCAAAGATGAAATCCTCTGGAACGCCTATTTAGATAGTACCCTGTTCTGGCTGCTGGGTCTGATTACCGCTATATTGACAGCGTTTTATATGTTCCGATTGCTTTATCTAACGTTCCATGGCAAGTCTAATGTAACTCCTGAAGCCGACAAGCATGTTCACGAATCGCCTTCTGTCATGCTGATACCTTTGTACATTCTAGCATTTCTTGCCATTGTCGGCGGCTATATCGGCTTGCCTCCCATACTTGGCGGGGGCGCCTGGTTTGATCATTTCCTGGCTCCGGTTATGGCCGCAGTGCCTGGCACACATGAAACCGCTCATCATACTGTTTCTACGGAATATCTGCTGATGCTGACTTCAATAATTGCGGCGCTCCTGGGCATAACCATAGCGTATATGTATTATATCAAAAACCCGGACAAACCCAAGGCGCTGGCGCTGAAAGCAGCCGGGTTGTACAGACTGCTTTTGAATAAATACTATATCGACGAGCTTTATGATTATATTGTGGTCAATCCGTTATACATACTTTCGCTGATCTTCTGGAAGATATTCGATATCCGCATTGTTGATGGTTTTGCTAATGGGCTGGCTAAAACGTTCGGGTTCGCATCGGAAAGATTTAGGATTGCGCAAACCGGTATGGTGCGAAATTATGCTTTATCGTTTTTATTGGGTGTGATAATCCTGACAGGTTATTACATTTTAAGGTGATGTTAGCTGATCGTATTAAACACTACAGGACTGATGCTGAGGAATTTGATTATTTTAATATTGAAAACCCGGTCAACGCGGATGAGGATAGAAGAAGAATGCAGTTTTTAAAAAGGAAGATAAAATTTCCATCTGACAGTCTCATTATCGATTGCGGTTCCGGAAACGGCTGGATTGCCAGAGAATATCTGGCCAGGGATATGATTGTAGTATCGGTCGACTTTTCCGATAAAAATTTAAAGCATATTCAGGATAAATATGACCCTCGGCGAAAAGGTTTTTATATCGTGGCAGATTTGAACCGTCTCCCGTTTAAAGACTGTATGTTCGATGGCGCCGCTTCAAACGATGTATATGAACATATTGAAGAGCCCGATAGAGCGGCTGATGAAATATATCGCTGTCTGAAAAAGGGAAGCAGGTTTTATATCTCGGCGCCCTATAAAGAAAACTTGATCTATTATCTCTGCATTCACTGCAATAAGCCGACTCCGGTAAACGCCCACTTTCATAGTTTTGACGAGGAGTCGCTGGGGAATATTTTCCGGAATGCGGGATTTAAAATCGAGAAGTATTATAAATTTATCAATAAAGCTTTGCTGGTTACTTTCTTTTATTATGTATTTTGCCGCTGGATGCCGTTCTGGATGTGGCGGGCCATTGATGTTACTGCAAATCTGGTTATAAACAGGCAATCTCGTATTGCATTAAAAATGGTGCGTAACTGATGGACAACTGGCCGATTCTATCCTGGATAATATTTTTGCCGTTGATTGGCGTAATTCCGCTTTTAATAATCGACAAAAATCAAAAGAACCTGCTTAGAAGCGTCGCTCTGATTTTCTCATTTGCTGATTTTATCCTGTCGTTGTTTTTGGTTTCGGGTTTTAATGGTTCCAATACCGATTTCCAGTTCGTCGAAAAGGTTAGCTGGATTAAGTCTGTCGGCATCGACTACCATATCGGAATAGATGGTCTTTCGATCCTGCTGATTCTATTGACTACCTTTATAAGCGTCATCTCCATTGCCTCAACCTGGACCGCAATTACAGAGAAGGTCAAAGGCTTTATGATAGCCTTTTTGATACTTGAAACCGGCATGCTTGGCGTATTTATGGCGCTTGATCTGTTTCTGTTCTATGTATTCTGGGAGGCGATGCTTTTGCCCATGTATTTCTTGATCGGAGTCTGGGGCGGAAAACGGCGAATTTATGCAGCAATAAAATTTGTTTTATTTACGATGGCCGGCTCGCTGTTAATGCTTTTGGGAATTATCTTCTTATATATTCAAAATTACCAGTATACCGGGATTTACACTTTCGATCTGACTTTGATGTTTGATCTTCCCCTGGCGGCGACTACCCAGTTATGGCTGTTTGGCGCATTTGCTCTGGCGTTTGCCATCAAGGTGCCGATGTTTCCTTTTCATACATGGCTGCCTGACGCTCATGTCGAGGCGCCTACTGCCGGTTCGATTATCCTTGCCGGAGTTTTGCTTAAGATGGGCGCCTATGGTTTTGTCAGGTTCTGTCTGCCGCTGTTTCCGGTGGCTGTTTACAAGTTTATGCCGTTAATAAGTATCCTGGCATTGATCGGCATCCTTTACGGGGGACTGGTATCTGCGGTTCAGAAGGATGTTAAATCGCTGGTAGCGTTTTCATCGGTGGCTCACCTTGGGTTTGTGATGCTGGGCATGTTTGCTTTAAACACGCAGGGAATATCCGGCTCTATATTGCAGATGGTCAATCACGGCATATCGACTGGCGCTTTATTTATGCTGGTAGGCATGATCTATGAACGCCGTCACACCAGGCTGATAGAGGATTTCGGCGGCATTGCTCATGTCATGCCGGTGTTTGCGGCCAGCTTTATGATCATTACCCTGTCGTCGATCGGCCTGCCCGGTACAAACGGGTTCGTTGGCGAGTTCCTGATTTTGCTTGGGATGTTTAAAACCAACATGACTTATGCGATACTGGGAACTTCAGGTGTTATTGTAGCGGCAGTCTATATGTTGTGGATGGTTCAGCGGGTGTTTTTCGGCGAATGCACCAACGAAAAGAATAAGATCCTAAAGGATATCAACTGGCGCGAAAGGTTTTTGCTGATTCCTGTAATCGTGATGGTGTTCTGGATCGGCTTTTACCCGAAACCGTTTTTGAATTTGATAGAACCTTCCGTGAAAAATCTTGTCGAGACAGTCGAGCAAAAATATCAAGCTTCAATGTTTGGCTATGAGGATAAGACTGTTATTGCTATTGATATGCCGGATGAACCTCAACCGGATATACATACAGATCGGGAGATGATAAAATGATTCCCGATATCAACTGGCTGACCATTTATCCCGAACTGGCAGTGTGTATAACCGCCGGCTTAGTCCTGATTGTTGATTTGCTTTTGCCCAAACAGCACAAATGGTGGCTTGGCGTTATATCGTTCATTGGCGTTCTTACAGCGTTGATTTTCGTTTTCAGGAATTTCAACGTTCAAGCCGATTCATTCTTTGGTATGGTAGTCAACGACACCGCTGGATCTTTTTTCAAAACTATATTTTGCATAGGTACGATCCTTACAATATTCATCTCCATCAGCTATCAGCGACGGGAATTCCCCGATATCGGCGAGTATTACACTCTCATTCTCCTGTCGACTTTCGGCATGATGGTCATGGCTTCCTCGGTTGACCTGATTACGATATTTTTAGGTCTTGAGATGATGAGCATCCCGTTGTATGTTTTAGCAGGCATTTACCGCAATCGTTACCGCAGTCGTGAGGCGGCGTTAAAGTATTTCCTGCTGGGCGCTTTTGCCGCGGGTTTTTTGCTGTATGGCATCGCTTTCATGTATGGCGCTTTTGGCACCACGAACCTGACCCAGATTTCGACAATACTGATTACCGGCGGCAAACCGTATTCCTTGTTTTATGTCGGTATTGGGATGATTTTGATTCTGATCGGGCTTGCTTTCAAAGCTGGAGCCGTACCGTTCCATATGTGGATACCCGACGTTTACGAGGGCGCGCCGGCGCCGGTAACCGCTTTTATGTCAGCCGGTCCGAAGGCGGCGGCAATAATCGCAATAATTCGTATTTTTGTGATAAGCATTCCTGTTTCAGATATTGACTTTACCACGATCTTCTGGGTCTTAGCCGCAATAACCATGACCTGGGGAAACATACTTGCCCTGACTCAGAATAATGTAAAAAGAATGCTTGCCTATTCATCTATCGCTCATGCCGGATATATCTTCATTGCTATTGCCGTAGGCGGGCAGGATGGCATCTCATCGGCGGCGTTCTATTTACTTGTCTATACCTTTATGAACATCGGCGCTTTCGCTATTATCATCCTGTTTGCCGAAAGAGAAGAGTTTTACGAAAACATTTCCGATTACGCCGGTTTCGGTCATCAGTTTCCCTTTGCCGCAATCGCTATGACGATATTCTTAGCCTCTCTGGGCGGAATCCCCGGAACGGCCGGTTTTATCGGCAAGTTTATGATATTCAAAGCCGCCATCGAGAATGGCTTTTACTGGCTGGCAGTAATCGGCGTCTTAAACAGCGTCGTTTCGATCTATTACTATTTGAGAGTCGTTGTCTCGATGTATATGAAATCTCCGGAACCGCGTCTGGTTGATATCTCTATTTCACCATCATTGATGGTGGCAATTGTTATTACCCTGATCGGGGTTGTCTGGATCGGCATAATCCCTGACAACTGGCTTACGCTGGCATCATCAGCCGCCAGATTTGTTTTCCATTAATCGTTAGCTTATAATAATGAGCTTATAGCTTTTTAATTTTAGCCCTGTAGTAATAAAGATATGTCATTCTGAGCCGATAAAAGCGCTTGACAGGACTGCATTGTCAGGTATATTGACAGAGCTTGAAATCATACAATGGGGCCGTAGTTCAGTTGGGAGAACGTTTGACTGGCAGTCAAAAGGTCACGAGTTCGAGCCTCGTCGGCTCCACTTTGGTTTAATAATAACGAGTTACATACAACTATAAATTTTATCCTCTGAATAATCGATAATCATTAATTGATTGATTTTTTTTCTGCACAAGAGTCATTGCGCAGAGCAACAAAGTTTAATACGATTTTACTTGACAGGCCAGATAATAAAATATATATTGGTTTCATAATTACAGCCGGGGATGTTGTATCAGGCCCGTTTGAGAATACTGCCATAACCTCAAGGAAGGTTAGCTGAAAAACTTGATAATATTTTTAAACTGGAGGGAAAAACGAAAATCATGACTATTCTAACCAGAAGCGTTTAAACAGGGGGTACAGTTGATTAATGATTTTAGTTTTTATATAACTTTAGGGAGGATTATTATGAGGATGAAGTTACAGATCATTATGATGTTTGTTGGTTTTGGATTATTTATGGGTTCAACTATCCCATTGGCAAATGCCCAGATGCCAACGATGGCTCCGAGGTTGCCAGAAGTTCAAAGGGAACTACCCCCAGGCACAGGTTTTGTCCCACCCCAGATGGATCTCTCACATTTGAAGAAGCAAGAGATACCGGAGAAATTTAAGAACCTGCGACTGCCAACCCGATGGGATTGGAGGGAGCAGGGTAAGGTTACACCGATTAAAGACCAGGGTAATTGCGGCTCCTGCTATGCCTTCGCCTCCTTAGCCAACATTGAATCCAAAATGTTAATAGATAGTGAGGGGACTTATGATTTTTCGGAAAACAATGCCAAAGAGTGCAACTGGTATGAGACAAGTTGCGGTGGAGGCAACTATTATAAGATGGCAAACCTGTTTTCAAAAAGGGGAACTGTACTGGAATCGTGCGACCCTTATGTGGCAAGCGATGTGGCCTGCGACTGGGATTGTCCCAACATAAAAACCCTGCTGGACTGGAGAATCATATCAACAAGCTGGATTCCCACAACGACCTATCTTAAAAACTACATCTACACCTATGGGCCGGTATATACCACCTTTTACGCCGGTGATAACGCTGATACTGATTGGAGGGATGAATTCAGAACTTATGATGGCTCATATACACTTTACTATCCTTATGGCGAACCTCAAAATCATGCGGTATTGATCGTGGGATGGGATGACGACCTTCCGCATGACGGAGGAACGGGAGCCTGGATTGTGAAGAACAGCTGGGGTACCGATTGGGGGGGACCCTGCGGTTATGGCGCTGAGGGAGGTTATTTTACCCTCGCTTATTACTCTGCTAATATGGGGGGATGGTCTTCCTATATATATGATTGGCAGGACTCTCACGAGTTAATAGGGCTAGATTTTCATGATGAGGGCGGCTGGACGATGAGTTGGGGTTATTCTCCCAGCCTTACAGCATGGGGGCTGTGTAGATTCCTGGTCTCGCCGGGAGTTGAAATCACCAGGGTAGAATTCTGGACAACGGATGTCACAACCGACATCGATATTTATATCTACGATGATTTCGACGGATCAAACTTGAGCAACTTATTAGCAAGCAAGCTGAATAACAGTTTCGAGGAGGCGGGCTACCATTCGGTGTTATTGGATTCTCCCGTTGAGCCTTCATGGGGGGCTTATTATGTGGTCGTTAAATTTACTAATGAGAGTTACGGCTATCCCCTCCCAGTCGATGATCAAGGCCTATATTTGACAGAGGCCACCTATATAAGCTCCTCCGGTGCAAATGGCACCTGGTATGACATGGGAGAAGAGAACCAGGTTGATATATGTATCCGGGCTCAAGCGAGGGCTCTCGTTGGCGCCTGCTGTGATGAGTCAAATTGGACTTGCACAGATGGCATTTACGAACACTTCTGCCAGCCGCCGCTTCGCTGGCAATGGGGCGTAACCTGCGACGAAATTGACCCGCCATGCGAACCGCCCCCTCTCGGTGCCTGTTGTATCGAGGAAGATTGCGTGGGAACTGAGACGCAGGCTCAGTGTGAAGCTCGCCCTGGCACTTGGTATGAAGGTGAAGATTGCATAGAGTATCAATGCCCGGTAGGCTATCAATACCTCCCTGGCGATGTCAACATGGCGTTAGGTATCTGGCCGCCAACGGTTATCGGCGGCGATGTTACTTATCTCGTTGGTTACTTCATTGGCGGCGGTCAGGAGTCATGCCTGCTGGATGATTTCTGGGCTTCTGCCGATATTAACGGCGATTGTTTGATCATCGGCGGCGATGTAACTGCCCTGGTGGCTTACTTTGTTGCCGGCGGCAGTATTACGCACTGCCCCGATTATGAGCCAGTCTGGCCTCCTCTTCCTCCGACAGCTCCTGCTGGCTGGCCAAATTGCGATGTGACCGTGATCAACAACCTTAAGGTTATTCCGACTGGTTCGGTTAAATAGCCTAAAGTACCTGATCTAAGAGACAGTTATAAAGTTATCTATAAGTGAGAATCTTTGAAATCGTTTATTAGAAAATCGTCATAGTTGCGTCATGGTTGGTTATAACCTATTAATATATAATATGATTATGAGGTTCGAATCCCCTTGGGGACGCTTTTTTATTTCGCCAAATTACAACGGGTTAACAAACAATCAAAAAGGGCAGGTGTCTTTGCGGTGCCACTTAATAGGGGGTTTTGTAATATAATTGACATCCATATGGACATTTATTATAATTATGTTTAGCAAGTGATTATTATAGCAAAGGAGGCAAATTGAAACTCGTAACAATCTTTTTGATAATCCTATCTGGCACTATACTTCTGTCATTGCTTTATTTTAGTTGTTCAAGTGATAACAGTACTTCTTCGAAAACCTGTTATGATCTGAATATAAATATCAGCGGCAATGGCTCAGTTGAATATGAACCCGATTCATCATGTTATCATGAAGGCACCGAGGTTTATGTAACTGCCATTCCGGATGGAGGTTATGCTTTTTATGGCTGGAGCGGCAATGTAAATTTCGAGGAAAACCTTGAACTCGAAGAGGAAATATCAATAACTTTCGGCAGTAATGATATCAATCTCACTGCAGATTTCGATATCGGCTACACGATAACAATGCAATTCAATACTGCAGATGCCGGATCAGTTATTTATACTCCGGATAAAGATTGTTATCCTGCTGGCGCAACTGTGGCGCTGGAAGCTTTCGCAAATCCCGGATATGAGTTTTACTTCTGGGAATTCCTTGAAGACGGTTCAATCTATGAATCCAATCCCCAAAATCTAACTTTTGAGGAAAACAATGAATTTATAGGGGTAAATTTTATAACCTATGAAGGCGAACCGGATTGCGAAGACCAGTATTTGGATAATTATAATGGCGGGTGTTTCAGTGATCCGCCGGTTTTTCAGAATATTGGAATTAACCAGATATATTCCGGCAAGTCAGGCAACTATCGTTATCTTCAAAATGATACCCTGTATTATGCCCGTGATACCGACTGGTACCAATTTATCACATACATAAACACGCACTTCTATTTCGGCGGAGTGGCAGATTTCCCCCTGGCTTTGTATATACTGTATGGCCCCAGTGGATGTAATGGTCCCATTTATTTTGTAAGGGCTGATTCGTCATCTGAGGCTGGTGATTCTGTTAGAATAGCGGCAGATGTGCCTCCTGGTAATTACTGGATGTGGGTTGGCCCTTGTGAATGGGAAGGCTGGGATTGCCCCGTGGAGTATACTGTTTGGTTTTCGGCTGAAGCTTTAAGTCAATCCGCCACTCAGGATTTTCCGGAAATATCTAAAGAGGCTTTAATAAATAAAAAAACAGCCGTAATTAATAAATAGAATTATATAGTTTTAGCAATATTGGTAATCCTGTCCTGATGTCAGGATATAGTAGCCTAGACAAGAATCATATCCTTCCAATAAACACTGTTTAGAAACCTGAAATCCATGTTTATTGTTATGTTTAAAAAACCCTGCGGTATTATCCTAAACATTATTATTCACTGGTGTTCCTGGTGATATAGGCGACTTAAAGGCCAATTAGGTCATTTCTGAAAAAATCATAAAAAGCCTTAATCAAAATTAGCTTGAAATGGCGATATTTATTTTTTATCTTTTTGCACATTTATTTCAAATCGCTGGGATTTTCGCTCTGGATATCCTGGTCAAGGATGCAATTAAGAACGTGAAGTACAACAAAATAGGAGAAAAACGATGCACTTCAAGCTTTTAAGCAACAAAGACATGAAGGCAATTGATGCGTTGATTGACGCCTATGGCGGTCCAAAAGCGATCTGTGACAGGATCAGCGAAATGAGAAATTATGAAACCAGAAAAAAAGCCGCCGGTGAAAAGGGATTCGGGGAGATGCTTGAAAAAGCAGAAGGTTATGCTAATGAATTCCCCAAAGTAGAGGATTTCATTTCCAAAGAGGGAATAAAAACTGACAAGGAGGGTGTTTGTATAACTCAGGTATCCGGTTTCCAGGGAGCTTATGTTACTTTTGAATGTATGCGTCTTGTTGCTCAAAATCGGGACGTGCTTTTTCCAACCGAAATGATTTCAGTAGTCGCCCTTACCGACCACTATGTATACTCCGGAGATCTGCTGGCGACGCTGGCGATGTCGGAAAATATCCTGGGAGCAAGCAAGTTCTGTTCAACCAATCTTGTCAGCACGCCATTGCTGGAAGAACGGTTTGCAAAAATTGAAAAGATCACTGAAGAAAAATTCGATCGGCGGGACATGGGCGACGGAATAAGTCAGCTGATTCTTAAGAATATGGGCACGGCTTTTGGAAATCTTGGCGGCGTCGAGGTCGGCGATAACAACCATCTGGTCTACCTCGATGGCGTTACACGAGCGGCGCTTGAAAGCGGCGGCAATTTCTTCCTCAATCCGAGCTGGTCAACGATAGTGGCCGCCTGCTATTATGGAAGGGAAATTCCAGTCATTAGCTTCAAGATATCTATGCTTTTGTCTACCCAAAATGCTATCCAGTTCAGGATGTTAATGAATATTTTTAAAGAGTTTTTACGTGATGATGGCACCACGCCCATTTACGAGATCAATATCGGCAATGCGGCCAGCCCTGAAACATTCATGCAGTGCGCCCGGGAGCTTAAAGAATCCGACCTGCCGCCGATTGCGCTGACTGCTCACCTGAGAATCAATCCCGATCTTGGCATAGAGGGTTTCAACTGGACAGATAATGCGCACAAAGTGCTCGACGGTGGTTGTGATATAACAATTAAATATGAGAGCGACGGTGAGTCACGTCCCCATGATACAATGGAGACGTACTTCCTTTCCGACAAAGAAAGAGATGAAAAAGCGAAATTTATCGGCGATGTTATTTACCATAAATGTGTACGTTGCGATAAAGATGCCAAGGAGATCATGCGTCGCGGACATAAAACCCTATTCGCTAAAATCGCATACCGTTCATAAATCATAAGGATTAAATATGGATAACGAAATTAAAAAATGGGATGGCACAGTCTATCCCGATATGATCCGGAACCTGCCGGAAATTGATATACGAGTCGATGGCATCCGTGGCTGGCTGCTGCAGGATGGTAGCAAGCAGGCAGTGTTTTTCGATATTCAGCCAGTCGGAGAAATTCCTCCGCATTCACATTGTGCACAGTGGGGCATAATGCTCGAGGGAGAAATGTCGCTGACTATCGGCGGCGATACAAAGGTTTATCGCAAGGGAGATCAATACTATATTCCCAAAGATGTCATTCATTCGGCCAATTTCCTATCGCGGGTCAATGTCATCGATATCTTTGATGCACCTGATCGTTATAAAACAAAATAAAGCTGTCGTGGAAGGAGCGGCCGCATTACGCTGTGGGATATTATAGCTTATCATAAAGGAGGATAATACATGATGCGACTAATATTAATCGGTTTTGGAACCGTCGGACAGGGGCTGGCTGAGTTGCTCATTGGAAAACAAAAGGAGCTTCAAAATCAGTATGGTTTAGATGTTCAGGTTGTTGGTATCGGCGACATGCTTAAAGGAAGCGTGTACAATCCCGGCGGCATAGACATACAGAAATGCCTGGAACTGGCAAAGTCGGATGATAAAATCTCTACACTGCCTGATGCATACGATGGCGATGCATTGAGCCTGATTCAAAAAGCTAATGCAGACATGATGGTTGAGGCAACCTATACCGATATCAAAACCGCCGAACCGGCTACTTCACATATTAGAGCGGCTCTTGAGAAAGGGATACATGTAACCACTACCAACAAAGGTCCGTTGGCGCTGTATTTTCATGAACTCTCACTTTTGGCTGAAAATAAGAATGTGAAATTCCTGTATGAGGGAACTGTTATGAGTGGAACGCCGCTTTTGAACCTTATCAGGGAAACTCTCGCCGGCAGTTCTATTTCTGAAATTAAGGGAATTCTAAACGGAACTACCAACTATATCCTTACCAGAATGGAAGAGGGACTCTTATACGAGGATGCCCTTAAAAAGGCTCAAGAACTGGGTTATGCCGAGGCTGTTCCCGATGCCGATGTTCTTGGCTGGGATGCGCTGGCTAAAGTGACAATTCTGGCCAATACTGTATTTGGCTCTCATAGTAAGCCGGACGATTTTCCGTGTAAAGGTATCACCGGTATTACCGCCGAGGCCATTACTGAGGCAAAATCCCGCGGCAAACGTTATAAGCTGATAGGCAAAGTCTGGCGGGATGGCGATGATGTTAAAGGGAGTGTTGCGCCCGAGGAAGTTGACTTAACTCATCCTTTGGCCGGAATCATGGGAGCCGCGAACGCTGTCACTATCACAACCGAAACGCTTGGCGATGTAACCATTGTTGGACCCGGGGCAGGAAGAACCGAAACCGGCTACAGCGCTTTGATTGATATAATTCATGTGGGAGGAATAAAATGAAGATGCTGCTTAATGGTCAGTGGGTTGACCGGGATGAAAAAATAGACGTAATTGATCCCTTCGATAATTCTGTCGTCGACACTATCCCCAAAGCGACAAAGCAGGATGTTGAAACCGCTTTGAAAGCGGCAGTCGATGGTTTTGAAATCACCAAAAAAATGACTGTCTATGACAGGGCGCAAATCCTGTACAAAGCGGCACAGATTATTGCCGACGATCTTGAAGAATACGCTGTAATCATCGCCCGCGAAGGGTCAAAAACTATCAGGGAGGCAAGGAAAGAGGCGTCACGCTGTGTTAATACTCTGATAGTTTCAGCCGAGGAGGCAAAACGAATCCTGGGCGAAACAATTCCATTCGACTCGTTCCCCGGCGGCGAAAAACGTCGCGGCTATTACTATCGATTTCCTATCGGTGTAATCCTGGCGATTACTCCATTTAATGATCCGCTGAATTTGGTCGCACATAAACTGGGACCGGCCATTGCCTCCGGCAACTCTGTCATTCTCAAACCGGCTACAGTTACTCCGCTGTCGGCAATTAGGCTGGTAGAGGCATTGCTGGAGGCAGGCCTGCCGCCTATGGCAATTCAGGTTGTTACCGGGTACGGTTCAGAAATCGGCGATCCTCTGGTGTCTGATGAAAGGGTCAGAATGATTTCTTTCACCGGCGGTGTGGAAGCGGGCAAGCATATCGCCAAGATGGCTGGGATTAAAAAGATCGGTATGGAGTTGGGATCCAATTCGCCGGTTATTGTCTGGAAGGACGCCGATCTCGAACTGGCGGTTGAATCATGTGTTTCAGGCGCATTCTGGGCCGCCGGTCAAAACTGTATCGGAGTCCAGCGCTTGCTGATTCACAGTGACATCTATGACGAATTTAAAGCAAAATTTATTACGCTTACGAAACAATACAAGATAGGTGACAAATTGAAAGAAGAGACCGACATGGGTCCGATGATCACCGAAACGGAAGCCAGGCGTGTAGAAAGCTGGGTGAATTCTGCAGTCGAAAAAGGGGCTGTCGTTCTCGCTGGCGGAAAGCGTAGCGGCGCCTTATATGAACCGACTGTTCTCGAAAATGTACCACCGGACGCAACAATTCATTATGAAGAAGTATTTGGTCCGACGGTCAATTTCTATGCAATAGACGACCTCGATGAGGCTATCAAGGAAGCGAATTCACTGCCCTATGGTTTGCTGGCGGCGATTTTTACCACCAATGTCGATGTTGCCTTCAAGGCATCGTACGACCTTGACTGCGGCGGCGTGATGGTTAACGATTCTACCGATTATCGCCTTGATTCCATGCCATTTGGCGGCGTTAAGTATTCGGGTCTCGGCCGGGAAGGTCTTAAGTTCTCACTTCAGGAGATGACCGAACCGAAGGTGATTTGTTTCAATTTACCGAATATCTGATTTGCTGTATAATGACCATGTGTCAACCGCAGAGAGGCTGTGTCAAAAGACCGTTTCTGTGTTTCGGGAACTACGATTCCCGAAACTTGGCTCATACATCTTGTTGTAGTCCAACAACATGATTGTATGAAGCTACCGGAATCATAGTTCCGGTAGCACCTGATATGGACTTTTGGCACAGCCTGCAGAGGGTCGACACCACAAAATGGTACGATAAGATTCGTTTTTAATCAGAACCACCTTCCCACCCAAAAGCCATCTTATCTATTGCTTCTTTAAATTTATTGTGTTTCTGAGTTAACCTCACAAAATCCCTTTCCCGGACTGTACCCTTAGCTCGAATGATTCTGGCCATGGCGGCTTTTTCATTTTTCGTCCAAGCATGAAGGTCAGGAATATTGGCTATAATTGGTGCCAAACGTTCAAACCCGGTTATTTCATCATCAGACCAACTTTTCCAGTTTTGAATATTTAAAATTCGGGCAACCTGCGAGACCGATTTTTTAATCGCCAGTTGTCGGTCTCCATCGAATTTGTCGGCAATGTATTTAGTGACAATGTAACCGAGATTTTTCAAGGGCAGTTCTTTGTAATCATTCATTTTGTTTGAATCGATATGAAAGAAAATATCGCCTTTAGCCAGTCTTTTCAAAATATTCATTGAACAGCGATATGATCGATCGGCTTGAATCTTTTCATACTCGGTATCTGCAAGCTGGCGGACACGTTTGTTAACCGAGCGGAACCCGAGTTTGTAATAGAACCAGAACGAACCGGATTCGAGCGCTTCCTCATTGTCATCACCTACCTGATAGCTTCGCACCAGAAGCAGTTTTGCCCCGAAATGATGATAGAAAAGACGGAAGAACTGCTCAATTATAAATGACGATTCGCCGGTTCGGAAAGCGGGGAAGATATTGATGGCGATTTCTACTCTCTCGAAAAGCATACAGCCGATGCCATAGCCAATAGGTATTCCGTTTCGGACAAGCATAGCTCCGAAGTTTGATTCCAGCGGCAGACGTATATCCGGGTTGTTGCCAAGAATTACCAGCATAACTCCTCTGTCCGGTTCGTTGATATAGACCTCGGTGGGATTGGAATTGATAAGAGGGAAGAGTTCACGGCATCGCACGCCGAGAACCTCTTTTATATTTCGCACCTGGTTTTTGCCCTGTGCCGGTGTCAACAGTTTAAGCGGTACGGGCGTTTTTTTCAGTTCTGTTCTAAGGTCTTTTGTTCTGCTTATAAGAGGCTTTTTTTGGAAAAATATTTTTTTGAAAGGAATGCCTTGTAGAGTCCTGGAGGCTTTACAATCTTTCAGCGCCCATTTTACAGGTATTTCCGCGCTTTCAAAAAGATGTCTTTGAACAGCACGGCTCAAACCGGATGAACGCAGAATTTTGAGAAGGACCTGTAAATCCGTATGATCTTTTTTGCTCCTTCCATAGTTTAGCCATTCGGAAGTAGGAATTGTTAAGTCATTTTCGAGGGTGTCGTTCTCCTGCCAGGCGACAAGAAGCGGTAAAATTGCCGTGATACTATTGGTTTCGTTTTTTTCATATCTGTTCCAGTCGATCTCCACCAGGTTTTCAAACCATTCGGACAGTGATACTGTGAGTTCATAGCTGAATTCGTAGCTCACAACGGTACCAACGATGCCCGAATCCAGCAGTTTCTTAGCCTGGCGGTCTTTAGAATTTTTTGTGTAGTGTTTGATGCGCTCGCCAAAATTTTGCAGTTCATTTTCGGCGATATTCATTACAAGACGGCTGTCCGGATATGCCCGTACAAAACAAAGAATGTCATGATAGCTCTCAAGCGTTTCAGCATCGATTATTTCGGCGCTGGATAATTTACGGAGTATAGTAATCTTAGCGTTAGTCGACTCGTTGTCGAAACCGGTTTTTAATTTGTCCAACAGCTCAACCTGTTTTTCGATTTGTCCGGCAGAAAGCTTAAGAAATTTCGCATTTAACTTTTCCATGTCGACCTCCTGGCTGTAAATCCGATTTTGGTATTTTATGACAAAACTGCATCGTTTGGCAATATTATAAAAATGATGTAGGAATCAAAACCTGTTAAAGTCTGCAGCTTAATACTCAATAAAAAAAAACGGCCTGCTGACCGTTTTTCAGAGCTTCCCATTGCATATGGAATACTATATAACAGTAAATTGAATCGCCAATTATGTCTCTATCGTTTCCTTTTCTTCAACCTTTTTGTAAACGGTTTTGATTTCCGCCGCCTGTTCTTTCTCTTTATCGTTCGGTAAATATTGTTGAGTCTGGCTGGCAATGATCTTTAAATCTTCATCTGTGTATTTCTTAGTATATTTAATATAAAAACTTTTAGGAACCAGGTTAAACTTATACATTAACCAGAAAAACCATCGCCAGCGTTCAAACACCTGCTTGGATGTTTTGTAATCCCGATATGTATTTCTGGGAGCATTGATAATCATCTCGAATTCATCCTCGGAGAAACCGAGTCTTTTCTTAACCTCGACCAGAATATCATTATCGAACGGCTTTGGTTGTTGAATGTTTGCCAGAGCCTCTGAACGAGTCATCTGGCCGGAATTTATCAGGGCGGAGAATTCACAAAAGCGCAAATCTATATTAAACTTTCGCGGCAGATAATAGTTGTTTGTGAAATAAGCGGTTCTATTCTCCATATGATGTCCGCCGTACCATTGCCAGTCGAACTCCTTGCTAAGAAATTGCTTGACCTCTTCTTTTTTATAATTGATGTAGTATAGCGGCCTGATCTTTTTGATCCTGTCGATTATCGACCATTTCAGCCATCTGCCCAGCCTTAAATTTGGCAGTGTATCGATTTTGTATTTCCCGAACAGCTTCTGAACGGTTTCGATATACTTGGCATCCATATAGAACCATCCGGGTGGTGAAATCCCCTCAGTTCGGAATGAATGACCCTCAAAAATATACTTGACACCGAACTTTCGCGCTGCCAGGTAGTGAGTTGTCGCTAACCCGATATCGGCGGGCGTGTCAATATCAGGAACCGAGGCTTTAAAAAAAGATTTAAAAATATCGTTATACTCTTTATTATCGACGACATGTGTATATAAATCTATATCCAGTTTTTTAGTGACCCTGTAAATATTTTCAACTGCGATTTTGGAATCCCAGGTATTATCAAAATGAACGGCTAACGGACGTAAGCCAAGCTTTTCTTTAGCCAGATACAGCATATAAGAGGAATCACAGCCTCCGCTGACACCAACAACAACATTGTATTTTCTATTCTGTCCGTCCCGTCTGATTTTTTCTGCGAGTTTTTGAAGAATTTCCCAGCCTTTTTCGCCGGTGGGATATTCTTTTTCGAGCATGTCGTACTGATGACAGTAATTACATACCCCATTTTCATCAAAGGCTATATCCGGAATCCTTTCATCGTAGATACATCGACTGCAAACCTGCATTATTTCTCCTTAATCAAGTTTGGCTTCCAGTTCGTCTCTTGCGGGAAAATTAATCAATACTCCCAGGTTTTTCCCCTGGTACACAAGCATGCTGCCTGCAGCAACAGCCGAAGCGCCGCCATCTTTGACCGCCCGGGTAAGATCATCAACACAGCCGGCCCCCCCAAGCGCAATTACCGGTATGTTGACCGCATCAACGACTTCTTTAATAAGAGCAATATCATAACCATCCATAGCGCCGTCTCTATCGATCGAGTTTAACAAAATTTCGCCGGCGCCCATTTTCTCCATTTTCTTTGCATAAGAAACAGGGTCCATTTTCGTCGATTTTCTGCCGCTGTGACTATGCACAATATATTTCCCCATAAGAGTTTTTTTCACATCGATCGATGCAACAATACTTTGGCTGCCGAACAGCCCTGCCGCCTTACCGATAAATTCGGGATCATCCGCGGCGTTGCTGTTGATTGCAACCTTCTCAACTCCCAGGCTGAATATGTTTTTTATATCGTCCAGATTTTTAATTCCGCCACCATAGGTGAAAGGCATAAAACATTCGCAGGCAACTTCCTCGATAATATCGAAAGATGGCGCTCTATGTTCAACAGTTGCGGCAATATCGACCAGGATAAGTTCATCTACTTCTTTACCATTGTAGATTTTAATGGCGTTGATAGGATCTCCGATATACGACGGGTTCTTAAATTTAACCGTCTTTACCAACCGTCCGTCATTTGAAAGCAAACACGGCATCACCCTGGTTTTAAGCATATCAAGCCAGCTCCACAAAATTCTTCAACAGCTTCATACCGAATTTATGACTTTTTTCAGGGTGAAATTGAACACCGAACACATTGTCTTTTTCCACTGCCGAAGTGAACTCATAACCATGCTGGGTCGAGCATAATATGTCCTCGTCATTGCGGCAGTGAATGTGATATGAATGCACAAAGTAAAACCTGGGTTCGTCGTACATATCATCAAACAGCTTGCTGTCTTTCATTGTTCCAACCGTATTCCATCCCATATGGGGAATTTTTATTTTATTCTGCTCACCATTGATTTTAAAACGCACGGTTTCGCCCTCAATGTAACCCAGTCCTTTCAGGGTCCCTTCGTCGCTTTTTTCGGTTAATATCTGCAGACCAAGACAAATACCCAAAATGGACGTTTTTTCGTTGAGGACTTTATCGCTTAGTATTTCCCGCAAGCCGAGTTTTTCGATATTTTGTATGGCGCTGTCGAATGCGCCAACACCGGGCAGAATTAGCTTGTCGGCTTTCCGGATGTCCTCAACGTTTGATGAAATAGTGGAGTCTGTGTCGACTGCTTTGAGCATATTCTGAATCGACCTTAAGTTGCCCATTCCATAGTTTATAATGACTATCAATAGTCTCTTCCTGTCTTTTTATAATAATTTAAAACTGCCCTTTTAGGTGAATATCTACTGCTTTCGAATAACTCAAACGATTTAAAGCTTTTGATAAACATCTACTATCTGGTGAACTACTTTATTCATGTCGTGGTATTGCTCCACGTAACGCCTTCCCTTATCGCCCAGATCCTTCAGCATATCTCTGTTTTTCAGGGCATATTCGATTTTGTCCTTAACGGTGTCGGGGTTTGCGGAGATGACCGGCAAATCAGCCGGGTATTTTTCTTTCATATGGTCGCATATCCAGGTGATAACCGGCTTACCCATAGCCATAGTCTCGATTGTCAGAAGACCATAGGTTCCACAGTGCAGTTCATCCACAATCAAATCGGCTTTCTGGTATGTTTTTTTAGCTTCCTCATGAGACATCCCCTGGATTAATTTGAATTCCAAATCGTATTTATTCTCAAGCTCATTAATCGCCTTGACTATAAACTGCGAACCTTTAATCTCGGGAGAAGTTGGAGCGTGAACTATGAGGAACTTTTCATTTTTCTGCCGGTCGGGGTCGGGTTTATATTTGCTTAAATCTATAATAGCCGGGACGACATGGACATGATCGAAATAATCTTTAACATACTCGTATAACTCATAATCGCCGACCATGCAGTGCGGCACGTAGTTTGACATTATATCCAGCCCCTTTTTTATCCAGTCCTCATCTTTTGTTTTGACTTTTACATAAGGGTTTATTCTTATCGCTCTTGAATACATCCTGATTTCGCTTCCCCAGTAATGTGTCAACATTTTTTTGCCCAGTTTCTTCATCACGGGCAAATCGGAGAAATCCAGAGTCAGCGTGGTGCCGAAATGAAAGTGAAATATATCGAATTCGGGAATTAGCTGTTCCGCACATCGTCGAGTCTGCAAAAGCATTTCGTTTTTATCCCTTATGCTTCCCAAATCGATTATATAGTCTGATTCATATTTTAGATAGGTAGGGTAATAACATAACGTCTTTGCAAAACCGCCGACATTGTTCAGCGCCCGCGTTATGGTGCGCATCTGGTTGGCGACCTCATAAACGCCATGCAGGATTTTCATATTGAAGTTGTTAGTTTTATCCTGATGCTTGACCTGTTCATCAGTATCAGCAATCTTTTCCAAAATCTCCATTTTCAAACCTTTCAGATACACTATTAGCTTATCACGCAACAGTTTCGCTATATTGATATTGTCGTCATTAGTGCGTTTTTCTGTCTTATTTTTTTGCATATTTTTTATTTGTAATCACATATTAAAATATCAACTGTAACAGAATTGGGAAAAACAATAATAATCTGTAATATTATTGAAAATTCGTTTGATAAATATGATTATTTAGACTATAATTACTGCAATAATAAAGCTGTATAATTGTGTAAGTTCAGTTGTTGGTTTTAAACAGCATCAAACTTAACATTGTGAATTCAACATCATAAAAATGGAAGAGGTGAAATAATTGAATGATGATAATATTTTAGAAACCGATTTTAGCGCTCAATCAAAGAACTCGATTCGATATTTCGCATATGCGTCAATTGCCAAAAAAGAGGGTTATCGCCAGGTGGCCAGGCTGTTTAAAGCCCTGGCCGAAGCTGAGAAAGTTCAGGCTATCAATACCCTTAAGATTATTGGCGAACTGGCTGATAGCTCGAACAATCTCTCGTGGTCGATAGACAATAAAACTCACGATTATACCCAGCGGTATCCAACATTTATAGAACAGGCTGACCGGGAAGGCAATCCTGGCGCTTCTACATCATTTCGTAATGTTGTAAAAACCTCAAAGGCAAAGATACGACTGTTAAATGAAGCGCTGAATAACCTTGGCCGGAATAAAGACTTTGATTATTGGGTATGCGGCGCCTGCGGTTTTATCGATACCGGTGAGATGCCCGTATCATGTAAGAATTGCAGCGCATCCAGAGAAAATATTACCAGGTCGGAGTTAGACAATTTATCGTTATGATTATTTGTTAATACTATTAAATCCGGGAGTCAATGATGAAAATAAAAACAGCTTTCAGCTCTGAAGGTAAGATTAAAACTGATGTGAAAATCTTTTTAATCTATCAGGATGATACCAACGGCAAGGCTTTTTCCAAAGCCGTCAAAACTCTTAAAAGATTCGGTATCGCACCGGGAATATTACAGCAGTACGGCTTTTCCGGGGAGAAAGACGAGATTTTCGAGCTTTTCCCACGAGATGTTAAAGCCAGAGACGGTTTTGTTTTTCTCGGGTTGGGTCCAAAGAAATATTTTATTAACGATAATGCCCGTCGTGCCGGAGGCGTGTTCTCCGGTATTGTCAAAAAACGCAAAATAAAAACTGCTGAAGTGATTTCAGTATATGATTATAAAAACTGCATTACGTCATTTGTTGAGGGAATCATTCTTGGCGGCTATTCATTCGATCGATATAAGACCCAAAAGACCACTAAGCATTCTTTACGTCTGATTCTCGGTGATGATTTACATACTGACAAAAAAGAAATTGATAAATCCGTTGTACTGGCCGAGGCGGCCTGCTTTGCTCGTGACCTGATTAATACTCCGGCTAATTTTCTTACTCCGACAGCTTATGCCGGCCAGGCGCGGGCGCTGGCTAAAAAGTATGGCATGAAAATCAGCGTTTACGGTCCTCGGGAAATTACCGCCATGAAAATGGGTGCTATTATGGGTGTGGCTAAAGGCTCCGAACAGCCGCCGCGGTTGATTAACTGGTTCTACAATGGCGGCAAAAAAAACGATCCGCCAATTGTGCTGGTAGGGAAGGGGGTTACTTTCGATACCGGCGGCATCTCCTTGAAACCCAACGAGGGAATGGTAGACATGAAAAATGATATGGCCGGATCGGCGGCGGTTATATCGCAGATGATGATCCTGGGCCGACTCAAACCGCGTATTAACGTTGTTGGTATAGTACCCGCTGTTGAGAATATGCCCTCAGGCAGGGCTTTAAAGCCGAGCGATATAATTACTGCCAGTGATGGTCAGACTATTGAGGTTTTTAATACCGATGCCGAAGGTCGGTTGATTTTAGCCGATGGTTTATGTTTTGCACATAAATTTAAACCAAAAGCTATCATTGATATTGCTACTTTAACGGGAGCGGTCAAATTTGCTCTGGGCACAAAAGCGGCAGGCATCCTGGGTACTGATGATGATCTTGTAGAAATGATATTTCTAATCGGCCAGAAGACCTCTGAAAAAGTTTGGCAATTGCCTTTATGGGATGAATATCACGAGCAGATTAAATCCGAAATGGCGGATATGAAAAATACGGGTGGACGACCAGCCGGAACGATTACCGCCGCGGCATTTTTGTCGAAGTTTGTTAAGGATGTTCCCTGGGTTCATATCGATATCGCCGCCGTGGACAATATGGAATCATCCCACCCATACCTGACTAAAGGCGCCACTGGGTTCGGTGTCCGGTTGCTGGGAGAATTACTGCTGAGTTTGAAATAGAGAGTAGGTCGAAACCCTCCGGTTTCGACACAGGGGGTAGACAAAAGATTATTCTATCAATATTAATATTTCATGACAGCCGGTAGGCGGTCGGCACGCAGTGTCCATTGGATTTATCCGGCCCCAACCATGTCGGGGGACAAGTCCTACGGATCTGTAGGACCCCCAACCTACAACTATTGACAGGCGGGACATAAATAAAGAACTTCGCTCGCTTGTCCCGCAGGCAGTTGTAGGTCGGCCTCCGAGCGGAGCAAAAGGGCCGACATTTTGTAGATAAATGTCGGGTTTTTCTCCGCCAAAGACGGATCAGAACCCGACCTACTCAATTGCAGCAATATCTTATTTGCTTTCTATTCAATAATCATATTTATTTACCCGCATGTTAAAAATCAGCGGGATAATACGCGGCTCGCCGGTTGATGTCGATAAAATCAAACCCGGCGACCAGATTATTGAAATAAACAATCGACAGGTAAACGATATCATCGATTACCGTTTCCTGGAGGCTGATAGTACAGTAAGGCTTCATCTGAAGCGTGATGAAAAAATATTCAAGGTTGAAATCATCAAGGAAATCGATCAGCATCTCGGACTGGAATTCTACCCGGATAAAATAATCAGGTGTAATAACAACTGCATCTTCTGCTTTTGCCATAATAATCCGAAAAAACTCCGCCGGTCTTTATATATCAAAGACGATGATTACCGGCATTCATTTCTTCACGGCAGTTTTATCACTTTAACCAACTTTGCTAAGGATGATATACAGCGTATAATCAAATTGCGGTTGTCGCCCTTGTATATTTCGGTGCAGGCAACAGACAATAATATTCGCCGGAAGCTATTCGGCAAAAATAATGTAAGACCGGTAATGCCAACGCTTCAACGTCTTGCAGAAAACAATATTTACTTTCACTGCCAGGTTGTTGTTATTCCCGGCATAAATGATGGCGAAATCCTGTACCAAACCGCCGCCGATCTTGCCGGACTCAGGCCGTATGCTTCCTCGATGGCGATAGTCCCGGTCGGTCTGACAGATTTTTCGAATCCTCATTTGAAGCCGGCTGGTCCGAAAAGATCGAGACAATTGCTTTCTGATATCCATAAACTGCGAAAGAAATACGGCCGCCGGGGAAACCGTTTTGCCTACGCCGCCGACGAGCTTTTTATTAATGCCGGGGTTGACATTCCCTCGGATAACTACTATGATGAATTTCCCCAGATTGAAAACGGGGTCGGGATGGTGAGAGATTTTTTAAACGCTTTTGCGAGGAAGATGCCATCAAAAATCGGTGGGTATTGGATTACAGGAAAGTCGATGATGAAAATCTGGCGAAAACAGATAATTCCAAAATATAATTTGAAAATCAAGCTAATGCCTGTTGACAATAAGCTGTTCGGGAAAAGAGTAACGGTGACAGGTTTATTATCGGGCCAAGATATTATCGCAAAATTATTTAAGAAAAGATTGAAAGACGAACCGGTGGTAATTCCTCCCAACTGCCTGAACTCTGATGGACGATTCATTGATGATTTAACTGTATCGGATATCGAGGACAAACTCGGGGTCGATATTATCCGGGGTACTTATAATTTTGCTGAAACGTTGAAATTAGTGTCATGAGCAGACCGACTGTCGCCATAGTCGGGCGCCCGAATGTGGGCAAGTCGACATTATTCAACAGGATGATTAAGCAGCGCAAAGCTATTGTCGATGACCGTCCGGGGATTACCCGTGACCGGGTTTACGGCGATTGTTTCTGGAACAGGCGCGAATTCATACTTGTCGACACCGGCGGTTTTATTCCTCGTAGTAAAGAGGTGCTTGCCTCGATGGTAACTCAGCAGGTTTCGCTGGCAATCGATCAATCCGACCTGGTTCTATTTTTAGTGGATAACAAAGTTGGAGTCCAGACAGTCGATGAGGAGATAGCCGCCATCCTTAAACGAAACAATAAAAACGTAATTGTAGCGGCCAATAAAGCTGATTCCGAGGAACTAATTCCCGATACTACCGAGTTTTACAAACTCGGACTGGGCGAGGTCTATCCGGTTTCAGCTGTCAGCGGACGGCAAACTGGAGACCTTCTTGATGCCATCATCGAGAAACTGCCATTATATGACGAAGAAAGCGAAGAAACTGATGCCTTAAGAGTGGCGATTGTCGGCCGTCCAAATGTCGGGAAGTCATCTTTGCTTAACGCCATTGTCGGCGAGAAACGTCAAATAGTATCAGAAGCCCCCGGCACAACCCGCGATTCTATAGACAGCCTGGCGGAAATTGATGGAAGACGGTTTATATTTATCGATACTGCCGGCCTTAGAAAGAAGGCCAGGTATCCCGACATTGTAGAATATTACTCCTCGTTAAGAAGCATACGGGCTATTGAACGCTCCGATATAGCGCTGGTTGTATTGGATACCGACAGCGGGATAACCGCCGGCGATATCAGAATTGCCGCAGAGGCTGAAAAAATGGGGCGGGGCTTGCTTTTTATAGCCAATAAATGGGATCTGGTAAAAGGAGTCGAACAATTTAAATTAACCCAGCTTGTCTATGAGAAAGCCCCGATGATGAAATATGTCAAAATAGTTTTCACCTGCGCTGTAAAAAGCAAGGGCGTGGAAGCAATCATTGATAATATTTTCAAGATAGACCAGGAAATGAAAAAACGTATCAGTACCGCAGAGCTGAATTCGTTTATGGAACAGGTCGTTAATGAAAAACATCCACCCGCAAAAGCCGGCAAATTCATTAAGTTCTATTATGTTACTCAGGCTGACAGCCGGCCGCCCACTTTTATCATATTTTGCAATTATCCCAGGCAAATCGACAGCCCATATCAGCGCTACCTTGAGAATAAACTTAGAAAAACATACGGTTTTCAGGGGGTTCCTATTTCAATATTTTTTAAACAGAGGAAATGAATATGATAACGCTTCTGACAATAATAATCATTTCATATCTGATCGGTTCGTTCCCAACCGGCATTGTTTTCGGTCTTATATTCAAAGGGGTTGATGTTCGCCAGTATGGCTCTAAGACAATGGGCGCCACCAATGTCATGCGTGTTCTTGGCACAAAACTGGGAGTCTCGGTTCTGGCAATCGATATTTTGAAAGGCTTAATCGCTACGCTGTTAATAAGTACAATTTATTTGGGTGATATCGCTATACCTTTCCACTGGCTTAAAATCATTGCCGGTTTTTCGGCAATATTAGGTCATATATTCCCGGTATGGATAGGTTTCAAAGGCGGCAAGGGAGTCGGCACAGGCGCCGGAGTATTATTAGGTTTGCTGCCGCTTGAATCCGGTTTTGCTTTGTTGATGTTTGCCATTGTGGTAACAATTACCAGGTATGTGTCTCTGGGTTCAATCCTGGCATCGATATTTATCGTAATAGCCCTGTTAGCCGAAAAATACTATCTTGGGGCAAAGGTTCATGATTCATATATGGTCATATCCGTGCTGTTAGCAGTTACGGTAATAATAACGCATCGGCAGAATATCAAACGGCTTTTCAGGGGAGAGGAAAATAAGCTGGGGCAGAAGGCTTAGAAATCTTGAACAGTGTGTAGAAATTTCATCAAAGGAACATGATTGGCATCAGAGCGTTAGATAATTTATTAGCAAATTAATATTCACGTTCAACGTGCGTTCAGTTTCGAATGAAAATAAGAACTTGATGTTTTTTAATGTCATCCCTGCGAAAGTCCGTAGGACCTTGATGGCAGGGATCTGGATTCCCTCTTGCGAGGGAATGACAAGAGGATGAAACATTAACGCTTTTAAAATACGTGACTTTATATTAAGTAAAATATTAAGGTCAGATCTGACGCAAATGGAATAAACAGAATGAAAAAAATAACGGTTTTGGGCGCGGGAAGCTGGGGCATTGCAGTTGCCGTATTAATACATCAAAACGGCTATAGAGTATCTCTTTGGGAATTTTTCGATGAGGATTGCCGGAAAATCCAGAAACTGCGGGAACAGCCGGATAAACTCCCCGGGATAAAAATTCCGCAGGAAATCGAAATAACAAATGACCCGAAACAGGCGGTTACCGAATCAAGTGGGTTGGTTCTGGCTATTCCATCACAGGTGTTGCGGTCGGTGATTAAACTATTTACAGATAATTTAACCGACCGAGTTGAATTCATTGTGAGCCTTGCTAAAGGCATTGAAAACACCACATTATGCAGAATGTCTGAAGTATTGCTTGAAGAGTTGCCAGTGTCCTTTCATACCAAAATCGCCACCCTTTCGGGACCGTCGCATGCCGAGGAGGTGTCTCGGAATATCCCGACGACAATTGTAGGTGCCGCTGAAGATATCAGGGTCGCCGAAATAATTCAGGAGGTTTTCACCAGCTCCAGTTTCAGAGTCTATACTTCCACAGATTTAATCGGGGTTGAGCTCGGCGGTTCGTTAAAAAATGTGGTAGCTATTGCCGCCGGAATGATCCATGGGCTTAAACTGGGCGATAATACCATGGGGGCGCTTATAACACGGGGGCTGGCCGAAATGGTCCGCCTTGGACGTAAAATGGGCGGCGAGCCAATGACTTTCGCCGGGCTTTCGGGAATCGGCGATCTGATTACTACCTGTACCAGCCCTCATTCACGTAATCGTTATGTCGGCGAGCAACTTGGCAAAGGCCGCAAAATCGATGATATTATCAGTTCGATGAAAATGGTTGCCGAGGGAGTCAAAACAACGGAGTCAGCCTATCAGTTGGCTGAAAAATATGAAGTGGACATGCCTATAACGGCTGAGGTGTATAATATCATATTTAACGGCAAAGATCCAAAAACAGCCCTTTACGATTTGATGGGCCGTTCTCCCAAACCGGAGATATGGCTGTAGTTATGATGCTTATCAGTTGAGATATGTTAAATGCATTTCAACTTTTGAAAGTTTTTATGAATGTTCCAATGCGGGGTCGGGAACCCCATATGGCCTGTCTGGGGTCTTGTGGATTTTCAACCTGTCCGGACAGACTAAAAGTCTGTCCTACTTTACACTGGGAGGAATGGCAATACAGCTTGAATAAGGTTCCTGCCAGCGCAAATAATGTAGTTTTAATGAATGTTTAATCGTGTTAACTTATATAACAAAAGACTTGAAAAGTCGGCTGTAAACAGACATATTAAATAGCTGGGTAAAATTAAACAGGAAGGAAATAAATTTTGGCTAAATTCGACTTTGAAAAAGCTATGGCAAGACTGGAAAAGATAATCGAAAATCTGGAATCAGGTGAATTGGGTCTGGATGAATCGATTAAAGTATTCGAAGAGGGAGTGGAGCTGTCAAAAAAATGTCATAAAAAACTGACCGAAGCCGAGGCCAGAGTCAAAGAGTTGATTAAAAATGAAAACGGGGAGTTTGAACTTAAGCTGTTTGAGGAGGATTAATAATGAGCCTGCTTAAATCAATCGGCTCTCCAGAGGATCTGAAAAAACTAAGTATTGATCAATTGCCCGAATTGGCTGAGGAAATCCGGGATCTGGTTGTAAATGTAATCTCGAAAAATGGCGGACATTTAGCCTCAAACCTGGGGGTCATTGAACTCACCTTGGCTGTTCATTACATTTTTGATACCAGGGTCGATAGACTCATCTTTGATGTCGGACATCAGTGTTATCCGCATAAGATTTTAACCGGCCGCAAAGATGATTTTATGAACATACGGTGTAAGGGCGGTCCATCTGGTTTTCCCAAACCTGACGAGTCGCCTCATGACGCTTTCATTGCCGGGCATGCGTCGACCTCGATATCGGCGGCTCTGGGATTTGCGGTCGCTCGCGACATAGCTAAACGGGATCATAAGGTAATCGCCATAACCGGCGATGGTTCGCTAACAGGAGGTTTGTCCTACGAAGGCTTAAATCAGGCAGGCTCTCTAAAAAGAGATCTGATGATTATCCTGAATGACAATGCAATGTCTATTTCCAAAAATGTAGGCGCCATATCAAAATATTTAACGGACATCATCACCGATGAGAGTTATAATAAACTCAAAGCTGAAATCTGGAACTTGACCGGAATGATGCCCAAAAAAGACAGCATACGGCGGGGAATAGCCTCAATCCAGGATATGATAAAAGGATTTTTAGTGCCCGGCCAGTTTTTTGAAAAACTGGGTTTCAGGTATTTCGGGCCTATCGACGGTCATGATATCGCTTTGTTAATCAAGACATTAAGCCAACTTAAAAACTTTCCTGGTCCGCTATTCCTTCATGTGTTGACTAAAAAAGGGAAAGGATATGAATATGCCGAACAACATCCCACAAGTTTTCATGGAATCGGCTCATTCGACAAACATACCGGCGAAAGCAACAGCTTGAAGAAATCATTGCCTTACACAAAGGTATTTGGCGAGACTATTGTAAAACTGGCTGAGCAAAACAAAAATATCTGCGCTATTACAGCCGCAATGACTACCGGAACGGGTCTGACGAAATTCGCAAAAAAATTCCCCGATCGCTTCTTCGATGTTGGCATTGCCGAACAGCACAGTTCCACTTTTGCCGCGGGTCTGGCTGTTTCCGGATTTAAGCCTTTCTTTGCCGTTTATTCCACGTTTCTTCAGCGCTGTATTGACCAGGTGATTCACGATGTTGCCCTGCAAAAATTGCCGGTTGTTTTCTGTATTGATCGCGCCGGTTTGGTGGGCGAGGATGGCCCGACTCATCATGGCTGTTTCGATATTTCGCACCTTTTGCAGATACCGGGTATGACCGTAACAGCTCCCAAAGACGGAATAGAACTTCAAAAGCTGATGGTTCTGGCGTCTGAGTGGTCAGAAGGACCGTTTTCGATACGCTATCCTCGCGGTGATGTGCCCGAAAGCGATATCAAACATGATATCGACAGGCTTGAATACGCTGCCTGGGAAAATCTTCGCGGGGGAGACGACCTGGCTATTCTGGCAGTCGGGTCTATGGTTTATCCCTCATGGCGAGCGGCTGATATGCTCGATAAGGACAAGATTAATGCCGCTGTAATCAACTGCCGCTTTTTAAAGCCAATGGATAATCAGATGCTGAATGATATATTATCGAAATACAAATTGATAGTAACGATTGAGGAGGGCTCGAAAATCGGCGGCTTCGGCCAGTTTATAAACAGCTATAAAAATGAACATGGTTTTGATAATGCAACAATCCGTAACCTGGGACTGCCGGATTCTTTTATCACGCACGGAAAGCGTGCAGAATTGCTTAGTGAAATCGGTCTTGATGCTGAAGGGATAGCTTTGACAATCTTGGAAATTTTTCAATCACAAAACATCATAATGAAAAAGCGCAGGAAGATTTGAAAAGATTCGGTATAATTGCTCACCTTAGAAGAGCTAATGTTGAGCGAACATCCAGGATCATCACAGAATGGCTAAAAAGCTACGACCTGAAATACTGGATTTGCGAGGAACTGGCTGATGCGATTGATGAAAAAGAAAATGTTAAACCTCTCTCAAAGATATGGGAAGATGTCGATTGCGTCCTGTCGCTTGGCGGTGACGGCACGATGCTGTCATCTATCAGGGCCGTTGGGCATCATGGCATTCCTGTTTTCGGTATTAACGTCGGCAGCCTGGGCTTTTTAACAGAGATAATGGCCCAGGATATCCCTGATGCGCTTGAAAAGCTTAAAAATGACGAGTTTTTCATCGAAAACCGAATGGTACTTGAGGCTGAAATAGTCGGCTCCGGTGAGGATAAGGTTTACGCCTTAAACGATGTCATATTGGACCAGGGAAACAGCGCTCGTTTAATAAAACTAGATCTATACAAAAACGGACAATTTGTATGTTCATATAACGCGGATGGCTTGATTATCTCCACTCCTACGGGCTCCACCGCCTATAACCTGGCCGCCGGCGGTCCTGTATTGCATCCACAGCTTGGCGCATTGATAGCCAGTCCGATTTGCCCGCATTCGCTTACCTTAAGGCCGATCATATTTGATGACAGCAGTGAATTGCTGATAAAAAACGCTTATAATAATGTTGATGCCAGACTTACATCAGACGGGCAAATCAGCTGTCATCTTGATCCTGGAGCGGAAGTGATTGTAAAAAAAGCTCCGCATGCAATTAAACTCATAAGAATTAAAGAATATTCATTCTTTGAAATTCTCAGAAATAAATTGCATCTGGGCGCCAGACCCTTGACCGCAGAAGATGCTTGAAACTTTACATATCACTGATTACGCTTTAATTGACGATCTTACTATTGAATTCAAACCGGGATTAAATATTCTTACCGGGTCTACCGGCGCGGGTAAAACAATAATCTTTGGCGCCCTGGGATTGTCTATGGGCGAAAAGGCGTCAGGAGAGATCATCAGAACCGGAGCGAAAGCTGCAACAGTTGAAGCTGAATTTTCGTATAACAAAATACCTGATCCGCTCTTTGACAACATTATTAATGATTCTGAAAGTATTATTATCAGACGGGAAATCAACAGGGATGGTCGCAGCCGCGCTTATACCAATACCCGGCAGATAACTCTTCAGCATCTAAGAACTATAGGCGCTAAACTTACTGATATTATAGGCCAGCACAAACAGAAGGGTCTAACCGATTCATCCGGCCACCGTCAGATACTGGACCTGTATGCCGGCCTGGCTGCAGACCTGCGCCAACTGTCAGATCTGTACAAACAGTATTACAAGCTGAAATCCGAATGCGATGATTTAAAAAGCAGACAGGAAAAATCGACCGCCGAAAAGGAACTCCTGGAATTCCAGATAAAAGAAATCGAATCCGCCTGCCTTGCGGAGGAAGAGGATGATCATCTCCAAAAAGAAAAACTGCAGCTTGTAAACGCCGAAAAAGCAAAAACATCATGTCGGATATGTTATGACAGCCTTTTCGATGAGGACGGTTCTGCCGCTGAACGGTTTAGAAACGCAGTAAAAGAGATCGGTCATATATGCAAATTCAGTAATCGGGCCGAAGTCATAAAAAGCAAAATCGATGAGTTGGCGATTAACCTTGATGAGGTCGGCATCCTGCTTCGGGATTTATCAGACAGTTTTGAATTCGATCAGTCGAGACTTGAGATTGTCGATGACCGGATAGCTCTTATTAATAAGCTGAAACGCAAATATGGCCGGACTATAGGTAAAATACTTGAGTACTGCGAGGAAGCTAAAACCAGGGCCGCAGGTTTCGAGAACTTAAACGAGGAATTCAAGAAAGCATCAGGGGAGTTAAAAAACTGCCAGGATAGACTTTCTAAGAAGGCATACGATGTTTCCCGGAAGAGGCGTGATGCCGCTGTTGCCCTGGAAAAAGAAGTAGTGAAACATCTGTCCGATCTGGCCATGAAAGGGTCAGATTTCAAGGTTGGGTTCGAATTAAAAGAAAATGCTGATGGTCCTTTTATCATAGACCAGAAGATACTGGCCGGCAATGAACACGGATTTGACAATGTTGAATTTCTGATATGCCCGAACCCCGGCGAGCAATTGAAACCGCTGGCCACGACTGCCTCGGGCGGAGAGTTATCCAGGATTCTTCTGGCTATGTGTTCGGCCCTTGTCGATGTTTTTCCGAAGGATACTCTTGTTTTCGATGAAATCGACACCGGCATTTCGGGAGAGGTGGCGTCGCAGGTGGGCAGAAAGCTTCAGAAACTTGCGGAAAACAGGCAAGTCATTTGTATAACTCATCTTCAGCAGATTGCCAGTCGGGGAAAGGTGCATTTTAAAGTATATAAGGGTAAGAACAAGGGACGGTCGGTTACCCGGGTTAAAAAGCTGGAGGGCGATCAGCGAGTGGCAGAAATAGCCCGGCTTTTAGCAGGGGAGAAGATCAGCGATATCGCCCTTGATGGCGCCGCTAAGCTCTTAAAGGAGGGGCGCACCTGAGCGGTTCAAAAGATTCTCATCATAATAAGCCGGCTACAGAGAACGGGCAGGTTCAGCCATCAAAGCAAGCGCCGAAAAGGGAAGTTTCATCACTGCCGAATATTATCTCTTCATTACGGCTGGTAATGGCGCCGGCGCTCTTTTTCTCAATTAAGGCAAATGACTTTACCCTGATTACTCTGCTGGCGGCATTTGCAATATTTACTGATTTTATCGATGGCTTTCTGGCGCGGAAACTTAATTCGATAACCGATGCCGGCAAAATATTAGACCCGCTGGCGGATAAGTTGTGTGTTGCCAGCGCCGCAATTGCCGCGGTTTTATATGGCGATCTGCCCCTTGTGTTGTTTTTGATAATTATAACACGTGATATAATTATCGCAGTAGTCGGGCTTTCTATTATAAAGACGAAGCGAAAGATACCGGTATCCAATATCTGGGGTAAAATTACCGTGATAGTCTTATCTGCAGCGTTAATTGTTTATGTTTACAGAATCACAATGTTATATATGGCCGCATTCTGGCTGGTTATAGCCTTCGTGTTGATTTCATTAATAAGCTATTTTTTCGTCGGATTAAAATATGCCGGCTATAAAGGGACATAAAGTCTGAATAAATTTCACGTTTAACTGTATTAATAGCAATGGCGAGAGTGCAAAAAGGTGTCGGAACAATTAATCGATTTTAAAGTTTGGAGGAGTAATGTTGAAAATTAAGTTTTTTATGAGCATGATCTTAGTTATCATGATGGCTGTACCGTCTATTGCGGGAAAAGTCAAAACCGCCAAACACAAGGATAATATTCTGACTGATTTAAGATACGAATACGCTCTGAATGTTCCTAAAAACTGGAAGGTAAAAACATTTAAGGAAAAACCTGAAGAACCTGAGGTATTGAGAGCGCTGTTACTTCAAAAAAATTACCAGATTAACCAGGAAGCCAGAGACTTAGACGCCGATTTCACCCGTCCCGAAATACAGATATATGTCTATCCGGAAACAGTGAGCGCCGATGATTTCATGGAACAATTGAAAAGCGACGTTGAATCTCACAACTCGAAACACAAGCTGATAAATCAAATGAACCTGATTTTATCCGGTGAGTATGTCGGTAAGCAAAAAGTAGAGCTTGGCGGAGCGCCCGCTATTCAGGTGTTTTTCAAAAGGCAGTGGAAGCGGATTATGCAAGGAGATTCTTATGATCCGAGATATAGAGAACACGGTGGGAGAATTGTTCGCAATGTTCATGATGTTCACGAAGTTTACATTTTAAATCATAACGATTGCTTGTATGTTATTCAAGCTATAGCCGAAAATGAGTTTTATTCAACTGTCAGAGATGAATTTGCCCAGATAATTTCCTCTATTAAATTTGAGGATGTTGTTTCTTTGGAACCTGTACAGTTAGAGCAGGATAAATAATATACTGAATGCGCTGATTGCTGCTATTTGGCAGTATTGTCGATCGATTTATATTGACTGTTTGGCCGGAAAATAGTATGATGCTGTCAAAAATATTGGAGGAATTATGTGGATCATTCGTTACGCCGTTGCCGCAATACTAATAATTGCTCTTCTGGGTTTCACCATTCAAAATTCTTACCAGAGAGTCGTAATTAACATAGTCGGCAAAACTTACACTGATGTGCCCCTGATTTTTGTGGTTTATGCCGCCTTTTGTATCGGCTTGATATTCTGGTTTGCCATTTCTGTTATCCAGTATTTCCGGATGATGGGACAGCTTTCCGAGCAGCGAAAGAAAAACCGCACCCTGACTCAGGAAATCACCACCTTACGCAATCTGCCCCTTGAGGAAATAGAAGATAACCCGAAGAGCAAAGGCTGATGGGGCAGGCATTATCAGCGTACTGGTGGATTATTATTCCACTGGCCCTGGCTTTTCTGGCGCTGCTGTTTTCTCTTGAGAAAAGGAGTTCTAAGGAGAAAAGAGCGTTTCCGCAAAACTATATCGATGGGTTACGGGCAATTATTGAGGGCGATGAAAACAACGCCTTCGTTAAACTTAAACAGGCGGTTGCAGACGATACAAACAACATAGACGCCTATCTAAAACTCGGCGACCTGTTCAGGAAACGGGGGCAACTTGAAAAAGCAATCCAGGTACACCGTGAACTCCTGATTCGTAAAAGCCTTGACCAGAACGTTGTCTCTCAAATCCGTAAGAGTTTGATTGAAGACTTCATTCAAGCTGATAAATATGAATCGGCTCTCGAAATCCTCGAGAAACTGGTTAAGGATTCTTCTTTTAAAATCTGGGCGCAGGAAAAAATGCTCGAGGTCTATGAAAAAACCCAACAGTGGGATAAGTCTTTAGATGCCTGCAAAAACCTTCTGAAATCGAAAGACCGGCAGTACATGCTGGCTGTGTACAAACATCTTATCGGTTATGACCAATTTAACAATGGCGAATATCACAAAGCCCGCCTGTCTTTTAAAGATGCTCTTCACTATGATGAAAAATTTGCTGCGGCATATATCATGATAGCCGAATCATATCTGGCAGAAAACAGAAAAAGCGATGCGGTTGAGTTTTTCAAGAAACTGGCGACGAAGGCTCCAACTGAAGTATACCGGGTAATTCCTAAAATGGAAGAAACTCTTTTTGATCTCGGTCAATTTTCGGATGTAGAAAAAATCTACAACGATATTCTTAATGCCTGTCCCGATGATCCAAATATTCTAAAAGCCCTGGCGGGAATTGCCGAGAAGAAAGGTGATTTGCAGGGCGCTATTAATACATTAGGCCCAATAGTGAGCGCCGAAAGCAATGAGGTTACCACTTTAATCAGACTGGCCGAACTTTATCTAAATAACGATCAAAAAGATAAGGCGCTCGAAATATTAAAAACCATTCAAGAAAAACATCCTTCACGCGAACAGCGGTATAAATGCCCCCATTGCAGCTCTGAGGCTTATAAACAAGAAATCATTTGCCCGAACTGCAAGCGGGTAGGTCCGTACAAAAGATTATGAGGCTTGTTTCTGTATTTATCCTCATATTTTTCACAGTTTGTTCCGCCGAAGAAATCGATGATTTAATCGATGACGGATTGCTGTCTGAAGCATATCAGTACCTCATAGATAATTATAAAAACACACCTGACCAACCAGAGCATCTTTTTTTAAAGGGACGAACCGATAGTTCGGGAGAAAATTCGGCAACCTATTTAAAAGACTTTATTAATAAATTAACGGAGGATTCAAAACTGGCAGATTGGGCGCGTTTATACCTCGGGAAATACTACTTGACCCAGAAACTGTATGTCACTGCCAGGAAACATTTCCAGAATGTCGCCGGGGACTCGCCTTTCAAAAGTGAGGCGGAATATTTAGCCGCAAAATGCTTACTGCTGACCGAGGAATATGAACTCGCCTCCGAAAATTTCAATGCCATAGTCGATCGATACGAGAAATCAGATACTCAGGATATTGAAAAAGAACAGGCCGAATATTACAACTGGTCTGTTCTGGGTTTGGCGGATGCCTTATTAGCTGAAGAGGATTATGAAAAAGCTGAGGAAATTTACAAGCGGCTATTACAGCCGCAATTCGAAAAGAATATTATGGCGCCGGCCCTGCTGGGGTTAACAGAGCTATACAAAAAATTGCAAAAGTGGGATATTGCCCAGCATTATATTAATATGTATAACGACCATTATAAGGCGGACATAAACCAGTTCTCGAAAGGTGCAAAAATAGAAAAAACAGAACGATACTCCGCCAAACCAACAGATACTCATCAGGATGCCGTTCCAGGCAATAAATATTTTATTCAAGTTGGAGCGTTTTTCAATATGGATAATGCGGACAGAATATCATCGCTATATAAAGACAGCGGCTATAGAACACATATAGAGAATTTCATTGAGGGCGGAGAGGAATTCCATCGGGTATTGATTGGCGGGTACGATTCGAAACAACAGGCCGAGTTTGTCAAGAAGCGGCTGGAAAGAGCCACTAAAGAAAAATATCTCATCTTGAAAAGATAATTATAGATTTTAAAAACACAATCCATTTAATCTTTTAATTTTTCTGTAAGATTATAGGATTCATCCCATAATCTATTAATAAAATCCAATATTATAGGCCGATATTTTAATTAGTAGATATGCAAAAATCCTTATAACATTAAATCGTTTATAAGGATATATGTTCTATTGAAAATGCCGGTAATCGGCATGCATTTTGAAAGATAAATATTCGGCATATTATATCATTATATTAGGAAAGGAGATTAATGAACCAAAGTTAAGACTTCTTTAAACAAGTCGATTTCTAATATTGATTGATAGACGTTTCTATATCTTTAAAATTTTTGAATTCGGGTTCTTTATGAAATTTAACCAATATCCAGCGATAGATTTATTTGCACAGATTTTTAAAAGCGAGGGAAATACATGAGCAATAAACTGAAAAATGAATCAGGCATTGTATTAATACTGTGTCTATCACTTTTGTTTATGCTGTCGTTGATTGGCATTGCCTCGATTAAAACCTCCAATACAGAAATGCAGATTGCCGATAACGAATACAAAAGAACGAGAGCGTTTTATGCGGCGGAATCGGGGCTGGAAAAAGCGGCGGCTGTAATCATCGACTGCTATGAGAGAACTGGCCAACCTCCAGATCCGCTGCCATCCGGAGTCGTGCCAGAAGACAACATAACTTATGGTTATTATGTTAACGATGAGGGTCCAGCTGTAGCTACTCAGCTTAGAGCGGGAGTCTATAGGGGTCTTTATGGTATGATCAAAACATACACTATAAATTCTGTCGGGGTCGATAACAACAGCGCCGTCGGAGTCGAACTTGAAATGGAGATGACAGATGCGTTAATTCCTATATTTCAGTTTGCTGTATTTTATGAAAACGATCTGGAAATTTTTCCTGGTCCCGATATGACTCTTAGTGGACGAGTTCACACAAATAAAGATATGTATCTTTTAGCAGGAAGTGACCTTTATATCGATTCTTATCTAACTGCCGCCGGAAATATCCACCATGGTGTAGGAGGCACAACCAATAACAATGATATCTGGATTAAAGATGGCAATGATGTATACCAAACGATGAGAAACTCTGATGGGACATTTCTTGATTCGAATGATGATGACTGGGTTGTTGAGTCATTTAACCGCTGGGGAGGACGGGTTGAGGATGGCAATCATGGTATTGCCGAGCTTCAAATGCCCATTGTCATTGACGGTGAACCGACTAATTTGATTGATCGGGACAATAATGGCTCAAACTCTGCCAGCTATGAGAACAGGGCGGGCTTGAAATTTATTGATGGACAGGCTTATTATCTTCAGCTGGATAATACATGGATAAATGTTACTGCAACTTTTATTGCAAATGGAATTGTTGCTCCAACAGTTTTTTATGATGCTCGTGAAGGACAAAATGTGCTCTCGCTGGATCTTGATATCAACCTGTTAAATACTTCAGGTTATTTCCCGAGAAACGGCATTATATATTCATCGATACCGTACAACAGTTCTAATGTAAGCGCAATCAGATTGAAAAACGGACAGCAGTTGAACGGTCCCTTAACGGTGGCGACAGATAACCCGATGTATACTCTTGGCAATTTTAACACTGTAAATAAACAGCCGGCGGCTCTTATGTCCGATGCTTTAACTATACTTTCCGATGGCTGGGATGATGTAAGTAGTACATTGGATTTGGGAAGCCGGACGGCAACTACGACTCAGGTTAACGGCAGCATCATAACAGGCAATACTCTGTCACATGCTGATGGCCATAGTTACAGCGGCGGCCTGGAGAACCTGCCAAGATTTTTGGAAAACTGGAGCGGCGTAACCTTCACCTGGAAAGGATCGGCTGTTGATCTCTGGTATTCTCGTCAATCAGATTCCCCATGGGGGGGATCGTATTATAGCCCGCCAAATCGTGATTGGGCTTTTGACCCTGATTTACGGGACCCAAATAATCTTCCTCCCGGGACACCTGTTGTCAATATTGTACAGAAAAAAAACTGGAGCCAGAAAATCAATCAGGCAGCCGATAGTTCGCTGACGTCATATTAGAACATAACTCCATAGTTGAACAGCCCACCAACCCGTAAGAAGGGCTGATAACCATAAATCTTAAACTGAATGGGCGATAGGAAAAACTACCGCCCTTGTTTTATTTTATTTTAATAACTTTTTGATAAATATTTTTTCCTAAGAAACATATCAACTCGAGTAAACCAACATGAAGATGTATAGATCGTAAAGTTAAGTAGGACAGACTTTGCTTCGCACCCTACGGGGCAGTCTGTCCGGACAGGTTGAAAATCCACAAGACCTTGACGGCCTATCCTACTGCTGGGTTTAAGTTGCTATTATGTTTCTTTTTCAAACCTCCCATTATACGGGTCAGATGCTTGTAAATGAATAGAATCTTTGAAAAAATAAATTTCCGGGTATGGGGAATTCCCAATATCATATTGTCGATGCCATATTTCTTTATTGGCTTTTACTGACCATTTAAGCCAATTTGACCATAAAAACCAGGCAAGAACCGGTTCTATCTATTTGGTACATCAGGGGTTGTCATGATTTATGATAGTCGGGCATATGTTTTGCATCTCTTTTTTGTTGAATAAAAAGACGACAACAGAAGGAGTAACATATGTTTAAAAAGATTAAAAACGAATCGGGTGTGGTCTTAATAGTATGTCTATCGATACTTTTTATGCTTTCGTTAATCGGCATCGCCTCGATAACCACCTCTAATACAGAAATGCAAATCGCTGACAACGAGTATAAGACTACGGGGGCGTTTTATGCCGCCGAATCCGGTCTGGAAATGGCGGCCGCATCTATTACTAACAGTTATGAGACTACGGGTGAAGCGCCAAGTCCGCTGCCGTCTGATACGACTTCAGAATCAAATTATACATATGGTTATTATACGACTGATGAGGGTCCGGCTGTAAACATGCAGCTTGACGCAGGAGCGTATAGGGGACTTTACGGTAATGTTAAGACTTTTACCGTAAATTCACTTGGCATTGATGACAACAGCACGGCGGGAGTTGAACTGGAAATGCAGATTCAGGATGCACTTATTCCGCTCTTTCAATTTGCAGTATTCTTTGAATATGACCTGGAAATCGGCCCCGGTCCCGAGATGACTCTTGGTGGACGGGTTCATACTAATGGCGATATGTACCTTTTGACCGGAAGCGACCTTTATATCGATTCTTATATGACTGCCGCCGGAAATATTCATCATGGCATTGGCGGTATTACTAATAACAATGATATCTGGATTAAAGACGACAACGATGTTTACGAGAGCATGAGAAATCCTGATGGAACATTTCTTGATTCGAACGACGATGATTGGGTTAACGGGTCTCTTAGCCGTTGGGGCGGACGAGTTGAGGATGGCAATCATGGCATTACCGAGCTTGATATGCCGGTTGTCACTGATGGCGACCCAACGAATTTAATCGACCGTGACCCTGACGGCAGCAACCCTGACAGCTATGAAAACAGGGCTGGCCTAAAATTTATCAATGGGCAGGCTTTTTACCTTCAGCCGGATAACTCATGGGTAAACGTCACTGCTGTTTTTATAGCGGGCGGCATAATTTCAGCAACAGTCTTTTATGATGCCCGTGAGGGCAAAGATGTTATTTCGCTGGATCTCGATGTAGGTCTTTTAAATTCCTCCGGTTATTTTCCAACAAATGGCGTAATTTATTCATCAACAGAGTATAACAGCTCTTTTGTTAATGCGATCAGGTTGAAAAACGGACAGCAGTTGGCGGGTCCTCTAACAGTGGCAACCGATAATCCCCTGTATACTCTTGGCAGTTTTAATACTGTAAACAAACAACCGGCAGCCCTGATGACCGATGGACTGACTATTCTTTCCAATAACTGGGATGATGCTCATAGTTCACTGGGCTTGGGCAGTCGACCGGCGACCGCCACCCAGGTTAATGCCAACTATATGACTGGTAATACACTATCCTATGCCGACGGTCACAGTTACAGCGGCGGTCTTGAAAACCTGCCCAGGTTTTTAGAAAGCTGGAGCGGCGTGACTTTAACCTGGAGAGGTTCGGCGGTTGATCTCTGGTATTCCAGGCAGTCGGATTCCCCATGGGATGGTTCATGTTATAGAGCTCCTATACGTGATTGGGCTTTCGATCCGGACTTACTCGATATAAGTAACCTCCCGCCCGGTACCCCATTAGTCAATATAGTGCAGAAGAAAAACTGGAGCCAAAAAATACACCAATCGGCAGATCTGGGTTTAAGTGAATGAAGAAAGCGAATTGATATTATCAATATTGTTTTATCAAGCGGTCCAAACGGGCCGCTTTTTTTTATGTTTAGTGGTTGGTGTATGTCCTCATGCACCAACAAGGATGTGGAAAGTAGGCGGTCGGTTTATCCGGCCGCAACCCTGTCGGGACAAACCCCCAACCTGCAACTATTTTTTATATATTCAACAAATCAGGAAGCCTTATCATTTATAAGAATATATTGACCCGAAGGAGTTTACTTATTACTTTACTTTCATGTCCGATAAGTCTACACCTCTGATGAAGCAATACCTCAAGATTAAAGAGCAATACCCGGACAGGCTGCTCTTTTTTCGAATGGGTGATTTCTATGAGATGTTTGGCGATGACGCCAAAATCGCTTCTGAAGTTCTGGGCATTACCCTGACCTCCCGAAACCATGGCAAGTCAGGCAAAATACCATTAGCCGGAGTGCCTTACCATCAGGGGGAGAAGTATCTGGCAGGCTTGTTGAAAGCCGGTTATGGAGTAGCTGTCTGCGAACAGGTAGAGGATCCTAAATTAGCCAAGGGGATTGTCAAACGCGACGTCATCGAGGTGCTGACCCCGGGCAGTATTACTGTCGAGGGTGTGCTTGATGAGGGCATCAGCAGCTTCATTGCCTCGATCATTATCGAGGATGATACGGCCGGGATCGCCCTGCTTGACTATACAACCGGTGAGTTTATTCTCGACCAGGCGCCGGCATCCAGCCTTGAATTGACTTTCAGCCGTTACCGGGCATCAGAACTTCTATTGCCCGATGGTCATGACGGTCAGATATTGGACTTGCTTAATAACTGGAAAATACCAGTTTACAAAACCGACGCGTTTCGCTATGAAAAAGAGTTTGCCGAAGACTACCTGAATCAGCATTTTGGCACAGTTTCGCTTGATGGTTTTGGCGTTTCAGATATGACTGTGGCAATTGGCGCGGCGGGGGCATTGCTGGATTATGTGAAAAAGCTTAAAAAGGGACAGGCTGATCATTTAAAATCGCTAAAAAGGGCGTCAACCGGCCAGGAGATGTTTCTCGATGAGGCCACTATTGCAAACCTTGAACTGCTTAGAAATTCATCCGGCGATCGCGAGTATTCGCTTTTATGGATTCTCGATAAATGCCATACTCCAATGGGCAAAAGGACCATGCATCGGCGGATAGTCTCGCCGTTAATTGATAAAGACCTGATAGAAAAACGGCTGTCCAAAGTAACAGCCATCTACGGTGACAGAAACTTAAGCGATGATCTTTCGCATATCTTAAAAGAAATCAAAGATCTCGAGCGAATGCTGTCGCGGTTTGTTGCCGGACGGGCGACGCCTCGTGACCTGATGGCTTTGAAAAACTCGTTTTCAGCAAGCGTAAAACTCAAAAAGCGTCTGGCAGAAAACCCTGATGTGTTTGTTGAATATATCGAGAAGCTTGATGATTTTTCGGATATCCTGCCTATTCTCGATAGGGCGCTTGTAGAAAACCCGCCTGTTTCATATCTTGAAGGGGGGATATTCAAAAGGGATTATTCGCAGGAACTGGATAACTTAAAAGGCGGTATATCAGGCGCCCGAGATTATATCAAAAAGCTTCAGGTGAAAGAGCGAAAGCGCACCGGCATTCCCACGCTGAAAGTGGGTTTCAATAAAGTGTTCGGCTATTATATCGAGGTTACTAAGCCGCATATGGACAAAGTTCCCGATGAGTATATCCGCAAACAGACGCTGGTCAATGCGGAAAGATTTATAACCGAGGAGATGAAAGAAAAAGAGGAGTTGATCTTAAAGGCTGAGGAAAAGACAAACCTTCTCGAAGCTGAACTTTTCATCGAATTGAAAGGCATGATTACCGGCATGTCTGCAAGAATCCTGGCCACTTCAAGGGCAATTGCCGACATCGATTTCTTCCAGTCGCTGGCGATGACAGCCCGGTTGAATGGCTATACTTTACCGAAAATAATAGGCGAAACCGACAACAACGCTAATGGTATGGTCATAGATATCAAAGCCGGTCGTCATCCGATGGTTGAAAAATCACTGCCGCCGGGTGAGTTTGTCTCGAATGATACTTTAATCAACGCTATTGATAAATGTATGCAGATAATCACCGGCCCCAACATGGCCGGTAAATCGACTTACCTTCGCCAGGTCGGCCTGATAGTCATCATGGCGCAGATGGGTGGCTTTGTGCCTGCCGATTCAGCCTCTATTTCGATTGTCGACAGGGTGTTTACCAGGGTAGGGGCGGCCGACAGGCTGGCTCATGGTCAGTCAACGTTTATGGTGGAGATGAATGAGACTTCTAATATCATCAATAACGCCACACCGAAAAGCCTGATCCTGCTTGATGAACTTGGCCGTGGCACCTCGACTTATGACGGCCTTTCGTTAGCCTGGGCGGTTACCGAGTATATATGCGAAAATCCACAAATCTCCTCACGCACGTTATTTGCCACTCATTATCATGAGCTGACCGAGATGGCGGATTTGTATACAGGCATAATCAACCTTCAAGTAACGGTTAAAGAAACAAGGGGTAAGATTATATTTCTCAGGAAGATAATACCTGGCGGCTGTGACGATTCGTACGGCATCGAGGTTGCCCGTCTGGCTGGCCTGCCCGGTCATGTTATCACGCGCGCCAACAAGATATTAAAACAACTCGAGGACAAAGCTCCGCCCGATGCGTTAAGGCAAAAGATGAAAAAATCAAAACCTGCCGAGCAGTCTTTTCAGATTTCGCTGTTTTCGCCTCAGGAATCGAAAATCGCCGATAAGCTGAGGGTGCTTGATATCGATAACTTGACACCATTAGAGGCGTTGAAGATTTTGCAGGAGCTAAAAGGGGAATTGTAGGCTGGGGGTTTATCCCCCAGCAATAGCTATTTGTGGTTGGTGTATGTCCTCATGCACCAACAGGGATAATAATCCTTGACTCAAGACAAATCTATATTATATTTCATGTAAGGCATAGAAATATTAAAGCATAGTAGAGTTTCTTGAAAACTATATAACGAAGGGAGCATATTATGCAAAGGCATTTAATTTTGTCAAATTGCGGTTTTTAAGATAGGAGATTTATTATGAAACGTTCAAGTTTAAGTTTGATAACGATATTGCTGTTTTTAGCAACGATAAACACTTATGCCTTTGAACCTCTTTTCAATACCAGGATTGATTACGCGGCCGGGGAAAATCCTAATTCAGTATTCGCGGTTGACCTTGATGGCGATGGTGACAATGATCTGGCCGTAGCTAATAATGGTTATTATCCTGATATTTTATGTACCGTTTCGATTCTTCTGAACAACGGTGACGGGATGTTCCAACAGGCGGTTAATTACGGGGCTGGGGATGGTCCTTTGTCAGTTTTAGCTGTTGATCTCGATGGCGATGGCGACAATGACCTGACCGTGGCTAACTTAGCCTACGACAATGTCTCAGTCCTATTGAATAACGGTGACGGGACATTTCAGCAGGCGGTCAATTACGGGACCGGGGATTATCCTATTTCAGTTTTCGCGGTTGACCTCGATGGCGATGGCAACAATGACCTGGCCACGGCTAATTTAGGCTCCGACAATGTCTCAGTCCTATTGAATAACGGTGACGGGACATTCCAGGAGGCGGTCAATTACGGGGCCGGAGGTGATCCTTTATCAGTATTTGCAATTGACCTCGATGGCGACAGCGACAATGACCTGGCAGTGGCTAATATTTTCTCTAATGATATTTCAATATTGATAAATCTTTCAATCACGACAGGCATAGATAATTCTCCCGAAACGTATTTACCCGGAAGCTTCAGTATTTCCCAAAACTACCCCAATCCGTTCAACGCCACAACTACAATCAGCTACGACCTGCCGAAACCGTCAACGGTCACCCTCGACATCTACGACCTGCTCGGCCGCAAGGTTGGGACGCTGGTCAATGCAAAACAGGAAGCAGGCTTCCACCAAGCTGTCTGGAATGCTGAAGATGGGTCATCGGGCATGTATTTCTACAAGCTTCAGGCCGGTGATTATATAGAAACGAAGAAGATGGTGTTGATAAAGTAGGACAGACTTTGCTCCGCACCCTTCGGGACAGTCTGTCCGGACAGGTTGAAAACCTGTCCTACTTATTATCGATGGTGCATGGGGACATACACCATCCACTAAAAGTCTGTCCTACTTAACCTTGCGATCTATTTGTCTTCAGGTTGGTTTATCCAGGTCGATTTGTTTCTAATGAAGAGTCCATAGGGGACGACGCAATCTCAAAAAAGCCTCGGTGATTGGAATGAAAGAAAGTAAGTAACCCGATGAAAAAAAAACAATCAATATTAATATTATTTGCCCTAATTATCACGGCCTTCTCATGCGTCAAGGATTCCGCTCTTGAGGATGAAAACTCAATCTACACCGCCGGCATGATAGCCTTTACCGCCTATGATGATTCAACGATGTCCGATCTCGAAATCTACCTGGTCGACAGCGATGATTTCAGCCCGGAATCTATAAATATCAGCAATTCCGTTACGGTAGATTGCTATCCTAACTGGCTTTATGATAAAAGCGGTATTATTTATATATCTACCAGCGGCTCTCAATCGTCATTATATAAGGTAGACCCTTTCAGCCTTGAAAACTACCTGTTCTTTTCAAGTAATGATCTCATTCTCAAAATATCGACTTCTCCATCAGAATCAAAACTTGCCTATTTCAAAACTGTCGCCAGTCAGCAGCGCATTGCATTGAATCTTTTGAATATAGAAACACTCGACACACTTGAGCTGATATCATTTCAAAATGCGAGCAATCTTCATGTTACATGGTCGGTTGATGGCAGTAAGATTGCAGTCAGATCCGGGGTAATTCTGGTATTTGATTCTCAGCAGGGGAGCCTGCTGTATAATATTAATTCCTCGGGCAATTACTTCGCCTGGGATGAAACCGGCGAGGGCTTATATATCATACGTTCAGGCAATCTTCTCCATGTAGACACGTTGCAGGAATGGACTATTCTGGCCGAAAAAAACCTGGCTTATCCTGCTTTTTCTCCCGACAGACGGTCATTAGCCTGCGTTTCTCAGGCCATGGGGAATGCGCTTATCGTTATCGATCTTTCATTTGGCGATTATATCACAGTCAAACAAATTCAGTTGCCGCAGTTCGAATGTGGTGATTACCGTATAATAGATTGGTCTCCTGACAGCAGGGAGATATCGTTTGTCGATTTTGAAGACGGTCATTGGAACATCTTCACCGCCAGCCGCGATAATTTTTACCCTGTCGAGAAAGTCACAGAAGATTATCTTTATATTAAATCACTCGACCAGTAGTCTAATTGCCTGACATTTAGGTTTTAAGATGTTTTGGTATAGTCGCCAGACTCGGCTTTGGAACCAGATGAAAAAACTCCATGCTATACAGAATATTAATCGCAATTATTGTGCAAGAAACATGTTGATTATCAACAACATACGTCTTTCGTCCTTGACTTTCTTCTATTATCTTATTATACTTTTCGACCAGTTTAGGGAATTTATGACGGTTAATGATTCGGAACAATTTAGCTCACCTGATATTGAAGCGTTTCAATCTATGAAGCTTCTCGATTCGAATGATTATCAGGGAGCGATTCAAAAATGTCATGAGGCAATAAGCCGGTTTGGCCCAAACCGCAACTGCTATCTTGTCAAGGCGCGGGCTCATATCCTTCAGGAGGAATACGGATTTGCCGAAAAGGCTTTGCAATCGGTCTTGCAGATTGATCCAGAACACCCGGGGGCCTGGGCAATGCTGGGCGAGATTTACTACAGGCTTGGCCGTGAACCTAAAGTCGAATACTGCCGCAGTCGTCTCGAATATATTTTTCCAGCCTTAGCCGAATCTTTTGATCAGAATGAGACTGAACCCCAACAAGAAAACAAAATCGAACATGAAAAACAGCCTGAAACCGATGCTGCTGAAACTCCCCGGGCAACGCCTGAAATGAAGACTGAATCAATAGTACCGCTTGAAGACCTGGACAATAAAATCGAAAAACAGGACAAGGCAGAAGAAAGTTATTATGAATCTGAACCGAAGACAGAGGAAAACCAGGATGAATTAACCGCCCGGGCTGACTCCGAGCAGGGGCAAACAGACGGACTGAAACCCGAATTATTTGAAACGGCAACTTTTGCAGATATCTGTTTTAATCAGGGTAAGTATGAAAAGGCCTTCAAGGTATACAAGAAACTGTTGATTGACGACCCTGATAATTCTAAATATAAAGAAAAACTGAAAATTATTGAATCGAAGATAGGAATGCAATGACAGCAAGCAGAATAAAACAGGCGAATGCGCTGGCAAAAAAGAATAAACTCGACATTATGATAGTCAGCAAGCTTTCTAATGTCAGGTACTTGTCCGGCTATTCAGGTTCTAATGGGCTTCTGGTTTTAGCGCCTCCCAAATCATATTTCTTTACTGACTTTCGGTATACCGTTCAAGCCCGTAAAGAGGTAAAAGCCTCCCGGGTAATCATTGCCGAAACTGAACTCATCAGCGAATTGGTTAAACTGCCATATTTCCGGAAAAAGGTTAAAGTCGGTTTCGAGGCGGGTTCTATGACCGTTAAAACTCTTGATAGAATCAAGGAACTGATTCCCCGTGCCGTTTTCATTCAGGTTGAAAACCTTGTTGAGTCTATATCGGTTGTAAAAGATACTTCCGAGATAAACAAGATAAAAAAAGCTGTAAAAATAACTGATATGGCTTTTAGCCGGATATTGAAGATGGTAAAACCGGGGATCAAGGAACGTGATCTGGCGTTTGAGTTGTCTTACATGATGATAAAAATGGGAGCTGATGGTCCCGCATTCGACTTTATTGTCGCCTCGGGTCAGCGTTCAAGCATGCCGCATGGTAAAGCTTCCGATAGAAAACTAAAAAAGGGCGATTTTATTACATTTGATTTTGGATGTTTTTATGCCGGCTATGCCTCGGATATGACGCGCACGATTGTCCTTGGAAAGGCTTCTGAAAAACAAAAAAAGGTTTATAGCATTGTTTTAAGAGCTCAGGTTGCGGCCATTGACGCGGCCAGGTCCGGGATGTCGGCTAAAGAACTTGATTCGGTTGCCCGCGATATCATAAATAAGGAGGGGTTTGGCGATTATTTCGGTCATGGTCTCGGGCATGGCCTCGGTCTGGAGGTCCATAGTACTCCTGTTGTCAGCCAGCGCAGTCAGGATATACTTGCCGCCGGTAATGTGCTCACAATCGAGCCCGGTATTTATATCCCGAACTGGGGTGGTGTGCGGATCGAGGATGACATCTTAATAACACAAAACAGTTGTAAAAACCTTACTAAATCGCCAAAGGAATTAATTGAACTTTAATCCGGAGAGAAAATTATGAAGACTTCAAAAATAAAGGCATTAATTAAGCTTGTTGAGGAGTCTAATATAGACGAACTGGAAATTTCCAACTGGGGGAGAAAGGTTCGAATCCGTAAAAATTTCACCGGCAACGAGGATAATAATGGCCACAGACCTCAAGTTGAGACGTCTGCTCCCGATAGAATAATTGAGGTGGTTTCGTCTAACCGTCCGGCGGAACCCGCCGCTAAAACCGAACCTCCAGAGAGGGATAACCTTCTGGAAATTAAAACGCCAATGGTCGGTACTTTTTATCGTGCGCCTGCGCCTGACGCTAAACCGTATATTAAGGAAGGCGACAGGATTACTCGGGGACAGACCATATGCATTATAGAGGCCATGAAAATAATGAACGAAATCGAATCGGAATACGACGGCATACTGGTCGAAGTACTGGTTCAGGACGCCCAGCCTGTGCAGTTCGGTCAGACCTTGTTTTATATAGAACCGGCCTAATCAGTTTACCCTTAAAAAATAACCTATATTATCCGGATATCATCGAGGAGAGATACGATGACGTTTAAAGAAATGATCCAGCAGATGTTGGCTCGTAAGGCCTCGGATTTACACCTCCGGGTTGGCTTAAGACCAACGTTACGAATAGATGGCAGACTTTATTCTGCTGATGATAATGCTTTAATGCCCCAGGACATGGATAAGATTCTTTCGCAAGTATTGACAGAATCACAACAGCAGAGGTTCTATCAGCGCCGGGAAATGGATCTGGCTTTATCAATTTCAAAAATGGGCAGATTCCGAATTAATCTATATAAACAACGGGGTACCGTCGGCATAGCTATCAGACATGTTAACACGATTATCCCATCATTTGAGGAATTGAACCTGCCGGATACGATTAAAAATATTGCCGACGGCAGGAAGGGCCTGATAATAGTCACCGGAACCACCGGCTCCGGTAAATCAACATCATTAGCCGCAATGATCGAACATATAAATTCTACACGGTCTGTAAATGTTCTGACCATTGAGGACCCGATAGAGTACATTTATCGGGATAAGAAATCGATTGTTTCACAGCGCGAGGTTGGCGGCGATACCGAGAGTTTCGCCACCGCTCTTCGACACGCTTTCAGGCAAGACCCGGATATCATTTTAATCGGTGAAGTGCGGGATGCGGACACGATGGGTATAGCTTTGACCGCCGCCGATACCGGGCATTTAGTGATGACCACTCTTCACACCATGAATGCCGTTGAAACGATCTCGCGTGTTATCTCATTTTTCCCGCCGCACCAGCATCAGCAAATCCGGCTGCTTCTGGCAGGCACGCTGAAATCGATAATATGCCAGAGGCTTCTGCCGCGTCACGATGGCCCGGGACGGATTCCAGCAATCGAAATCTTGGTTACAACAGCCTCAATAAGAGAATATATTATCGACCAGTTGAAAACTCCTTTGATACCTGAACTAATAGAGCAGGGCGCTGTCCAGTATGGAATGCAGAGCTTTGATCAGACTATAATGAGAATGTTCCGAGACGGGACGATTTCCTATGAAGAAGCGCTGGCTCAATCATCAAATCCCGAGGATTTCGACCTCAGATGCAAAGGTATAACTTCAGCTTCAGACCGCGGTTGGGGTGAGTTTTCAGGTAAGGAAGAAAAGAAGGACCCGTTGGGTTTTTAGTAGTAAAAGAAACACTAAGAACCGGTCACGCTTAGAGACAGCAACCTGTACCAGCAATAAATTGTGGTGTCGACCCTCTGCGGTCGGCACAATAGCACAGCTTGCTGACCCCCAAGAGCATGAAAAATGCCCCATCTGTTTTCCAGACTTATTTTTACAAATCATTGACATAACAGATTTGATTTGCTTATATTTCAAATTCGTAGAATTTTAGGTCTATTGTTGTTCGCATGGCTTTGATGCAGGAGGACGGTTTGATTAATAAGATACTGATAGCAAATCGGGGCGAGATTGCTCTGAGGATCATTCGTGCCTGCAAAGAACTCGGAATAACAAGCGTTGCCGTCTATTCAGAGGCGGATGTCGATTCGCTGCACGTTCGTTTTGCCGATGAGGACGTTTGTATCGGACCGGCATCGCCCTCAGAAAGTTATCTGGATGCCCGGAGGATTATTGCCGCGGCTGAGATTACCAACGCCGACGCAATTCATCCCGGCTATGGTTTTTTAGCCGAAAACGCCGACTTTGCCGAGGTCTGCCAGTCATGCAATATTGCTTTTATCGGCCCGCCGCCCAAAGTGATTCAGATTCTTGGCGATAAATCGTTAGCTAAAAAAACCATGAAAGATGCGGGAGTTCCGATAATCCCTGGCTCTGATGGTGTCGTTAACGATTATCATGAGGCGCTGGAAGTCATTAAAAGAATAGGCTATCCGGTAATCATAAAGGCTGCCGCAGGCGGTGGAGGACGGGGCATGCGATTGGTAACCAAGCCCGATGATCTCGGGCAGGCTTTTGACACCGCCCGAGCCGAGGCTAATGCCGCCTTCGGTAACCCGGAGGTTTATATAGAAAAATTCATAGCTAATCCCCGTCATGTGGAGATTCAGATCCTGGCGGACCATCACGGCAATGTAATACACCTCGGGGAGCGAGACTGTACAGTACAGCGCCGCCATCAAAAACTTATCGAGGAAACTCCATCGATAGCTGTTGATGAAAATATGCGGCGGAAAATGGGTAAGGCTGCTATCAGGGGCGCAAAAGCGGCTGGCTACTCAAGCGCCGGCACTGTTGAGTTTCTTGTTGATAAAGATGGTAATTATTATTTCATGGAAGTCAATACCCGGATACAGGTCGAGCATACAATCACCGAGGAAGTTACTAACATAGACTTGATAAAGGAACAGATTGAAATTGCCGTTGGTAAAACGCTGCCTTATTCGCAATCAGATATAAAATTCTCCGGCCATGCAATTGAATGCCGGATCAATGCCGAGGATACTGATCGTAACTTTATGCCGGTGCCGGGTAAGATCAGCACTTTTCACACGCCTGGCGGGCTGGGTGTAAGAGTAGATACTCATGCCTATGCCGGTTACGAAATGCCGCCGCATTATGATTCGCTTATTGCCAAGTTGATTGTTCATGGTAAGGACAGGGCAGAGGCATTGCTGCGAATGAGACGCGCCCTCGATGAGTTTATTGTTGAGGGAGTGCCTACGCCAATCGATTTTTACAAAGATATTTTTGAAGACCCGGTGTTTATATTCGGCAACTTTGATACATCTTATATTGATAAATTTAAAGCTGGTCCGGCGAAAGAAAAATCAGCCAAAAGCGAGGAGGTCACTTGATACCTGAAGATCTTAAATATTCAAAAGAACATGAGTGGGTAAAGGTCGACGGAGATAAGGTAGTTGTTGGAATTACCGATTATGCTCAGAGTGAACTGGGCGATATAGTGTTTATTGAGCTGCCGAGTGTTGGTTCAAAAATCGAATTCATGAAGCCTTTCGGAACTATTGAAGCGGTAAAGGCTGTTTCGGATTTGTTCTCACCCGTAACAGGCGAGGTATGCGAGATCAATTCCTCGCTTGAGGAAGATGCAGGTATTGTAAATTCCGATCCTTATGGCGATGGCTGGATTATCAAAGTTAAACTGGAGGATGAAACCGAACTGGACAAACTTATGGATGCCGCCGGCTATAAAGAGCTTATCGGTCAATCTTAATGAGCTATATACCTAATACCGAGACCGAACTTGATCAAATGCTCGAAAGTATCGGCGTTTCTGATTTCGAAGATTTAATAAAAGACATTCCGGCGTCTGTAAGATACTTTCATAATCTAAATATCCCGAAGCCGCTCTCTGAGTTTGAGCTTGTAAGGCATCTAACCGATCTGGCTGATAAAAACAAAAGCTATAAATCGATTTTTATCGGAGCAGGCGCTTACGATCACTTTGTGCCGGCGGTTATAAACCATCTGATATCCCGTCCGGAGTTTATGACAGCCTATACGCCTTATCAGGCGGAGGCTGCCCAGGGGACTCTTCAGACAATTTATGAATTTCAATCCCTGATCAGCAGTTTGACCGGCCTGCCTGTTACTAATGCATCGATGTACGACGGGGCCAGCGCTCTGGCCGAAGCGGCTTTACTGGCCGCCAGGCATACTATGCGAAAAGAAATTCTCATCGCCGGTACTGTAAACCCAAATTATATCGAAACTGTAAGAACATATTTAAAGGGCGCCGATATTAAACTTACGGTTATTCCCTTCGTAGATGGGCTCGTTGATTATAATTTCCTGCGCGATAAGCTCGGCAATAACTCCGCCGCTTTTATCATTCAAAGTCCAAACTTCCTGGGGCTTATCGAAAATATCGAAGAGATTGTTGGTGACATTAAAAACTGCGGCGCTCTACTGGTTGTTTCTTATGATCCGATTTCACTGGGGATATTAAAATCGCCCGCGGAACTGGGCGCCGATATTGCCTGTGCTGATGGTCAACCGCTGGGACTGCCCTTGATGTATGGCGGACCGTATGTGGGGCTGTTTTCTGTCAGGCAGGACCTGGTGCGCAAAATCCCGGGCCGTCTGACCGCTAAAACTTCAGACATCAATGGTAAAACCGGCTATACGCTGACTCTTCAGACAAGAGAACAGCACATCCGGCGCGAAAAAGCCACCTCAAATATCTGCACCAACCAGCAGTTGTGCGCCCTGGCAGCGACGGTATACCTGGCAATTATGGGGAAGGCCGGAATTAAGCGGGTGGCGGAACTGTGTCTGGCGAAAGCTCATCAGACAGCCAACCGGATTGAAGAATTGCCTGGTTTCAAACTCAGGTTTTCCTCGCCTTTCTTTAAGGAGTTTGTTATTCAAACACCGGTCTCGCCCAAAAAAATAATTAATAATCTAAGTAAATATAATATTCTTGCCGGCGTTGATTTAAACAGCTTTAAAATTGGCTTGAAAGGCTGTTTGATGATTGCTGTAACCGAAAAGATCTCGTCTGAGCAGATTGACGATCTTGTATTCCATTTATCGAGAGTTAAATAAATGCCGTTTTGTCCCAAATGTCATGCAGAATACTTTGAGGGTAAATCCAGATGTCCTGATTGTGATACCGAGCTGGTCGAAGTCCTTCCACTGCAGGAAGAACAGAATGATGTTGACTCTGTAACTGTCCTGTTATATCAAACCAATGATTTCGCCATTGTAAGGTTACTCGAGGAGTCCCTTAGATCGGAGGGTATACATTGCGTGGTTAAATCAAGCATGGGGACTTATTCCGGTTTGCTCACGGTTGATCAGGTGATGAAGGGGCTAAATATTTATGTCAATGAAACTGCCCTTGAACGGGCTGTTAAAATCGCTGAAATTGTAATCCCGGATTTTGAGAGGCCAAATGAGGAAGATTGAACCGTTAATATGCTTGGCGTTGCTGGTTATATCGTTTATAGCCTGCGGTTCGCCTGAAAAACCACCTGGCAAAATCGAATTTATATATGATCTGGAAGCCGCCAGAAGAATCGCCGCCGATAAGGATTGGCCAATGGTCATTGAATTTTTTAAAGAGGACTGTCCCTGGTGTAAAATGCTTGATGATTCCACGTTCAGCAATAAATTGGTTATTGAGATGTCACAGGACATAGTATTTGTAAAAGTTGACGCTCTGAAGGATTCATTATTAGCCAGAAGCCTGGGCGTTTCCTATTATCCTACTATAATAGTCGCTGGACACGATGGCAGTGAGGTCGATAGACTTGTCGGCTATTATCCGCCATCAGATTTTTTTAATGAAATTCAATTATACCTTCAGGGGAACGAAACGTTGGACGACTACCTTACTCGTTTGCAGGATGAGCCCGATAAGGTTGAATATCTGCTGCTGGCAGCAAAAAAATATCGCAATCGTTCAGAGTGGGAAACCGCCTTGGAATATTATTCAAATGTTGTTCGTCTTGGTTCTGATTACAGCTATGAAATTGAGGAAGCCACTTTCGAAATTGCCGGCATTTATGAAAAAATGAAGAAATATTCTAAGGCAATTGCGGCCTATAATGACTTTGTTAAACGTTTCCCCGATTCAGATAAAGTCGAAGACGCTTTACGCAGAGTTCCTTACAATTATGCAAAAAACAATGATTATAGAAATGCTTTAAGATATTATCGGAAGTATCTCGATGATTATCCGGATGGAAAATATTCGGATTGGGCCGCCAAAAGGATAGCCGAACTTAATCCAGACCGCAAGAAAGGGAGATAAGGTTTTGTATGACAGGCTTCTAAGCGAACTCTCAACCCCGGGTCGTACAGGCTTTTCTTTGCCGGATTTGCCCGATGATTACAAAGGACCTGAATCAATTTTGCCGCTCTCGGTTTTACGTAAAGATGAACCTAATTTACCGGAGCTGTCCGAACCTGAAATCGTACGTCATTTTATTGCGCTTTCAGTGAAAAACCATCATATCGATAAAGGCATCTATCCGCTTGGTTCTTGTACCATGAAATACAATCCAAAGGTAAACGAGGTAACCGCTAATTTGCCCGGGTTTGCTATGGCTCATCCGCACAGCTCCATAGATGATGTTCGGGGAACGCTGGAACTGTTGTATGAACTGAAAAACCTTCTGGCGGCTATTTCAGGAATGGACAGTATTACTCTTCAGCCTGCAGCCGGCGCTCATGGCGAGTTTGCGGCGCTTTTGATAATGAAAGCTTACTACAAAAAAAAGAAAGATTCCCGGACAAATATTTTAATTCCCGATTCTGCTCATGGCACCAATCCGGCGTCGGTGACGCTGGCTGGATATAACACAATCAAAGTCCCATCGAATGATAAAGGTCTGGTGGATGTCGAGAAGCTGGCCGCTGTCTGCGACCATGAAACAGCCGGTTTTATGCTGACAAATCCCAACACACTCGGCTTGTTTGAAACCGATATCGAAAAGATCGCCGTTATTATACATGACTGCGGCGGTTTGCTGTATATGGATGGCGCTAACCTGAATGCACTTTTAGGCCTTGTTCGCCCGGGCGATATGGATTTTGATATTGTCCATTTCAATTTGCATAAAACATTCTCGACCCCGCATGGAGGCGGAGGACCCGGAGGCGGCGCTCTCGGCGTCAAATCATTTTTGGAGCCGTTCCTGCCGACTCCTGTAATCAGCAGAAAATCCAAAAAGAATGGCAAGTTCACCTATTACCTCGACTTCCAGCGTCCCGATTCAATCGGCAAGGTACACGGGTTCTATGGCAATACTGCGATGGCAATCAGGGCATATACCTATATTAGAAAACTTGGTCCTGATGGTTTAAAAAGAGTTGCTAAAACTGCCATAGTAAACGCCAATTATTTAAAAGAACGGCTTAAAGATGATTTCATCCTGCCTTATGATTCAGCCGCCATGCATGAGTTTGTATTATCAGGCGATAAGCAGTCAAAAAAAGGAGTTAAAACCTCTGAAATAGCTAAAAGGATTCTCGATTTCGGGATACACGCTCCGACCGTTTATTTTCCGCTGATTGTTCATGAGGCGATGATGATTGAACCGACCGAAACAGAAAGCAGGCAGTCTCTGGATTATTTTATCGATGTGATGAAACAGATAGCCTCAGAGGTTGATAAAAATCCGGAGGTCGTTAAATCGGCGCCGACTAAGACGCCTGTCGGACGGCTGGACGAAGCCTCGGCAGCAAAAAACCTTGATGTCTGCTGGTAAGCTTTGATGATAATCAGCAGACCGCGGCGGTTAAAGTCGCGATTTTTTTAATCATGTGTTATGAATTGCCTTTACTCTCTAAAAAATGTCTGCCTGAAATATCCGCTGGTTACAGGTCCTTATGATGATAACGGCAAGTCTGTTTTGGCGCTTAACGATCTCACACTGGATATTTATGAAAACGAATACCTGGTCGTTCTGGGGGCGAACGGTTGCGGCAAATCGAGCCTCGGCAGGCTTCTGGCAGGTATTGCCCAGAATGTTTCCGGTGAAATCATCTATAAGGGGCAGAAGGTTGAATCATACAACCGGGAGATATTTGCAGATACAACTCTTGTCATCCAGGAGCCTCAAAACCAGCTTTTAATGCCGACTGTAACAAAGGAACTGGCTTTTCCACTTGAAAACAGGGGTTACGATTATGATATCATACAATCAAAAGTTAAACAGACAGCCGCATATTTCGGATTAAGTAAGCTAATGTCTGCCTGTCCCGAGGAGTTGTCGGGCGGACAGACAACTTCCCTGGCTATCGCCTGCGCTATGATTACCGACCCGGATGTCATCATCCTCGACGAGCCGGATTCACATCTGGATAGCGGAACTAAAAAGATAGTTGACGAATTCATTAGGCAGTATCATGGCCATAGAACAATAATCCTTATCACTCAGTATCCTGAAACCGCCCGCCGCGCTGAGCGTGTAGTGATACTTAAAGAGGGACGATTAACTGCCGAGGGTAAACCCGGTGAAATTTTATCGAATGATCAAGTCTTGAAAGACAATAACCTGAAATTCAACATAATTAAATATGACTATAAAAACATCAGCCGGGCATATTCTGACAGCGCCGAAGCGCAAGTCGAATCTGATACAATCCTGCTGTCGGTGGAAAATGTGTCGTTTGCTTATAAAAATGATGAATATGTTTTGAAAAATATCAACTTCGATCTGTTTAACCGTGAGAAAGTCGCAATTATCGGCCCAGCCGGTTCGGGAAAGACCACTCTGGGTTTAATAATGGCCGGTCTTCTGAGGCTAAAAAACGGCGCCGTTTTGTTTGACGGCAAAACGTTGAGCGAATATCCTCGAAAGTCTTTATGTCGCCTGGTAACCATGGCTATGCAGTTTCCGGAACGCGCGCTTTTTGAGGAGACTGTCGCTAAAGACGTCGCGTCTGGTCCTAAAAATATCGACTTAAAAAAAGCAGATAGCGTTACAGCAGAGTATTTATCCGATTTTGAATTAACGCCTCTGAAAAACCGGCATCCGTTTTCTCTTTCCGGAGGCGAAAAACGCAAAGCGGCATTGGCCGGAGTGTTCGCTTTGGAATCGCAAATTATCATTCTGGATGAACCATCAGCCGCCTTAGACCCAAACTCGACCGAGAAACTAATAGAACTGCTGAATTCGCTAACCGACAAAACCGTTGTAATCATAAGCCATGACCTCAGCTTTATTGCCAGAACCTGCCGCCGGGTAATCGGCCTGTGTAACGGCTCAATAATATGCGATCTGCCGGCATCTGATTTCTTTTCAGATGATGAGTTATTAAGTAAACTGGGGATGGCCTCCGATTCCGGTTTCTGATGTAACTTAAATTTTTGCGCTGGAAGAACATCCCATAGGGTCTGTATAGCCTTTCCTGATAGTATTAGAACCTTCCGCACGACTTTTCTTGACTTAATATTTCTAAAGTTGCATTATTATCGGGTTGTGTTTTTGTTTGAGGCTGTTTGAAAAATAATTGCTAAAATTCAGGAGGTTGATAAATGTCCGAACAAGCTGTAATACTTTCTGCCTGCAGGACTGCCATGGGCACGTTTCTGGGAGGGCTCTCATCAGTGACTGCGCCTCAGCTTGGCGCTATTGTGATAAAAGGCGCTGTTGAACGCGCCGGCATCGATGCCAGCAAGATCGATGAGGTGATAATGGGACAGGTCGTTCAGGGTGGAAGCGGTCAATCGCCCGCCAGACAGGCTATGATTCACGGCGGAATACCCGCGTATGTGCCGGCTATGACAATAAATAAGGTTTGCGGTTCCGGTTTGAAATCGGTGATGCTGGCGGCTCAGGCAATCAAAGCCGGGGATGGCCATTGCTTTGTGGTGGGCGGCATGGAGTCCATGTCGAATTGCCCGTATATTGTTCAGGGCGCCCGTACCGGCTTTAAATTCGGCGATAAAAAGATTGTCGACCTGATGGTTCTTGACGGTCTCTGGGACAGCTTCAGTAATCATCATATGGGCAACGCCGCCGAGTTTACTGTCGAAAGGTCAAAACTCACCCGCCAGGAGCTGGATGAGTATGCCGCCAAATCGCAGAATAAAGCCGCGGATGCAGTCAAGAACGGCAAGTTCAAAGATGAGATTGTGCCGGTTGAGATACCGCAAAGAAAGGGCGATCCTGTTATTTTCGACACCGATGAGGGGCCTCGTCCCGGGACTACTGTTGAGAAGCTAAGCAAACTAAGACCGGCATTCGTAAAAGATGGCGTTGTAACAGCCGGTAATTCACCCGGTCTTAATGACGGCGCCTCGGCATTAGTCGTCACCTCCGAGACCTTTGCCAAAGAGAACGGTCACAAACCGATTGCCCGGATTATCGATTACACATCCGCTCACGTAGAACCTAAGATGTTGTTCTATGCTCCCATAGATGCAGTAAACAAGCTCACGAAAAAAATGAATGTCGATATAGACTACTGGGATCTTATCGAGGCCAACGAGGCGTTTGCGGCTCAGTGTCTGGCTGATGGCAAAGAACTTGGCTGGGATTGGGACAAGGTCAATGTCAACGGCGGCGCTATCGCTTTAGGGCATCCGATTGGAACCTCGGGAGCCCGGGTTTTGACGACGCTTATCTATGCGCTTAAGAACCACGACCTGAAAAAAGGCATGGCTGTGTTATGTCTTGGTGGCGGCGGCGCAGTCGCCATGGCGATTGAAATGATATAATTTAGTTATGTATCAGGATGGAAGTCCGCCTGGGCGGACGACATCCTGATACAGATTTTGCCCTCAAAGCCCATGTTTTCGGCGCAGCGAAGATACATTCGCAAAAGCATCTGAGCCCAGTCCTGAGACTCGGTCCCACCTGCGCCCGGATGAATTGTCAGGATGGCGTTTTTATCATCATCCTC
>Ga0114922_10000019_pt1 | contig 148097 bp, 97 predicted proteins | sample AartaG_FD_100975 | JGI IMG/M metagenome (GOLD analysis project Ga0114922, IMG submission 100975) | Deep subsurface microbial communities from Aarhus Bay to uncover new lineages of life (NeLLi) - Aarhus_00045 metaG | ecosystem: Environmental > Aquatic > Marine > Oceanic > Sediment | place...
CCCAGCCGAACTGGTGGCAACATAGGGCGAGGGTTGCGCTCGTTGCGGAACTTAACCCAACATCTCACGACACGAGCTGACGACAGCCATGCACCACCTGTCTTGCGGTTCCCCGAAGGGCACCCCCTCTTTTCAGAGGGGTTCCGCAGATGTCAAGCCCTGGTAAGGTTTTTCGCGTAGCCTCGAATTGAGCCACATGCTCCACCGCTTGTGCGGAGGCCCGTCAATTCCTTTGAGTTTCAGCCTTGCGGCCGTACTCCCCAGGCGGGTCACTTAATGCGTTAGCTTCGGCACCGGGGGGGTCGATACCCCCAACACCTAGTGACCATCGTTTACGGCTAGGACTACCCGGGTATCTAATCCGGTTCGCTCCCCTAGCTTTCGCGCCTCAGCGTCAGTGCCGGTCCAGGAAGCCGCCTTCGCCACCGGTGTTCTTGCTGATATCTACGCATTCCACCGCTACACCAGCAATTCCGCTTCCCTCTCCCGGACTCGAGTCCACCAGTATCGACTGACCTTGCTGGGTTGAGCCCAGCGCTTTCACAGCCGACTTAATGGACCGCCTACGCGCGCTTCACGCCCAGTAAATCCGGACAACGCTTGCCCCCTCCGTGTTACCGCGGCTGCTGGCACGGAGTTAGCCGGAGCTTCCTCGACGGGTACCGTCAGAGCTTCGTCCCCGTCAACAGAGGTTTACGACCCGAAGGCCTTCATCCCTCACGCGGCGTCGCTGCCTCAGGCTTTCGCCCATTGGGCAATATTCCCGCTTGCTGCCTCCCGTAGGAGTCTGGGCCGTGTCTCAGTCCCAGTGTGGCCGGTCACCCTCTCAGGTCGGCTACCCGTCGTCGCCTTGGTGAGCCGTGACCTCACCAACTAGCTGATAGGCCGCGAGCCTCTCCCGCTGCGGGTTTCCCCTTTTCAAGCCACATCATGCGATGCAGCCTCCTATCCGGTATTAGCCGCCCTTTCGAGTGGTTATCCCGGTCAGCGGGGCAGGTTGCTCACGTGTTACTCACCCGTTTGCCGCTAGGTCACAACGCTTCGCCTCCCGAAGGAAACTCAGCACTGAAACCCCGCTCGACTTGCATAGCTTAGGCACGCCGCTAGCGTTCGTCCTGAGCCAGGATCAAACTCTCCATTGGAAAGTTTGTGTCCTCTGCAACCGCATGCGCTGAGCCAACTCCCAGCCTAAGCCGAGATGCTCTGCGCCAACTACGGCTGCAATGACTTGCTTACTACTACTACGCAACCATCCGAACACTGTTCAGTTTTCAAGGACCGAAAGGAACCCCTCCACAGACAGCAACACGAGAGGCCTTACGCTGCCCCTCGAGACTCGCCTCGCTTAGAAGGTTCCCTGAATCTGATAGTATTGTGCCACAATCTCCCCCCCCTGTCAAGCGCGCCAGTGGCGGTTTCACCCCATGCTTGCCTTCCGAGCGCCGGCAGGAGCCCCCACCCGCAGCACCGAACCTCCGCCGCGGCTTCCCTGGAGGTGCTCCTCATGGACTATCGCCGCATCCTGGTCTTCGGCGCCCACCCCGACGATGAAATCGCCATGGCCCCCACCATCGCCAAGCTGGCCCACTCCGGTGTCGAGGTATTCGTCGCCATTATGACCGACGGCTCCGAGGGCTTCCCGAACCCCGACTGGCGAGACCGCATCGTCGCCATGCGCGCCTCCGAGATGGAAGAGTGCGACCGAGTCCTGGGTGTCAAGGAGAGGTTCCGGCTCAACTACCCCGACATGGGCCTCGTCCACAGCAAACAGGCTTTCAAGGACACCATCCGCGTCGTGCGACAAGCGCGACCCGACGCGGTCTTTACCCACGGCCCCGCCGGCATAAACCCCGACCACGTCGCCACCCACCAGATCACCGTCCCCGCCGTCTGGCAGGCCGGCGAGCCCGTCTCCGCCGACCTAGGCGAGCTCTGCGAGGTGCGCCACCTCTACTACTACAAGGAGGTCCCGACATCACGCCGTGACCTCGGCCCGTGCGTCACCTTCGACGTCACCGGCTTCGAGCACTACCGGCTCCTCGCCAACGCCACCCAGGTCTCCCAACATACCCTCTTCGGCAACACCCGCGAGGAACATGAGGCACAAGCCCAGCGCATCAAAGAAGCAAACCAACCCGCCTCCGAAACCTTCTGGCTCTCCGAGCGTTTCCGCCTGACAGACTTCCCCCCGCGGCATACATAGTAGTGCTACCCTCGCAGCCGGATGAACTCCGGCTGGGCGACCTGCATCTCCTGCGGCGGCAGGCCGCGCAGGATCGCCTCCAGATCTCGCACGACCAGCCGGCCGATGTTGCGCAGTGCCTCCGGGTGCGCGCCGGCCCGGTGCGACGAGAGGATCGCCCGCGGAGCCCGGTGGATGGGATGGTCTAGCGGCAAGGGCTCCTCCGGGAAGACGTCGATGGCCGCGCGGAAGTGCCCCTCCAGCACCAGCTCCGTCAGCGCCTCGAAGTCCACCACGTGCGCCCGGCTCAACAGTACAAAGACGGCGTCCGGCCGGATGCGCTCCAGCTCCTCCCGGCTGAGAAAGGCCCGGTTGCTCGCCGTTGGGACGGCCAGCACGAAGATCACCCGTGAGGTAGAAAGAAGCGTGTCCAGGTCCATGGGAGTCACGCCCTGCGTCGCCAGGTAGCTGTCGGTGAGCCAGGGGTCGTGGACGGCGATCGGGCAGCGGAAGGGCGCGATCAGCGGCTTGAGAGCCCGCGCCAGCCCCCCGAAACCGATGAACCCCACCGGCTCGTCGTACAGCAGAAAAGGATCGCCCAACTCGGTGTGACTCCAGTTCGCCTTCCCAACGCGCAGGTCACGATCGGTCTCCACCAGTTGCCGTGCGGAGGCGAGCGCCATCGCCAGACCCATCTCCGCCACCGCCGGGCCAAAGGCCGGCGCGCAGCTCAGCACGCGGATGCCTCGGGCGAAGCTGGTCTCGTAGTCGAGAGACTCCGGCGATGGGAAGCCTCCGCTCACCTCCAGAAACGCCCTCAGCCGAGGGAAGCCGGCCAGATCGCCATGGCGCCAATCGCTGGAGACGATCGCAGCCACGTCCTCCCGGTGCTTCGCGATCTCCTCCAGGGGCATTGGCTCGTCGCGCTCCCAGACAACCTCCGCGAAGGAGTGAAGACTCTCCAGGTCCTCCTTCGAGAAGATCAGGTCCAGAATGCGAAAGTGCGGGTCGAGGATCACCTTCGGCTTCATGGCATGCGCCTCCTAAGATACTCTAGCAGAACCTCTTGCCCCGGCTTCGAGAGCGCCTGGCCCGGCCCTCTGCAAAGAGCGCCGGCAGTTTTGATAGGCGCTCTAAGGAGCCAGCCTGATCGCGAGCGCGCACAGATCCTCGGCGGACGTGCTCTCCAGATGTACCCCCGATCAATACTATCCGGGCGTTCCTACAGCATGTCCTTCGGGGCGGGTGGCTAGTATCCTCGGTGCCGTCGCCCCCCGCCCATCGCCCCGCACCCCATCGCCCCGCAGCCACACCTGCCCCTTTGAAGTCTGTCCACGGTATCGTCCTGCACACGGTTGCCCATCCCCTCTGGTGGCGCGGGTTCCCAACCTGCGCCAGAGCCCCGGGTACCGCAGGCTTCAGCCTGCATAGACGGCACAGCCGCCTCCTGTAGGGCGGGGTCACCGTACCCCGCCATCTGTCATTCCGAGGGCAACGAGGAATCTGTTCGTTGGGCCGATAGGGTCTCTGGTGAGCACAGCACTTGGCAGGCAGATGCCGCATCAGCGTCGACGGCACGTGGTGCCGATAGGACGCAGTTGACACGATGCCTGCATTACCGCTCAGTCTCGGGCAGCAGATCTCTGGTAACGCGGTCAAGCAGTTCCAGCGCGATCGGGTTCTGGTGGTCGGCAAGCCTCCTGAGTAGGCTGCTGAATGCCTTGAGGCCCTTCCCATGACGGCGCAGATCGGTTCGGCGCGAGCGCCAGCAGCTATCCAACAGCGCTGCCATAGTCTCTTTGAGGTAGTGCTCTTTCCAGAACCACTCGTCCGCCTCCGCGGCTGCCTTCTCGATCCAGGTCAAACCATCGAAGAGTATGACCTGTGCGGCGGGTTGCTGTAGGAAACGCGCAAAGGCAACGGCTGAACGGGGCCGTGCGAGACTCAGCTCGGCCCACCGCCGGTACATATCGCCCATCTCCATCACTACAGGCTGCTGCTCGGCCGTCCACATAGATGAAACGACCGAGTCAAGGCCCATGAGGTGGCACCACATTTCGTCTAGGTCCCAGTGACGTCTCGTCGATTCGAGGGCCCACGCGGGAGATGAGAAGGCAAACTCCGCCATCGCGCGCCACTGCTGCACGAGACCCTCCGTGCTTGGCTCGGCCGCAAGGCCAAAGAGAAACCACTCCCGGAGGAAGCCTTCGATCCAATGATGGGCTGGAGTACCCAACTCGAAGATCGGTCGCCAGAACTGGTCCGGATGCTCATCCGGCCGGCATTCCGCGATGCTCCGGGCAACCCCCGAGTAGACCCAGTGGTCCCACGGATATGGCTGTCCACTGATCTCACCGTTCTCCTCGCCATGCTCGCCAAGCATCCTGAGGCTGCACGCGAGTGCTTCTCTCCAGAAGGCAAGCCACTCGGCACGCTCATCTTCGGTTCGTGCTTGTCCGAGCGGCGGAAGCCACGCATACGCAGCCCGGATTACCTCCAGGTCAAGCCGAGGCCCTCTTACTCTAGGCCTCTCGCCCAGCACAGCGTCGATCGGAGTCGGCTCGATCTCAGGCTCCTTGCCGATGACTTCCAGCCAAGACAGCAGTTCGCCTGAAAGCGACCTGGTGACAAAACCTGGCACCTCCCTTCGGACCCAGGCCTCGAGTTCCGCCTTCCGTCTCTCGGGATCGTCTGGATATCGGAAGCGTGTCTGTTCCCACCTTTGGGCAGCCCACCGAAGCATGAAGTGCTGTAGCCGCCCGAACTCCTCGCCGAGTTGAACCCGGACGCTCGACGCTTGCGCGAAGAGGATCGCTACCGTCCTGTAGTGATAGCGCATCGTCAGCAGGGCGACGCATTCACGCAGGACGGGTGACTGTACATCCTCCGCCCATAAAGGCGGCACGACCTCCGCGCAGAAGCCGTCCCACTGCCGATCGGAGGAACTGACCTCGCTGTCGAATTCGTGGCGGGCCGGAGGGTTCTGAACCGTCCTTACTATCTGGTCGACGCACCAGTCCGCGCGATCCGGATGCTGCCTCAGCCAGTCGCGCTGCAACTTGAGCAGCACGGCGGCCACTCCGCAGACCCCATCTTCTATGTTGACCACGCCAGCATCAACTTCATCCGGAGGCCCAGATTCGAGGACCTCTTGCACCACAGTCCACAGCTCTTCGGCCTCATCGGCGGAAAGCGGCTGACCTGCATCCAGGATCTGCCGGCAGCGGAAGGGCAGGAGGAAGAACCGCTGGCGATTGTCGATCTGCTGCCGGACCGGCTCATTCCTCTCCCGGAGCTCAGCAGGTTCGGTGAACTCCCACACTGTGCCGCGCTCGGCGTCCTGTCTGTGCCTCCAGTTCAAGAGGTCGAAGAGAGCTACCATCTTCTCGAGGTACGCTACCGAATCATCGTCTTCACCCGCAGCCTGGATCCGGGACTGCCATTCTGCTCGGGCCCGGTCAAAGAACTCCCTTGTCTGGGCGACATTGAGGAGCAGGTGCTGCGCGAGGTTTTCCAGGTGAATCCGTCGATGAGGTAGGCCATGCCAGTGCTTCGCAGGCTCAAACCAGGCGCGGTTCTGGGGTAGCATACCCCAGCCGATCATCTGATGCCCTTCGTTCGCGATCTGGTGCTGAATGTCCCACCGGTAGAACTCCGGCACCGCAAGCAGCGGCAGAAGCTCGTCCAGGAACAACTCGTGTGCTTTCTTGCCCATCGCAGTGAGAAGTCCTACGATGGCTAGTGAGTTGCTGCGTTGGAGGAGCAGGCGAACAGTCTCCCCTATCGGTTGCTTTTCGTCGACTTGCATGTAGAGCCACTTCTCCAGCGCCATCAAGGCAGAAACCACAACGTGTGGTGCCCTTCCGGCATCGCGATACCAGAAACACACGGCCCCGTCTCCAAGGTATTCACGATCACCTTCCGGCAACCGCACCGTTACAGAAGGGAGCTGCGTATTCCTCGCGCGCCGCCGGTCAGCCCACCTTTCGGTCGCGAAGTTCACCAGCCGCAAGATGATGTCTAGCCCTTCAGTGGCCTGGTTCTGCAAGAAGAACAGGAAGGGTCCTCGCAGATAGAAGGGAGGGAACCACGTGTGCATCGTCTCGACTTCCAGGTCCTCCTCCAGTGCGGAGCTGAAACTCTCGTCGGGCTCCCTCGGCTCCTGAATCATGAGTGCCAGAAGGACCTCACGCGCCACAGACGGGTTGGACACGATCAGTGGGTAGAGCGCAGGCGTGTCCAGGCAAGTCTCTCGGAACGCCTCGTCCACCCGCTCGGATGGGCCGTCCGGCCAAGGAGGAGGCATCTCGAACTCGTAGGAACCGAGAGGACCTGAGACGCGGACGCGCTTCACAATCGTCGGCGAGCGCCCAGCCCGCGCAGAGGCACCCTCAGATCCAGCGGCCCGCTGACTTGCATCGAGTGCGAAGGCAGCCACTCGATCCGGCAGCTCGGCGGCCCCGGCAAGCCCAGCGCTGTACGCGGCGCGATCAACCTTGCTCTGCCCCGACATCGTGCCGTGCTCTCGGTTGAGCCTGAGCGTGTGCTCTGCAGCGGCGATGCCTAGTTCCGCGGCCTCTCGCCGCAGCTGCCACTCCGCTCCGCCTCGTCGCAGCCACGTATCTGCGATCTCTGCAACCTGCCGAAGCGCCGGTTCAGTGACATCCGCAGCATGGTCGTGAAGGAACTGGATCATGGGCAGCCAGTAGGGCCAGTATGGAACGCGCTGCATCGTCGCGGCTTCCGCTGTGAAGTCTTCCCCGATCGCGCTTGCGATCTGCAGCGTGAGCGGGTTCGGCAGTGTTGCCACGTGCAGGAACCTACCTAGCAGACGACGCAGCAGAACCCCACCGCCCGCCTGGAGTTCGGGCCAAAGCCTCTCCAGGATCGGAAGCGGGTCGGCAGCGAAGATAACCGACTCCAGAACTAGGTCCTGGGCGGTGCTGAAGTCCTGAGTGCGTGGGTGGAGGGAGTCGAAGAGAGGGCGCCACTCCGCTGGCAGCGACCTACGGTCCTCGGCCCTTCGTTCTGTGCCCGACCCCAAGGAGTTGAGGACAGAGCGCCACTGCGCCATATCCTTGTGCTGCTCGAGGAGGTGCAGCCCATAGAGCCTCAGCGCGCGATGCCAGAGCGGAGACGTGATGCGCTGCTCGATGTACTCGCCGACCCGATCGGCGTGCCCCACGAGAATGCGCTGTCTCGCCCAGTCGCCGTACAGGTCGTGGTGGAATGACAGGCGCTCGCCGCGCAACTCGCAGAGACGATCGCGGACGAGGCCGTCTACGGGCGAAAGGTCTGCGACGGGGAGATCGCTTGTTGGTGTCTCGGATTCCAGGCTATCTGCCTGGCGCTCGCCGAGGAGCTGAAGGAAGCGAGCACGCACCGCGGCCTCCGGTGGGACGCGGACCACCTCCTCCCAGAACCAAGCGATAAGGCCTGATTCCCCAACCCAGCGCTGGGCGTCGATGGGCGCGCCGAGCAGGACGCGCGTCGCCAGAAGATCCAGGACCCTGGGCTTGAGCAGCAGGTGACCCAGGTGAGGCTGGAGCGCGAGCCGGCGCAGGGCCGGGAACTCCTGCCAGACCGGCTCCAGGTCTTCGGGAGCCAAGTTCCCCACCTGGATGGCCTCCCAACTCGGGGGCAGGACGCTAGCCCGGGCAAGCTCGCCCTGGACTCTATCCCATTCCTCGAGTTGGCACGTGAGAAGAACCCGCCAAGGGGAAGCTGGGCTCTCCAGCCGAAGTCCACGAACCAGCACGGAAAGGTTCGAGAAGGAGGTCTTAGAGAAGGCGCGATCCAGTCCATCAATGACGACGTATGCGCGTGCGTCAGAAGTCTCGGCTAGCACGTCCTGGAGGGAATGGGTCAGGCCTAGGGTATGCTCGAACACAGTGGGATTGGCGACGTCCAGGCTCGCGGCGTTCCACCATAGCACCTTTGTGGAGGCGAGTGCCGTCATCGCCCAGGACTTGGCAATCACCGTCTTGCCGCAGCCGGATGGCCCCAGTAGCACAATCGCTCTGCTACTGGCAAAGGCGGCCTCGATGCTTCCGCGTTCCTCCTCACGGGGAAGCGACACCTTGTTGCCGATTCTATCCGGGACTGCGTCCAGGTTCTGCTGAGTCTGAGCCAGGAGACGCGTCCAGTCCTCCTGGTGATCGAGGTAGCCCTTCAGGCGGAACCGCGACCTAAGCCGGTCGACTAGCTCAAGCCGATCGAGACTGCCAGCCGTGGGCCGGTACTCGCTGGCGATGCCTACGAGGCCCTGCCATAGCGACTGTGCCTCCGATGGGGAACCGCTGACCAGCGCGCTCCGACAGTTCTCCAGCGCTTCGCGCAGACTCTCCGACGACTGTCTCTCGAGATCGGATTCCAGAACCACCAGGTGTCTCATCAGCTCGGCGGTATCCGCGTCCGTCAGGCCGTACTTCGCACACAGATCCTCCGGGCAACTGAGGCTGGCAAAGAGGCTTCTCTTGATCCGGGAAGCGTATCCCGGGACCCCCAGCCGCACAGGCAAATCTGCAGGCTCCTGCGTGCGAGCCATTCCCAAGAGCTCATCGAGTTCAGCGCCGAGATCGCCGGGCAGCGGCCGAGTGATCAACCCGAGGCGGTCCCGGGACTTAGTGAAGCGCGTTGTGCCCTCGTGCAGGAACTGCTGCCACGCGGCCGTCACGAACTCCTTCGAGACGACTCCTCGTGCGGTGAACTGCTGGCCGCTCTTTATTGAGAACGCGCATTGCCTCGTTCCGGCGCCTGAAGTCAAGGTGAGGAGCATATCGTCGAGGAACCACCCATCCACGCGCGTCTGGAAGTCGATCCGACTGATGATGCCCAGCGCCGGGTCGAGTGGAGGCCGACCCGTCAGGAGGAAGGACAGGAGGTATGCGGCGACGTTGTCCTCGAAGACGAACCCGCCGCCGCCTGTGACCTTCGGAGGGGCGATCTTCTTGCTCACGCCGGTTCTTCCCCCAATGAGCGATTCCTAGAGTATGGTACAACTGTTGGCATCCCGGCGCAAGCAGTCGTTCGTCGCTGGCGGGGGTAGGTGCGGCGTCGGTAATCCAGTCGAATGGGCTGGCCGGTCCCCCCGCCTCCAAATGCCGGCCGGCAGGCATCTGCCGGGCCACGAAGCACTCCGCCGTCCCTTGTCGCCCCCTACCCAGCGATCCTCACCACCCGCCTCTTCCCCACCCGCAGGAGCATCCCCGGCTTGAGATCGATCTCTTCCTGGGGGTCAGACACGCGGCGTTCGTCGAGGTAGACGCCGCCGCCCTTGATGAGGCGGCGCGCTTCACCCTTGCTGGAGGCCAGCCCCAGCTCCGCCAGCGCGGTGGCGATCCACACCGGCTTCCCCCGCAGAGACTCCGGAATCGCCAACTCCTCCGCCACCGCCTCATAATCCTCCCGCGTCTGCGCGCGCTGCGTCGAGAACACGCTCAGGAACGTCTCGTCCGCCTTCTCCGCCGCCTCCGCGCTGTGGTACACCGTCACGATCTCCCGCCCCAGCCGCCGCTTCCCATCCCGCGGGTTCAGCGCCCCCGACTTCATCTCGGCCGCCATCCGCGCGACCTCATCTGCCGCCACGTCCGTGCACAGCTCGAAGTAGGGCACGATAGCGTCATCGGGGATCGACATGATCTTCCCGAAGATCTGATCCATCGGCTCCACGATGCCGATGTAGTTGTTCAGGGACTTGCCCATCTTCTCGACGCCGTCGGTGCCGACAAGCAGCGGGAAGGTGATGACGCACTGCGGCTCCTGTGGCTCGCCCAGGGGGTTCGCGCGCTGCAGCTCTCGCGCCACCAGGAAGTTGAACGTCTGGTCCGTGCCGCCAATCTCGATATCGGCCTGCACGGCGACGGAGTCGTATCCCTGAAAGAGAGGATAGAGGAACTCGAGCAGGCTGATCGGCTGCTGCGCTTGGTATCGCTTTGCGAAGTCGTCACGCGCCAGGAGCTGGGCAACCGTAACGTTCGCCGCAAGCCGCATGATCTGCTCGGGGGTCAATTTACCCAGCCACTCACTGTTGTAGTGGAACTCGGTCTTCTCGGGGTCGAGGATCTTGAACAACTGCTCTTTGTAGCTCGCGATGTTCTTCTCGACCTGCTCGCGCGTGAGCTGCTGCCGAGTCTCCGATCGGCCGGACGGGTCCCCGATCATCCCCGTGAAGTCGCCGACGATCATCACCGCGGTGTGCCCGAGGTCCTGGAACAGCCGCAGCTTTCGCAGCACCACCGCGTGGCCGAGATGGATATCGGGCCCGCTCGCGTCCACCCCCAACTTCACCCGCAGCGACCGGCCGGACCGCAACTTTTCCAGCAGCTCATCCTCCGGGATCAGGTCGACCGTCTGCGCCCGGATCAGCTCCAGTTGTTCTTCCGGCGACCAGCTCACTTCAGATACCACGGCTGCCCGTCCGGCCCGCTATCCGGCGACGGCGCTATCCCTGCCAGCTCCCCAGCCTTATATGCTCGGATGATCTCGTCCACTGAAAGCCACTCCACGTGCCCGTCCACGAACGCGAAGTTGCTCCCCCCGTCGTGCCGCACAAACCTCTTCCGGAGTTCGGGGTTGGGGGCGAAGTCGGGGCCGGCGCCGCAGGTTTGTGACCACGGACAATTCTCCCAGTCGGCACGGCCGTCGCCGTCTGCACAATCCGCGCGGCAGGCGTCGGCCCAGATGACGGTGCCAAGGTAGAGCCAGGAGCGGGAGGAATCGGCCCACATGATGTGCCGCGCGGGGTCGTCGATGTCGGAGAGGCGGCGGCCGGCCAGGTACTCGATGGCGCCGCCAATGGCGAGGCGGAAACGCTCCGGATCGTCGCACTTGCCCTGGACGGCGCTGTCGGTGACCGAGCCGCCCCAACCGGGCGGGTAGACCATCGCGCAGGGGCCGTTGGGCCAGCCCTTGGTGCTGATCCTCTCATTGCTGATCCAGAAGGGACCGGGGACGGCGCCGCGCCGGTCCTTGGGCACCTCGACGGCAGGGCAGAGGAAGAGAGAGCGGTCGAGAACGTATTCGTCGAGCACCACGGGCCAGCGCAGCCAGGGGTTGGAGTTGTTCGCGCCCCACTGGCATGTGTAGGGCTCCAAGGGGGTCTGGTTGGGCGGGAAGTGGTTGTCATTCTCGGCGACGTACATGAGGGTGGCCTGGGCGAGGCGGGCAAGGTTGCCGAAGCATATCTGCTGGGCGGTCTGCGCCGCGGTCTCGGCGAAGCGGGCGCCGAGCACCGACGCGAAGCCGATGAGCAGCGCGATGGATGCAACTTCGAACCACGAGGGACGTCTGCGCGCCATCGAAGGACGCTGTCGCGTCATAGCCTTGCCTCCCGCGTGTGCTAACCCATCCCAAGCTACAATCAAGCTACAACGTGCTGACCCCGGCAGACGGGCCTAGGGGCCAGATTATGGGGTGACTCCGGCACACATACCTGTGCGGCAGATTACGCCGCAGAGGGTGAATTCACCTGCTGGGGCCAAAAGGCCCGGTTTCTCGAACTTGCGGACTCAGGCCTGCTTTGAGAGCTAGGTGGCGGTGGTTGCACAAACGTCTTACGCGCGGCGCGGGAAGGTGGTCAAGTGGACAATTCGGGCCGGACATCCGGATTGTCCGGACACGTCCGGTCGCTCTGAGGGGAGGTGAGGGGGCTTAGAGGCGAGGCGGGATTGACCGAGATACGGCCGTTTCTTGTCCGTTGACCGTTTGGTCGTAATCCGGTCATATCGGACAATTCGGACAGGTTTGGTCACTCGGGAATGACCGCAGAAAAGAGGATGGCGATGAGGGGCGTGAGGAACGGCGTACGGCAGTATCCGGCCGGAGGGGACGGCCATCATTGGGGGGAGGGAGGGCCGGCCCCGCGGAGCGTGCCTTTGCGGGGGGACCGGCCAGCGATCGGTCCCCCCGCGCCCCCCTCGCTCGCGTTTGGCCTTTGTTGACAGAGGGCGGGACCGGCAGGAGGTATTGTGCCGCGTTAGGGGGAAGTGGTGGCGTGGTTTGGGGGTATCGAGTTGTGAATCGCGTTGAGGGGTCCGCGGTGAGGAGGGTGGTGCGAGTGACCGTGGTTCACCTCTTCTGGCGCAGGGGGTGGTGCGCCGATAGGGGGGCTGATTGACACGTGGAGTCAGTTCTGGTACTCGAGGGGACAACTCATGAGCGTTGACCGCCAGATACGGTGCCCGGTTCACGGGTTCATTCACTTGCACGCTGAGCACGCGGACATCGTGGCCAGTCGAGCCTTCCAGCGTCTCAGGGGGATTCGGCAACTGGCCTTCGCCAATCTGGTCTATCCTGGGGCCTTGCACACACGCTTTGACCACTCACTTGGCGTCTACCATGTGGCCCAGCTTCTTGGCAAGCAGCTCAAGCTGTCCTCCTCAGAGTTGGGGCTTGTGCAGCTGGCCGCTCTGGTCCATGACCTCGGTCACGGACCGTTCTCTCATGTCTCTGAGAATGTCCTTGAGCGCTACGCGGACCGGGAGAAGCTCGCCGGCCGCATCAAAAGTAAGGAGAAGATCCACGAGCTAGTAACGGCGGACATCGTGCTTGCTGATGATGAGCTTGCTCAGTGCACTACTCCGAAGGATCGCGAGCGGGTGGTCTCACTCCTGACGGCGGCCTACGGGGAGCCGCTGCTGCGCGATCTGGTATCGGGTCCGCTGGACGCTGACAAGCAGGACTACCTGCTGCGGGACAGCATGTTCTGCGGGGTGCAGTATGGTGTGTTTGATCTGCATCAGCTTCACCGGTCCCTCTGTGTCGGCGAACAAGGCGAAGAAAAGTCGTTGATGATCAAGGCGACGGGAGTTCATGCACTGGAGCAGTTCATACTGGCGAAGTACTATCTCACGACGCAGGTGTATGGCCATCGGGTGCGCCTCATCACTGATCACATGCTCACGAGGGCCGTCGTGCTTGGGATTGAGGTGGATGGCATCGATGAACTCAGGGCGCTCTACGCCTACGACGGGGAGCCTAGCTTTGCCGAGCGATATGCGGAATGGGATGATGCGAGGCTCTTGCTTACATACACCGATCAGAAGTTCGAGGGCAAGTACTGTCACAAGCTCCTTACACGGCTAGTTCGTCGGCGACTGCTAAAACAGGTGTTTGCAAGACCCGTCACGAAAGAGGTATTCTTAGACGAGCACGTACGGGACGCGCTGGCTCGACTGACGGGGAGTGAGGACAAGCCAGACGAGCGAGAGCAGCAGGAGAAGCTGCGTGCGAGACTAGAAGATGCGCTTGCGGAAGCGATATCGGAAACGTTGGAAGCGGAAGTGGACCCGAGGCTAGTGGTTCTGAACCTATACACCGTCAAGTCTGTGCGCGCGCAGTCTCGCGAAGACGAGAAGGCGGTGCTAGTCGACGGCCCCCCTCAACCCGTCCCCTTCGAGGAGCGATCTACGCTGTTCAGGTCGATTGACCAGCGGATGGACGAGACAGTGGTAGAGGTCTACGCTCCGGTAGCCTACGAAACAGAGGCCGAGAAGCGAACGCTGCTGAACCTGCTTCATGACCCCATGATGGCGGTGCTGCAAGACCATCTCAGTCAAGGAGGCGAAGCATGAACGCCAGGGACCTGGTGTTGCTCGTGGTGGACGCGTTCGGTGGCGAGATACAGGGGAAGACTTGGCTCCAGAAGCGCTGCTACTTCGTGGCACTCCTCTGCAGCTGGCACGATCAGATAGGGTTTGAGGCGCACTACTACGGGCCGTACTCCGGTGAGATCGACAATGCGGCAGGCCAGCTCAGGGCCCTCGGCTTCCTGGAGGAGTCGCGTGCCGCGTTCGGAGGCATCGGCGAGGGTGGATTCGGCGTCAGTCGATACGACTACAGGCTGACTCCAGATGGTCACAATATCGCGTCGGTCCGCAAGGAGAGGGGCCCCGACACATGGGAGGCCATTGAAGGCGCGGTCCGCAGGATTCAGGAAGCAGGCGACCCGAACTATGTTGAGCTGTCAATTGCGGCTAAGGCCTACTACCTCCTGGAACAGAAAGGGGGCCCCGCGAGCGCAGACGATCTGAGTCAGCTTGCCCAGGGCTTCGGCTGGCAGATCACAGGCCAGCAGGTCGAGCGTGCTTGGCAGTTCCTCAAGCAACTGGATCTCATCCAGATCATCCGGGGCGGGAACTGATGCTGCGTGCGACACTCAAGTCTCCGTGACACCGGAGCGTAGTGCTCCACTGCCTGGGCAACGTGCTGCGGAAGCCACGTGGGCACACCCGCTCTGCAGTTGTTGGCACGGCGGGCGGGGTTTGGATATAGTGGTGGCAGGAAGCCGCGGACGGTGGGGGGTCTGGAGTTCTGGTAGGCCCGAATGGATTCGGCCATTCGGGCTTCTCTTGTTTCCTGCTAAGCCAGGGACGGCATCCGCTCTCGGGGCCGCTGGGCGACTCAAGGGACTGAGAGGGTTCCCACAATTGGGCGTTGGTGGATGATTGGGGCGCGGGTCTGTCCCGTGGGAAGTGCCGGGAGGGGCAGGAGGGAAGAGGAGCGCGCGGAGAGGGCATGGGTCGCAGGGGGCGTTAAGACGGAGGGTTGGGAGGGAAGTGAGGCCGGTTGAGATTCCTCCGCTTCGTCCGCCCGTAACGGACTGCGGTCGGAATGACACAAGGGTGGTGGGCCGGCCGCAAGGGGGTGCGCGTTAGGTGATGGGTACGGTGGTGTGCGGCGCCGGTTGAGGTCCCTCGCGTTCGCTCGGGATGACACAGAGGGGCTCAGGACAGGCTCCTCCGCGTTGGTCGGGATGACACATGGTGGGGCGGGCTGCAGGAGAGCAGGCTGCTCTCACTGAAGTGACGGTAGTCGCTTGCCGTGCTCTGCGTGATGACAGCTGTCGCGAGGATGCTGCTATGGACATCGACGTCGTCTTACGGCCAGTGCTGCAGGTCGCTCTGATCACGCTTGCTCTCTCGTGCGCGATTCCTGCTGAGGGTGGGTTGCGCAGGATATGGGCAGTGGACGACGGCGAGAAGATCTTCCGCGAGGATCTCGACAGCCCATTGAGAGACGGCAAGGGCAACTCCGTTTGGGACGGCGAGAAGGTGAAGCTGTTCGCCGCCCGCAACGAGATCGTCGCCTTCCAGCTCGTGCTGGAGGCTGACAGCGATGGTGCGAAGCAGGTGAACGTGACGGTCTCGGACCTGACGAACGGCACGGGCCGCATCCGGGGAAGCCATCCACTGCCAGAGCCCAACGACCACGTCGGCGTGGGGGTGGAGCTTTTCACCGAGCACTACATGCATGTCACCACCCCATCTTACAACGATCCGGAGGGAGGGGGGTTCAACTGGACAGCGGCGGCCAATCCGAGGCTGACCGGCTGGATCCCGGACGCTCTCGTCCCGTTCGGCGCGAAGTCGGGGAAGGGGGGCGCGCCGTTCAACATAGCAGCGAACACCAACCAGGGCGTCTGGGCGGACATCTATGTTCCCAAGGAGGAGGTCTCGGCTGGAGTCTACGCCGGCCGCATTGTGGTGGCCGTCGGAGGCGAGCAGGTGGCCGAGATTCCACTCGAACTGGAGGTGCTGGATTTCGCTCTGCCCGACGAGAACCACTATCGCTCCATGGTTTTCTACAGCGACTCCAACATCGCGGCCCGCCACGGGCTTCGCCGCGGCCCTGAGGTGTGGGAGATGATCCGCCGCTATCACCGCATGGCTCATCGCCATCGGATCGAGCTGATCGGATCGGGCTCCTGGGAGGAACTCCAAGCGCTGCAGGGCACTCTCTCGGGGGAGGCCTACACTCGCGCCGCGGGCTATCAGGGTCCGGGCGAAGGTGTGGGCAACACGCTTTTCTCCATCAACACCTACGGGGTGCGCTTCCCCGACGACGAAGAGGGATACCGGAAAGAGTCTGATCGCTGGGTCCGGTGGTTCGAGCAGAACGCGCCCGGCGCCGAGTACTTCCTCTACCTGACTGACGAGCCGGGACATGACAGATTCGACTGGGTGAAGGAACGGGCGCGTTGGATCCACGACAACCCGGGGCCCGGCGGCAAGCTGCCGGTGTTTCTCACGAAGTGGCCGATGGAGGAACTCGTTGGCGCCATCGACATCTGGTGCGCGCCCACCGGCTACTTGCACAGGGACGCGAGCGAAGCAGCCCGGGGGCGAGGCGAGCGAGTTTGGCTCTATGCGGCCTATCGTCCGCGTACACCGGGTGACGTCACCGACGAGTACGGCATCGCCTTCCGGCTGAAACCGTGGATCGCGCACAAGCATGACATCCCCCGGTGGTTCACCTGGGAGAGCACTCACTGGTATCCCAATTCGAACGAGAAGCCCAACGATCGTCCGAAGAACATCTTCGTGGACCCCGTGGTCTTCACCAGTGGCACTCCCTATACCACCGGCAACGGTGACGGCACCTTCTTCTATCCGGGTGAGGACCGTGTCTTTCCCGACCAAGATCGGAGCTATCCCGGCCCCTTGAGCTCCATCCGGATGAAGATGTACCGCCGCGGCGTCCAAGATGTAGAGTACATGTGGCTTGCCGAGCAGAGAGGCAAGGGAGGGGAGGTGCGCGCGCTGCTAGCCGAACTGCTTCCTGCCACCATGTGGGAAGCTGGTGAGGAGCCCTCCTGGTCGAATGGTAATGCTGAGTATGAGCACGGGCGGCGACGGCTGGCCCAGTTGATCGGCAGGCAGTAGTGGGGCTTGCCGCGGTGCACCAGAACTGATCTGCAGCGCAGAAGGGCTCCGATGCGCTTGTCAGGCGTCCCCCCGAGAACCACCCTCTGGGCGTTCTCCTTTCCAGGTCTGGCTGTATTCATAGCCCCTGCCGGGAAAAAAGCGGATTCTCCGAGTAGAAAAGGAAGGAGATCGGCGCAGGGGAGTAGAAGTTCCTATTGGCAGGGGCTCAGGAGGTAGTCGGGGGCCGCTGGCGGCCTTGCCGTCCGGCACGGGAAGTGGTGTTGTTCTGGGTGGGTCTGGGTAGAATAGGCCGGGAGGCGGAGCTGCTGGACGAGAACGGCAGGACCGGCCATGGCTCGAGGTGGACTTCGAGCCCCAGATGAGAGAGGGATGGCTAGAACGGCGGAAGGCGGGGATGTCGGCGGGCGGCATGGCCGCACGCGTTTGCCAGTACAGAGTGCTGGCCAGCGCGATTGCACGGTGGTCTTCCACAGAACGGCCCTCTACAGAGGCGCTTCCGCGCATGCGGGCGCCTCTTTTTGCTTTGTCTGATCCAGACGCCGCGACGCGAGAAGACGGAGGCCTCGGAGGTAGAGAGGACGGGGCCGGTCAGGAGAAAGGAGGCGAGACTGGAGCTGATGCCTGGCGGTCGTGGCTTGCGGCGGTGAGCAGCATTATCGCTTTCACACATCTGGAGAAGTGAAGCTTCCACTTATCAACTAGGAGGTCGATCACTCGACATGCTGAGACAACGGAAAGGATTCACGCTGATCGAATTGCTGGTGGTCATCGCGATCATCGGCATCCTGGCGGCTATGGTCTTCCCGGTCTTCGCAAGGGCGCGCGAATCCGCGCGCAAGGCAGTTTGTCTGTCGAATGTGAAGAACATAGCCCTGGCCATTCAGATGTACCTGGCGGACAACAACGACACCATGCCGCCGGAAGAGACCCGGCGGGAAGTGCTGGACTTCTTCAACACGGCTCCCGGCGGCAAGGAATGGGACGCGGAAGAGGACGGGGATTGCCACCGTGCCCGACAGGCGAACCCGTATCTCCGTCTCCCCGTTATCTTCGATGAGTACACCAAGAATCGGGATGTGTGGCGGTGCCCGAGCGCGAAGGTGGAGAGCGGCGCTTCTGGGATCATCCCGGTGCAGGACTGGTACAGCTTCCTGGTGGCTAATCTAAATGACTGGGGAACGGGATACCCCCTGGCGCCATGTGGCATAGTCTGGCCGAGCGGCTGGGGCGGTACTGTCACCGACTCCATCCTGCAGGATCGGAGCGCCATAGGCGCGCATAAGGCGTTCGCGCAGAGCATCGGAACCGTCTATGCATCCGGTCTGAAGATGGTCACGATCGAGGACCCGGTCAACGCCGTCGCTTGCTTCGACGCCGGCCACATCATCGACGACGCTGGGGCTGGAACGCTGGCCTATCCCGACCTCTGCTGCCTGGAATGCAGCAACCCGTGCTGCGGCTGGGTGGACTGGGAGATCGCCGGCGACCCTGACTGCTGCGGCCCCGATTATATCTACTGGGCGCCCAACGACGGCTCGTTCCTGGCAAGCGTCGAGCTGCGGAAGCCCTACTCGCGGCACCTCGGCGGGGTGAACATCGGCTTCTTCGACGGCCACGCCTCGTGGTTCCACTCGGAGATGGTCCTCAACAAGATCAGAGATGGCGAATTCACGGGCGTGGGTCCGTGGGGGCCAACCACCGAAGACGACTGGAGCGGCGGCTACCTTGGCCCGTTGAATATGCTCATCTGGTAGTACTCGATAAGATCTTGCGCTAGCAAGATAGCATTGTCTTGGACTGTGAGTGCGGAGCGCCCACCCGGGCGCTCCGCCCCGCTGTTTGGGCCCTGTGCACTGGATGAGAGAGCCCATCTTCGAGGAGCCGCTCGCTCCTGGTGTTGCGGAAGCGGACCCGACACCGCGCGCGAACGAGTTTCGGAACACTGCGGGTCATCTCTCGATCAATTCGGCGGTCAACAAGAGCCTGATTCCGACCATCATGGACAATAGAGATGGCCGAACATGACCGAGTAACGTCCGCGAGGCCGACTTCTCTCCCCGTCTCCTACGGTTCCAGTGCCGTTTGACCGGCTCGCGTGGACTCGTCCCTCACCGCGCCGCGAGCCCGGCAACGACCTCGGACAACCGCGCTAGATCGCCGGCCCCCGCCGCGCCGCCTGCCCTTCCCCACGCCACCCCCTGCTCGCTCGGGAAGAGGTCATCCTCGAGGAAGCGATCGGAGACCTCTTCGATTCCCTCGATCGACGCGAAGTAGTCATCCTCTTCCGCGTCTTTGTGTGTGGGCACCATCGCGGAGGGCACAGTGTGGATCGCGCCGGCAGCGACGTAGGCGAGATCACAGAACACGACAAATGGCCGCGAATCGATGAGCCGTGAAATCGGCCTGTCCCGATCCCCTCTCACATACTCGAGATATGCTGACAGGTTCCGGGCCAGGATGTCTCCGGAGTCGAATGTCTCCATCTCCCGCGTGCCGTCAGTCCGGCCGATCGTATAGCACCCGGAGGCATCGTACTCGATGATCGCCTCCTCACATGCGACTGACTCGCATTGCACGTGGTCGCCTGCGCAGGCGTGAGACAATGCCAGCCGCAGCTCTATCCCATCTGAGGTGAGTGCCTTCACGAAGACCGTGTCCGGGCCCTCGATATCATGCGCTCGATACATCTCCGCCTGGACGCGGTCGACCTCGCCCCAGGAGTATAGGCCTCCGCTCCCCACCCAGAACAGGGCGTTGTGGACGTAGTGAGCCATGGCATTGCCCATGCACGAGTCAAGCACAAGCCGCCCGTCGAGCACGAGCCGCCCCGCCCAGTAGGTCCTTCGGAAGTAGGATGCGGCCCGCGGCCAGAGGCCACGGAAGGACACTTTCCGCACAGGTCCGAAAGCGCCTGAGAGGATCTGGCGCTTCAGTGCCTGACGCGGCTCCTCGATGATGTTGCTGAAGCCGACGTTCGTCAGCTTGGCTGCACCCGCTTCCACCCCCAGCATATCCTCGAGCTCTACGTAGTCCAGGGTCGGCGGCTTCTCCAGGTACGCTGCCAGCCCGCGCTCGACGCATGCCCGGTGCATCTCAGCGTGCAGAGGCAACGGCGTCGGGATCGTGACAATGTCCAGCTCCTCCCGGCACTCATCGAGCATCTCGATGTAGTCATCGAAGAGTGCAACACCGCGAGTCGAGAACTCCATCTCCCGGGACATGTCAGCGAAGTTCCCGATGCTTGGATCGCATGTGCAGACGAGTCTGCATTCGCCCTTGCTCTCGAGGTCCAGGATGGCGCGATGATGAGATCGAGCGAATCCGCCCATTCCGATGATGCCGATGTTCATTGCCCTGATCCAGGCTCCTTTTCCGCTGTAGATCGTCGCTGTCGAGGTGCGCAGGTTCACTCGAAGCTCAGCTCTCTTCCCTCCTGCGCCGCCTCTGCCAGCGCAACTGACTCCAGCGCCTCGTGCGCCGATGGCGACGGCATCCGGCCCTCGCAAAGCGCCGCGAGAAACTCCTCGGCCTCCCCGTAGAAGCCGCCGCTCAGAAACGTCGGCTCCACCGGCCAGCTCTCTGAGTCCGCGAGGTTCCCATCCACCCACAGCTCTGCCTTGCCATCAACCTTGATGTCCGGCCACGCAACCCAGGGCAGCGTGAACGCAACTGACTTCCTGCCTGCAAACAACGCGTAGCTCTCATCAACAATCCCGGACGTCGGCAGGATGTCGCACCGGCCCCTGGCGCCGGACTGGAGTACAAGCTCTACGTGGAAGTTGAATGCCCGAGAAGCCGATTCTGTCTTGATCGTGCGCGCCGATGCCAGCCCGCCCGCGGTTGCCGCTGCCAGCACGCGTACGCAATCCAACAGGTGGATCCCTGTCCCGAAGGCGAACCGCTCGTCCATTCGTTGCCCCCGCAGCATCCGCGCGTAGAGGTAGTCAATGGGGCCCAGTTCGCTGAACCAGGAAAGGGCTTTCACCGTGCACGGGGCCCAGCGTCGGTTGAAGGCGACCATGTTCGGGGTTCCAGTGCGCTGCGAGATCTCCGCCAGTTCCTCAGCTTCCCGCAGGCCGCGCCCCGGCGGCTTCTCGAAGAGCGTCGGGATGCCTAGTTCCATTACTTGCCCCGCCAGCGCCCTGGTAGCGTCAATCGGAACGACTACCCAGCAGGCATCCGGCTTCTCCTTGTCGAGCATTTCCTCGAAGTCGGTGTAGCATCGCCTGAACGAGAACCGCTCGCAGAAGAGCCGAGCTCGTTCTTCGCGCACATCGCATACCGCTGCCAGTTCCATCACCCCGGGATGCTGCCCGACGTAGTGGGCCAGTGCCGGCCCGTGCACAGCCTCAGAATGAGATCCAGCGCCTAACAGCGTCACTTTGAGCATAGCATCTCCGGTCTCAGCAGGACTCGAGTCCACAATTCCAGGCGTACGCGGAAGAGCCTGCAGATCGTCAGCCTTAGAGCGCCTATCAAAACTGCCGGCGCTCTTTGCAGAAGCCCGGGCCAGGCGCTCTGGAAGCCGAGGCAAAAGCTCTTGCTAGAGTCTCTCAGTGAGGAGAAGCCGGTGGTCGAGTCAAGCTGCGTCGGGGCATTCACCCTGTGTTCCGGGGAACAGCGTCCGGGGCGTGCCCACGTGCTCTGGTGGTGTGGAGGGAAGTCTGAGATCGCTATCCGGCAGCGGCACCGATGAGTTTTTGCGGACTACAAGCACAGCCGTGCAGACCTATTGACAGAACGCAGTTTATCGCATAAACTACTTTGTATAGTTAGCACTGCCGAAGGGGGGCGATGTGAACGAAGGCAAGCAGACGGACGTAAGCGAGGCAATCAGAGACGCCGCGACTCAGTACGCGTTCAACCGCTGGCGGTCTCTGCGGCTTCACGGCAGCACCTATCTCTTCGCACTGGCGGGTGCAACACTGATCCTGGTTGGGATTGGAGTCGGCCACTCGAACCGCCATGACGCGAAGACGTGGCAATCGGTGCTGTTTATGGCGTCAATGCCCTGCTATGCGGCCTCCCTGTGGATGATGTATAAGAAATGTCCCAGGGGCGATAGGTGGGGAGCCGTCCGAGAGCAGAGCCTGGGGGCGCATCTGGACGCTGGCGTGGCGGCGGAGCAGCCGACATTCCGTGACCAGAGATGGTGGTTCTTGCCGTTGGCCTTCGTCGTCGCCTCGGGGGCGCTATTTGGCGTGATGTGGCTCACGCTGCCGTCCTCTTCCCGCTTCGACCTCGAAGCCGTGTTGACGGTATGCATCGTCTCGCTTATCTGCGCTGGGGGTTGCGTATGGCACATGCGCCGATGGCTCGGAGGCGACTGGCGCGGGTTCATCCGAGAGCGAAGCATACGGGTGCAGCAGGACGCGGGCGTGGTAGTGGAGGAACCTACATTCCGCGAACCGAAATGGTGGTTCTGGCCGTTGGCATTCATTGTCACCCCGGCGTATGTGCTCGGTGTGCTGTCGTTCTCGATGCAATCCCCGCAGCGCTTCCAACCGCTGGTCCTCGCCGGAGGGCTGACGCTGCTCGGTCTAGTCATTCTCTCCGCGCGGGACAAGCACGCCAGATCCTATTGGCGTCCAGTGCATTTCATCGCCTGGGGATTGTATTGGGGCTATGCTCTGGCTGTCGCGGGGGGCCTGCCGCTGCCCTTCGCTGACGTGACGCGGCCCTGGCGATCCTCGGCTTGGGCCATCCGGATTCTAGTCCCTCTCGTCCTGTTCACAATCATCCAGATTGTGGTGTGCGAGGTCTACAGTCGGCGCCAGTTCCGTCGCCTCCAACGGCTGGTGGATGAAACCCCTCCGATCGAAGGCGCTGATGAAACCGATTGACCGCACAATCCATGAACCCGCCCGCCTCCGGGTCCTCACTCTGCTCAGCGGTGTGAAGGAAGCGGACTTCTCTTTCATTCTGGGAGCACTTCGCCTGACGAACGGGAACCTCTCGGTCCACATGCGGAAACTGGAGGACGCCGGTTACGTCTCGATGGCCAAGACCTTTGTCGGTCGAGTTCCCAAGACAATGTTCTCCATCACGCCGAGGGGCAAGCGGGCCCTCGAGAAGTACTGGCGGACACTGGACGAGTTGCGCGCGGATGGCGGCGGTTCGCCAAGACCGCAGTAGAAGCTGTTTCATAACCTCCATCTGAGGTTATGAAACAGCAGCACAAGCCGCCAGGCTCCAGCAGGCGCATTTCATGCCACCTTCTCTAACGGACAGCCAGGCGAGTGAGGGTTATAGAATGCGCTCTAGGCATCCATGCCTGAACGGCAAGCGATTGCCTTCCTTACTGCATCTCCGTTAGGTGGAAGTCGGCGCCGCGTAACAGGCACACCCGCGTCCCCGGAGGGCGATCGCCGAGTTCCGCGTCAGGCGAGTCCACATCAGCGAAGACGGGTGCCGGAACATGCGTGCACACAGACCACGTTCTCGCCATAGTCGCCGCTCTGGTAGAGCACGCTAAACCCAGCGGCCTCCAACTCCGCCTTCAGCGCGGGAGCCTTCAAGTGTCGCCGATTTGGCAGGTACGACTTGCCCTCGATGCTCATCGCGTCCTCGCAGTCGGCCGGTTGCTTTGCCAGTTCGACGTACACGAGACCTGTCTCCGCATCTATGATGCCGTTCTCCCCATAATGGTTGTAGAGGATTCCACTCGCCCGGTCGAAAACGGTGTCCTCCTTGCAGAATCGTCGTTCGTCGAACATCGCGGTGCTGACTAGGTAGTAGCCCTCGGCCATCATTCGAGCGCGGACGTTTGAGAAGACTCTCGCTCGATCTCCGTCCAGGACGATTCCCTGTAGGCAGTAGCTGTCGACCACCATGTCGTACATCTTCCCCTGCCGAGGGAGTCTGCAGATGTCCTGCACTGCGTAGTGGATCTCCAGGTTGCGCTCCGCGGCGACTTGTCTGGCGATGTCTACTGCTGTCCGGATGATGTCTATTCCGTCGACGCGGAATCCTCGGTCGGCTAAGAAGCAAGCGCCCGCCCCTGTCCCACAGCCAACCTCGAGTACCAGCGGATTGGGAACTGAGAAGAACAGTCGAGGCAGAGCGGCCTCAAGGAAGGAGCGGGAAGCGAACTCGTCAAAGCCCTTCCCTTCGTGGGTCTTGCCCTCGGCCTTCACGCTTTCCCAGCGGGCAATGTTCTCCTCGTAGTAGTACCTCATCGGTTGACCTACTCGTCGCCGAGGCGACATGGACGCGAAGTAGACTGTAGCCCGCCGTACAGGCCACGTCAAGCTAATGGAGGCAGGCCTCGCTCTGAGCGCGTGTTCGGTTGCGGTGGGCATCCCAACGTCATTCGAGAGTGAGGCCATGCGTTGTTGTTAGGCGACCTGATGCCGCCGGAGAAGGGCTGGGCAGTGTCGCCAGGGGGGAGGACTCGTTTCAGGTCACCGCGAGGCGGAGGAAGCGCATGTACTTGGGGTTCTCGGGCGGCGAGGTAGTGACGGGAGCGACGTCCAGGGAGTAGGCGCAGGGCGAAGTGGCGATGTCGCGGCGGTCCTGGTGCTCGCCAGTGGAATCGGTCCAGGCGTAGGTGACTTGCAGTCTCTGATCGCGGAGTTCCCCGGGGTCGGGGACAGTGACCCGAATCCGATTGCGGCCGGGCAACAGCCGGGGAAGCGCGAGGTAGTTCAGGAGGAGTGTGGACTCAAGAGTGAGGGCATGGAGAGCCACATGCTGAGGATGGCGAGCGGCGAAGAGATCGAACCGGAGCTCGTAGCCGTACTTACCGTTGATCCAGGGCGAGAGATCGAGTTCGCGTTGGATGCGGCCGCAGGCGACATCCTGCCAGATCAGGCGCCAGGAACCGCTGCCGGCCCTGAACCAGAGCCTGAGCCGATCACTGCCCGTCCGCCGAGTGGCCGAAAACGTCAGTTTCCCAGCGGCCATCATGTACGGAGCCTTGACGTCGAAGGCGAGGCGACCGGTGCGGCCCTTCCGCGCCGGATGGATCCCCGCAGCCGACGGAGGGGCCATACCCGTCTCCACTGTGGTCCCGTCCCGGTAGCTGTCATCGGTCAGACGCGGACGATACAGGAGTTGACCGCTTCCGTAGTGGCGCCAGCATGAGCTGCCCTCGCAGATGTGTCGCGGCCCGGGGGCGAGGTAGTCCGGGTCCCAGCGGCGGTCCATCTGGGAGAACCAGACGAATGGTCCCTTGCGGTCCCAGTATTGGGTCAGGGTCTCGCCCCGACGGAGGTTGATCTCCATGGCGTGGTCGTCCGGTGCGGCCTCACGGGTGATGCTTCCCCAGTTGACAAACTCGGAGGCATAGAACACTGGGCTGAGATCCCCGCAGGGCATCAGGCCGACAACATGACGCGCCGGATCAGTGACGAGGGCCGGATCGCCGAGGCAGTCTTCGGCGGAAGCCAGCCCGGCGCCATCTCGCCGGTAGGCGTAGAACTGGACGTGAGGATCCAGCAGCCGCCAGCGGCCGCCGTAGCGGACCTCGAGAGAGGTGTGGCCCATGCGCCGCATCCGGCCGAAGCCACGGAGGAGGACGCTGTCGATGAAAGCCCCCGGGGACTTGTCGAGCTCCCATGCGCCCCGCGCGGCCTCGGTCAGGCCGATCAGGCGTACGTTCTCGTCACCGAAGACACGGCTCAGCAGCCGCCCGAACACCCGGGCCTGGCTCCCGCACAGCGAGTATCCATGAACATTGATGACCTTGACGGGGTCCTGCCAGTTCTCCTCCCGCTCAGACACCATGTACGGCCAGGCATAGTGGTACATGGCACGGGTGAAGAAGTGATACAGAGACAGGGCTTTCTCTTCATCCGTCATGCTGGGTCGGACCACGCTGGCGACAATGGCGTCAAGGGAGGAGGTGTCGACAGTTTGATCGGTGGTTACCTTCGGGTTGTGCATGGTAGCTAGAGAATCTCTTGCATTACAGTTGCGTGGTCGAAGCCGCAGGACGTCTCAGACGGTGTTCTGGGTGGAGAATCTCGCATTATGTTTGCCGCCATAATGCGAGATTCTCTATAGTTCAGCGCGGCGAGATCAGATTCCCGCAGCACGGTGGGGCCGGCGCCGGCAGATATAGCCCCGATGGCGGCGGCGTCGCAAGGCCTTCACACCGACAGCTCGCTCGAGAACGGCCAGTGCTCGGGGATGGCCTCCTTCGGGATGATCGCCCGACAAGTCTTCCTCGGGTTGACGATCTGGGAGATGCGCACATCGCCGGCCGTGGACAGCAACCTGCGGGCCTCGGTGTCAGACAGACCGGTGAGCTTCGACAGCAGCTTCGCCATCGCGTCCACAGCGCCCCAGGCGGCTTCGTCCACCGTCTCGCCGTGTGCAAGGACCATCAGCTTGTCGTCGCGGACCAGATGCACGGTCGGCCAGAGCGGATCCTTCACTCGCCGGGCCGTTAGCATGACCTCGGCCGCGCACTCGATCCCCGTGCCGCAGCACTCGCTGTCCCCCTGGAGCGCGTGCACGTCGCCCAGCGCCAGCATGGCGCCGGGAACGCCGACCGGGAGATAGATCGTCGCGCCCGCACACACGTCTGCCGTGTCCAGATTCCCGCCCCAGTCGCTCGGCGTCGTCATGGGCACCGGCTCACCTGGAGGAGCCACCCCAATCGCGCCCACCACCGGGTTGATCGGCAGCCGCAGGCCCCACGGGTAGATCGCGACTCCGTCCTCGATGTCGATCACCGTGAACCCGGCTTCCTCCCCGCCGCCGCCGATGAATCCCCAGTTGGCCGGCGTCACCTCGTGGATCGTCACCGCCAGCGCTTCGCCAGGCTGGCTTCCCCTCACCTCTATCGGCCCCGTCGATGGGTTGGGGCCGGGCGCGTCCGGCCGCATGGTACCGTCCCTGTCCACGTGGCCGCCGTGACAGTCGGGGGTCTCCACCAGCACCGTCTCGCCGTCGGCGACGCGGTAGGCCGCGGGGGTGTCCTTGCTCAGCTCGGCCACGAAGCGGTCGCCGGTGAGGCGTCTCATCTTCACCTCTCCTCCCACCCGGGTACAGAGATCTCTGCCCGGTAGTCGCTCATGTTATAGTGAGGCTGTCGCCGCGGACGGTAAATGCGCCCTGAGTCCTGCGGCGGCCGGTCCTGCGTGTAGATCCAGATCCGGTCCAGGTCCCAGAGGACGACTTCGTCGCGTACATCTCCGGTGAGATCGAGGGCCTCGGCGCACAGCGTCGGGTGGCCGTCGTCCGGGAACGTGACGACCGGCCGCAGGCCGCCGTCCAGCAAACCTCCCAGGGTCAGGCTTCCTGAGGTGAGAAGCAGCTCCAGGCCATCGCCCCGCCAGTTGACCGGCGACAACACTGCCCCGCCGCCCGACAGCTCTACCGACTCCATCATCCGCCCCTTCGCGTGGTAGAGACAGATGATGTCCGGGTTGCCCCAGAACGTCTTGGTCACAATCTGCAGACCCGGCACATCGTCCCGGACCCGCGCCGTCGTCAGCCGCTGGACATGCCCGGTCCGGTCTCGCCAGAGAATCTTCCCCGCCGGATCGCATACCACCGTCCCGCCCTCGCCACATGCGAGGGCAATCCGCGGCTCCGGTGTATCCGGATCGATGGGCGCGATGGCGATTGCGTCCTGGTGGTCTTCGACGTCGATGCGCCAGAGGACCGTGCCGTCGTGGTCAACCAGCGTGTAGCCGACCATGATCTCGTCGCGGCCATCTCCGTCCAGATCGGCGACGGCGGGGAAATGGCCCGTGTTGCCGTGGAACTTCCAGAGCATGTCAAGCCTGTGGTCGTAGGCCGTCAGGTTGCTGTAGCGATCCTTCACCAGAACGTCACCGCGACGGCCGGCGCCGCACAGATCAGCGAAGCAGATCGAATCTCCGGGAATCCGGTAGAGGTCGTCCTCCGGCAGCCAGGTTGCCATCGGGCCGGCCTCAGGAGTGGGCGCGCTGTACTTCAGCTCACCGGTGGCGCCATCGAGCACGCAGATCTCGAAGTTGCGGCAGCACACGACTTCCTGTCGGCCGTCGCCGTCGAGATCGTGAATCTGAAAGGCCAGGTCACAGGGAATGATGCCATGCTGGGGGTTCGGCTCGCCCCACTGCCAGAGGACATTTCCATCGAGGTCGATAGCGGTCAGGCAGCTCAGGAACGGGAAGTCGCCTCCGTTCAGCATCGCGGTGTACTGGCCCAGCACGATCTCCAAACGGCCGTCGCCATTCAGGTCGCCAAACCGGAGGTGGCGGCCCGTGCCGAAATCCGGGGTCTCGATCTGGCGCCAGAGCGCCGGCCTGGGGTATGCACCCCGCGCCTCCGCAAGCTGGTTGGCATCAGCCTTTCCGGCAGCTCGGAGCCGTCTGTGCTCGGCCTCGTCGATGGTCGCTTCTACGCGGGCGAAGCGGGCCGGGCCTGTGGCAAGAATGCCGATTCTGCCAGTGGCGAGCGCGGCGTCGTCTGTGTGAAACAGCGCCCGGTCATCGAGCCAGGCGGCCAGCCGGGTTCCGTCAGCCGCGAGCTTCAGCGTATGGTATCGATCGAAATCGGGCTGCCAGCTCGACTGCGCGAGCACTTCCTTGTCCTCGTGCTGGCGCCGCATCAGCCGCACTATGCCATCGCCCGCGATCCTTAGCGAGTAGTGGGTGCGGTTGTTTCCATAGCGGACCATCACACCCGCCTCAGCCTTAGGCGAGAGAAGGCGAACGTCAGCTTCGACTATGACCTCACGCCACCCGGCGTCCCCGGCCGAGAGCATCGGCATGCCCTGCTCCCGCAGGCGCGCCTGCTGCATGACACGCTTCCCGCCGTCCTCAATCACCTGCCAATTGCCGAGCTGGCCCCAGCTCGTGTGGTTCGTGGTCTCCACCCAACCACCCGGAAGCTGCGGCATATCCAGGCAGTGGTACTCTCCCACTGCCGAGTAGTCGAAGGGCAGTGAGCCAATCGGGAACTCGCTGAAGTTGTCATGGAAGGCTCTCATGGCGCCCGGCTCCCCGGCCGTGATTCCAGCCGACAGTACGGCCTCGCGACTGCTCGCCCCTGGAAACGCTATCTGAGCCCTCTGAGGCCGTTTGCTTCCGCGGCGACGCGCTGATATCGTGGTGCGCACGACTCACCACCTGCGCCTCCCGCGCCACAGCGTCTACTGTCCCGTTAGCGCTCGCCGCCGGCGGCCGCGTGAAGCAGCTCGCCGGCGCTCACTCGCGCGGCATCCCAGACTTCGGGCTCGTTCCGCCAGATCTCTGTGTTGCCGATCGAGGCCTGGCCGAACGGAGTAGCGTGGATGACGGAGTCCACGATCTCGTCGGCCTTCTTCCCTTCGCCTGCCTCCCGGAGGAGCCAGAAGTACTCGTAGTCTTGGAAGCCGCGCCGCTGGGCCTTGAGGCGAATGCTCGGGATGGGGTCTGGCGATCCGATGGCTTCACCCCGGTAGATCAGCTGCCCGGAGGTATTGTAGGCAACGTGCTCTGTTACCCAGTTGAGAGGATCCGTCCAGGAAGCGTCGGTGTTCCACTCGAACTCCCACTCACAGTATCCGCACTTGTGCTTCCACGCCGCCCAGCCAAGGCCGCGACAGGTCAGCAGATCGAGATCCAGGAAGGTGTTGGAGCCACAGGCGGAGTTCTCCTTCCTTTCGTAGATCATCGGTCCGTAGAACCAGCTCTCGATCCCTTTGTCCCGGAAGTGAGCGACGACGTCGGCGTCGAAGGCAATGGTGTGGCAGACCCAGAGGTCCACATACGGGCGGAGCTTCTCCATTGCCTCTCGGGAGTAGCCACCGTCGATGCGATACTGGAACCAGTCCTCCCCCATGCCGCGACGAAGCAGCTCGCAGTAGTGAACCATCCGGCGATAGGCGTCCTCGTAGTAGGACTCATCGAGCCCATCGAGGAAGACGACTTTCTTCACGCGCCGCCACAGCGGATCGGCATCGAAGTGCGCCCTGACCTGTCTTGCCGTCTCCACCCAGACCGTCTCAAACTCCTCCGTTGATCCACCCTCTGGCGTGGCCATTGGCCAAGCGCGGCGGCGGTTATCGCCCTTCTCGCAGTCGAAGGGCAGCAGGATGTGGTCGAGCGGCACCCCGCGGCCGCGCCCCCAGTAGCCGTGCTCCTCGGTGAAGGCCGACCCGTCCAGGTACTTGCGCAGACGAGTGTCATATGCCCCCCAGTCAATCGTCACCGTGTCTCCGCGGATCTCCAGTCCCGGCAGGTAGCGGTAGACGCCGGGATCGAAGCCGTGCTGACGGCACATCTGGTAGTACTGCAGTTCCATCTCGGGCTGCATCCGTGCGAGGGAGTTGTTGTATATGTCTCCCCGGCAGTGGATCTCATCGGGCAGCACGAAGTCCCAGACGTGCAGCTCGACCGCCAGGTCGCGCTCCCCGCCCGGCCACGAGACCCGGATGACGCCGGTGTACACGCCCGGGGGTGCTTCCTCGCCTTCCCGCGGGATGTAGATGTCCACCCAGATGCTCTGGTTGCGCTGCGACGAGCCGATGGCATTATGGCCGTCGGGCAGATCGAATGAGACGGGCTGCCCGGTGGGTGTCGGCAGGAGCGCGTCCGGGTACCAGCCCGCGCCGAGCGAGCTCTCCTCGTAGCCGCTGGAAAGCTGTTTGACCCGTATGTACCAGGCCTTGAACAGCGCCACGTTCCGCCCCGTGATCTCGGCGCCGCCGGGCCCGGTCAGCCGGTCGAACTCCACGCGAACCTGGTGGACCGGCACCTCGCAGCCGACCATCACTTGGAAGGCAACGAACTCGTTGCGCGCGCCGTGAAGGGCAATGCGACCGGTAGAGCCGTCCCAGACGGCATTATTGCGGTCGTAATCCCCGCTCGGGTAGTCGGCGTGGATGTCTGTCCGATCCTCGAAGTAGCGGCCCGTCTCCGGATTGACCCGAACCCCATCCCCGGTCGCCCACAGCTTGATTGTGTCGGTGCTCACTGGACCTCCTCCCGTTGGTTCGCTTCCCGTCTGCGCTCCCCGCAGTCGATGCATCGACCGCAACGACGCGTAGGCACCTGCGGTCGATGCATCGACTGCGGGGTCCGGCCTGTTGCGCGATCTCGCCGACGGAGCATTCGGGACCTCCTGGTGCCCGCACCCGGGCGAAACCGACACACCGAGCACAGCCACACCCAGCAGGAGCAGTCCCACGCGCGGCCTGACTGGACCTTGCGAACGCAGAGCCAACGCCACCTCGCCAGACTGGAATCGACTTGGGTGTGAATGTAGTCCGCGGGTTCTCGCCCCAACGTCGATGCCGGCTCGTCAGCAAGTTCATTCCCGACGCCTCGCCCAGGCTCCTGCTTGCCTTTGTCACACCGCAACGAGACGCCACGTTGTGTTCCCCAGGAACCTTGTCCGGATGTTCTGAGCGGCTTCGAGGAGGCGAGCGCCGGTGGCGGCTGCCGCCGGTGTGAGGTACGTGAGCACGTGGGTGGAGTATCCGACATACGAGCTCACGGCGCGGACGCAGGGCCGCGAAAGACGCTGCCGCCGAAGGTGGTGACGTAGATCGTATCGGGGTCGGCGAGGTCGAACGCGACCCGCTGCGTGTTGGAGAACGGGAAGCTCTCGATTGGTCGCCAGGTGTCGCCGCTGTCGGTGCTCAGCCAGAGCGACGGGCCCGGCGCGCCTTCGGTCAGCGTCATGTAGACCCAGCCATCCTTCTGGGGGTGGAAGTAGGCGCCGAAGTGCTCTCTGCTCTTGCGGGCAACCCGCTTCCACGTGGCGCCCCCATCGGTCGTCCGGTAGAGACCGCCCTGCCGTTCTTCCCACGCATCCGCGGCCCCCAGGAAGATGACGTCGCTCCGCTCCGGGTGGACGCTGAAGTCCTTGGGCCAGAGCAGACCCGGCGAGGAGGTGATGGACTGCCAGCTCTCGCCGCCGTCCTGCGAGCAGTAGAGCCCAGGCGCGCCGGGCAGGAAGGTCCGGTCCCGGCGCTTCGCCGTGATAAGGGCAAAGAGCGTACCATCCTGATGTAGCACGACCCGATAGACTCTCATGTTGTCGGAGGCGCCCAGCCCACGGCTCTTCTTGCGCCAGGTCTTCCCACCGTCGGTGGACTTGTACACGCCTTCCTCGAAGATCGAGACGTAGAGTGTTCTGCTGCCGGCTGGGCTCTCGGGATGGAGGACGATCGACGTCGCCGGGCCCTTGGGGAGCCCCTCGCCAATGGGGCGCCAGCTCTCGCCGAAGTCGGTGGACAGGCACACTCCCCCCGGTCCTTCGGCGCCATGCCGGCCGGAGATGATGTTGTCGTTGGGGATGTCGTGGACGTTGGAGAAGGCGCCCCAGATCCTGCCGGGGACGTCAGGGTCAAGGGCCATCTCGTAGCACGTGTTCGGCCAGGGCGCCCGCTTGGCTTCCTCCCACCAGATCCACGTCTTGCCGGCGTCGATCGAGCGCGCAAAGCCGATGTCGGTGTAGGCAATGTAGTGGCGCTTCGGCTCGAACGGGTCGAGGTAGTAGTTCCAGGTTGTCGTGACCACGAGTCCGTTGCACAGCCAGGGAGAGCTGAGGCCGGGCTCCCGCCCCGGCGCGGGCAGCGTGTGCGCGCTCGACCAGGTCCGGCCGCCATCGTGGGTGATGTAGCAGAAGCTCGTGACGCAGATGACTCGGTCAGGGTCGGACGCGCAGACGTCCGCGGCGAAGGGGACGCCGGGGTAGTTCTTGGCGATAGAAGTGGTCAGCCAGTTCGGGCTCACGTTGTAGGGATCACGCCGGGGATCCGGGAAGAACGTTGCCCGCCAGCTCTCTCCGGCGTCATCGCTGCGGTAGACCGTGGCGCTGTGCGGGAACCAGAATCCCGTGCTCGTGTTCATCGCGTAGACAGTGTCGGGCGCCGCGTCGGTGGTGAGCACGTGGTGATACTGCGCGATGTCACCGTCCGCCCATTGGTCGGCGGCCTTGGTCTCGGTGTTGATTCCCTTGCCCATCGCGGACTCCCAGTGTTCGCCGCCGTCGGAGGAACGGAAGAGGCCGCCGGTGAACTGGCCGTCCCGGAGGTGACTTGGCACTGCGCAGTAGAGTCTCACCTTCCCAAGAGAAGGATCCGAGCCGCCCTCGAATGATCGAACCTCATCGGTGGGCAGACCGGCCATCTTCTTCGCCCACACGCGTCCGCCGTCATCGGAACGCCAGATGCCGCGGCGGGTGGCGCTGTAGATGACCCTCGCCTCCCGCGGGCTGGTGCGGTCGACGAAGAAGCTTATCGCCTCGCCTGTCGGCCCGTCGCACTTCTTCCAGTGCCGCCCGCCATCTCTCGAGATGTAGATACCATCCCGGGTTCCGACGAGCATCAGCGATGGGTCGTCGGCGTCGAAGGCGATCTCGCCGTGGGGAGTGGATGGGAGTTCCGCGATCTTGGTCCAGGTTTCGCCGCGGTCCCGGCTGACGCGGATCTGTCCCGACCAGCCGTGGGCCGCATAGATCACGTCGGGATCTGCGGGATGGAAGCCCGGGCGGCAGCGCGTGTTGGAGCGGAGCTGCTGGTGGTGGATCATCGTCCAGCGCTGTCCGCCGTCGGTCGTCACGTAGGCCCCGGACATGTCGCAGTTGATCATCATCAGGTCAGGGTCGACCGGGCTGATCGCCGGTGCGAACATCCCCCCGCCGCCCGAGAGCCCCAGCGGCTCCCACCCACCGACCAGAGGGGAAGGGACACGTGTGACCGCCTCAGGCGCCTGCATCCGCGGAGTCTCCCCAGCCGACGGCGCGCCGCAGCTGTTGAGCGCCAGTACATGGACAACGACCACCAGCAGCACGGGCGCCTGGAATGCGCGTTTGCTCGGACTCCACATGTCGAATACCTCTGCCCCGGAGATTCACTGTCCGGGCGTTCTGCGCGCGCCTGATCGGCCCTTGAGGCCTCTCAGTGGTCTGACGGGCCCTCGACAATGACCAATAGTCTCACATGATAAGTTGATGCTGGCTGGCGCGCAAGCTCAGAAGGCGGCCGCGGGCGTCCCATCGCTGTTCGACACCGACCGCGAGGAGCACGCCGTCAAGCGTCCACTCCGGCCGCCCGAAGCGACGTCAGCAGCACCACCCACAGTCCCTGACTTACGAAGTCCCCCACAATCAAGCCGATCGCCAGCGGCACCGTCCGACGAAACAGCCGCAGCCCGCCATACCTGATCGCGAGGGACTTGAACAGCCAGCCCAGGAAGAAGGGCTGCGAGAACCAGTGCATCCCCCACGCATTAGCGGCCAGATACCCAATCGGATGGAACGGCCACCACCAGAACCGCAGCCGAAGCAGCCCCAGCAAGATCGCAACCGCCCCTCCCGCGCCCATCGCGATGGTGCCGTTCACATCGGATTTCGTCGGAGTCGTCAGCATCGTAAACACAGATGTCCCGATCCCCCGTAGCTGACCCGCCAGCCACCCGGCCCCCGACCCTCCCTGAGTGTTGAAGAACCCGTGGTGGTACATGCCGGTCATCATCACGTAGACGCCCGCCGTCAGAGACAGCAGGAAGCCCCCGACCATCGCGTACAGCAGCAGACGCGACGAGATTCGCGCCGAGTCAGCGACCTTGAGCGCCTCCAGGCTGTTGCCCGTGCACACCTCGAAAGACTCCCCGAACCCCGGGAAGTAGCTCCACCGCATGTACATCAGGGTCATGACCTCCCGCGGCCGAAACACCGCGCTGCCGAAGGGCACCACGATCATGCTGTTGACCATCAGCGGGAATGGTATGAATCCCAGCCCCGTTTCCGCCCGCAGCCGAGCCCACATGAAGTAGTGGATAACGATCAACCCCACAATCGCTATCCCCGCCCCTACCCGCGCGCCGGCCATCCAGCAGAAGTACACCATATACCCGAACGTCAGCACAAACCCGATCAGCGCCCACCGATACGCCAGCGGCTCGTTCGCATCCCCTCTCTCCCCGCGCCCGCTCAACGCCAAACGTACCGCCCGCGCCAGATGCCTCCTTCCCACCCAGATCACCCACACCGACAGCGCCAGCAGCGCCCCTCCGCCCTGATGCGTCGGCGCCGGGAACGTGCTGTCCCACCAGTCCTCCGGCCGGTGCGCGGTCGCTCCCGCCGCAATCGCCACCACAGTAAGACCCACTCGCAGCAGCCAGAAGAACCAACACGAGAACGACAGCTCCTTCGGAATCAGATACGCGATCGCGATCATCCACAGGCTCAGCCACAGCTCCCACGCCCCAAGTCCCGCCAGCGCCCCCGTCTTCTGCCACTGCATCAACGTCACCCCGGTCAGCGGCACATCGGGAATCGCTGGAAACGTCGTTGACAGTCTGCTGAGAGAGGTCAGTCCGAACGAAATCAGGAACCCGATCCAGAAGACCCACGCTACCGGCAGCCTCCCCCACCGGCCGCCTCCTCTTCCTCCCTCGTGCACCATCTCCAGGGGAACCTGCGCCAGCGGGAACGCCAGCCGCTCGTGCGTAATCCACTGCCGCTGGAACAAGACCATGAGGAAGAGCGTCGACAAGAACAGCGCCGTCATGAACGACGACCACGCCGCCAGCGGCACCCACCACTCCGACCACGGAACCGACGCTCTGCCCTGGAAGAAGTTCTCCACCGTCACCGGATCGGTGGGACAGAACCATGCCGGCACCAACTGCAGGAACCCTGTCTCCCACTCCGGAATCGCCCGCGCCAGATAGCGCTGGGAGATTCCCATCGGGAGCATCCACCCCAGAATCCCGTGCGTCACCAGCGGCGCCCCGACGAGCACTATCCCATAGATCGCAAGCAACTCCCGCCGGCCGAGACCTTTCCCCCACGTCCTTCCCAGCAGCGAGTTGACCGCCGCCAGCAGGAAGACCGCCACCAGAGGCGCCATCGCCGGCACGCCGGAGCCGAACTCATACGTCGTCCCGTACAGGAATTCCCCATAGAACGCAGCGGGAGCGATCAGCACGACCAACACCAGCGCGATCACCACCGCCCGCGCGCTCACCCCACCCCCTTGCTGCGGACCATTGTCAGGACGCACCGTCGGTGTCACTCGTGGGCTCCAGGGGATGATTCGCTGTTCCCGGAGGCGGCTCCCTGCCGTTGCTGGCCAGGCAGCGTTTCCCGGCAAGGCTTCGGTGTCTGACCCGCCGAACCTCCCAGGTTTCCGATCCATACGTGGAGTGAGGGAATGTTCGTGCAGGTGTTGTTCTGGGTGATGCTGCGGCGCCGCTGTCGGTGCTGAGCCAGAGCACCTCGGATACCTCAAGTAAGGCCGCACTGCACAGTCCGGGGAATCGCAGTGCTGAGGTCACGGCGCGCCAAGAACCGCTTGTGTCTTTCAGGCCGGTCCCACGGGGTCCTTGCCGGGGTGCCCACTCCCGCTTGCTCTGCTGCTTTGCCGCATCTCCACGATCTGCAACATGCAATCGAGTGACTGCTCGCCCATATACACCGTGCCCATCGAGTTGAGGTCGGCCGGCACATCGTAGTCGGCGCGGGCCAGCCACGGGTCAGCTATGCGCTCATGGGTCGCTCCCATCAGATCGCCTTCAGTGACCTGTGTCCAGAAGATCCCCTGCAGCACTCTCTCGTAGAGGTCGCGGAAGAAGGTGTCGTCGGTGTACTCGTAGAGTCGCCACAAGCACTGCACCTTGCGGTTCTGGTAGCAGTAGATAGAGTATTGCAGGAAGTGCTGCTGCTCCGCAGAGGCAAGCTGGGTCGGATTCTTGACCCAGCCCAGTTGCTTGGGGCACGACCACAGGAACGCGAGTTGGGCGTCGGCTGCGGCTCGCTCCAGGCATTCCGTGTCACGAGTGCGGCCGTATTTGTCGAGCCAGTATTCGATCACCCCCCAAATGCTCGCCTCCTCCAGTTCCTCCGGTGGCAGGTCCGGGTGATGGCCGGTGAATCGCAATCGCCCCTCGACACATTCCCGCGTGTGTGCCTCAAGCTGTTCCGCGAAGGCCTTGTGTCTCGGCTCGCCGGTGATATCGTAGATCACCTGGGCGGCTGGCAGGGCTCGGCCAGGGGTAGATGACATAGACTTCCGTCCCGCTTCCGCGTCCCAGCCGGCGCCGCTGCCAGTGGCGACCCTTTGCGGCAGGCCGCCATCGGGATTACGTTGTCGCATAGCCCAGTCTACAGCGCGCAGCGCAGCCTGGTACCATTCCTGGCGGTCAACACCCTCGTGCTCTCTGACCCGCTTCCAGGTCTGGAGCATGTAACGGGCCATGTAGACGTTGAGGTCGGGCTTATAGCCCACATTCCGGCCGCGGTCGTCGCTGTCAAAGGCGCGCTTGCCGAGGTCGAATGCCGTGTGCATTGCACCACAGTTGACGCTTGACGGATCGGTGTCCTGCGCCCCGAGCACGAAGTCCATCTGTTCGAAGCAACGCTGGCGCCAGAGGGCATCTCCGGTCATCTCATAGAGGAGGTACTCGAAATAGGCGCTCAGCGGCTGCTCACCCATGTACGCGAAGTTGGACTCCGGGTCACCTTCTTCGAGCTTGTAGCCGATGCTGGTCTGCCACAGTGCGGTCTGGCGGCGCCCGGTGATGAACAGCTCCAGCGCCTCCTCCGGCGACCTGACATGGAGCTGCTCGACAGCGAACTCATTGAGCTTCACCCACTGCTTCACCAGCGAGGTGACGGCCTTCACGCCGCAGCCTGCGTCGCTGAAGATGAGCTGCAGCGGCCAGCCATAGGTAACGCCCGCCTCGAGTGACCCCGCGCCCACCCGGAACTGGGCCGGTACCGCGCCCTCTGTAAATGCGAAGCCGCAGTCGCCAGTCCACGTGGTGGGGTTCAGCCAGTCGAAGCTCGATTCGAATCCGAACATCACAGCAAGCGACATATCGTCACGATAGAGCAGCGCGGCGGGCACGCCTACATACGTCAACCGGTCCACGGCCACCGCCTTGGTGTCTTCGGCGAACGGATAGAGATGGCAGGTCCAGCCGTATCCCGTGGTGGCAGGGCAGGGCAAGCCCACCTCCCATCCGGACAGGTGCTTGTCAACGGCGAACTGGTAGCTGACGCGAGCGGCCTGGATCTCCTCGGACAGCGAGACCGTGACCTGGTAGGAGAAACTCACACCATCTATCTCCTCCCGGCCGGAGAAACGCCCGGCGCTCTCAGAGAGCTGCTCGAGTGCAGAGGCAGAGAGCCAGCGTTCTTCGCCGGTGAGCCTGCTTCGTGCGACTAGCAAGCCATCCTGCAAAGGGCCCTCTACAGGCCTATCGTTGATTCGTATCGGGCCGAACGTGTAGCCGTCCGGCTGCTTGGGAAAGGCCCACTCGAGCCCGGTGCTGCCTCGGAGGATCACCGCCGCCGTCGAACTCTCTTGCGCTCCGCGCGGTCCCCCGTCTGATGGTTCAAGGGACGTCGGTCCTGTCATAGCCATCTCCTCCAACTGGTCTCATCGTGTTCCCGAGAGAGATGATCGCGTGGCTCATGCACGTTTATTGGATGCTCCAGTCGATCACCGGAGCGTCAGCGATCGCGCGATCTTCCGACCACCCATCGTGCACCTAGCGACTCAGCTGGCTCGATTCTCCAGTAGCTGGGCCAGCTCGGCGTCGCGCTCCAGCAGGCCGTCCACCTCGCGTTCAGCTTCGGCACAGGATGCTACCGGCGGCCAGTACCCACTATGCAGCCCCACGTGTCGGTAGAGCATCATGTTGAGGAGAAGACCGCGAGTGGGTTGCTTGGCCAAAGCGATGGCCCGCTCCGCTTCCGCCAGCCGCGGATACATGACCTGCGCCATGAGATTGTCGGGTAGACGGCCAACGCGAATGCCCTGGATGCCCTGCTTGCTCGCGACAGCAGGCACCTCGACTGCGACATTGTCGGGAATGCCCGCAATAAGGCCGTTGTTTGGTATGTTCACCTGGAACTGCCCTCCAACGTCGTTCGCCAGCGCGTCTATGATCGGCACTATTTGCTCATCTGACTTCTCGGGATGGAATATCTCCGTCACGCGAGCAGAGGGGTCGGCGGCTGTCTCAAACATGCGCTCGCGCTCTGCCTCCAGCTCGGCAATGTACTGGGTCCATCCTTCCTTCGAGTCAAACCCACCCAGCGGCCCATACCAGTACCGCTTTCTCTCCGGGTCGGCATGATACCACCAGCCTCCTGCGCGTACTGTATCTCCAATCGGCATGAGACCGATCATCTTGTACTGGTGGATGGCGGCGCGGGACATCTGGTTCTCCCAGTACTCCGGTTGGTAGCTGCGCCAGTACTCTTCTGCCTTCTCAGCTATCCATTCGTCGAGCACTGGATAGGCATCTTCACCGTTACAGAGGAACTGGGTGAGGAAGATGACGTGGTTGAACCCCACGGCCTGCCACGTGATATCCTGCTCAGCCAGGCCGAGGATCTCCGCCATCTGGTGGAACTCGTAGTGTCCGTGACACAATCCCACAACCTTCGCTGATGTCTCACGCGTCATCAGAGTGCATCCCTCGAAGACGGGGTTGCCCGATTGGAGCAGCCACGCGTTGGGACACGAGCGCTCCATGTCGCGCGCGACGGAAAGGAAGAAGCGGAGGTTGTGGATGCTGGCGAAGCCACCTCCGCCGTGGGCGCCGACCGAGGCAGTGTTGCTGACGAAGTCGGCCCCGTCCAGAGCAGTGCGGCGATCCGTGGTCTTCTCGAACGTGAGACCGATGCCTATCTCGTCGGCGTACCGCGAGGCGAGACTGTGCACCATCGACACTCGATCCTCGTCAATGTCCATCAGGCAGACTGTGCTATGCGCGAAATTCTCCGTCAGACAGAGATCGCGAACAAGGCCCAGCGAAAACGAAGCGCTCCCTGCTCCAATGACGCTGATCCTGACGTCACGTGGCACTCTTCATGCCTCCTTGGCTCCACGCACCTGATCTCGCGTGTCGGGCCCCTCATCGAGGGTGCCCACAACATCCCGCAAGCGTCTGGATGGCGTAGTCGTCTGCTGCGTTCTTTGGCCTCAAGCCAGGGTTCACTTCTGACAACACCAATGCCATCCTGCCTGCGGGCCTCTGTCGCCTGCCTCAGAGAGATGCTCCGGTCCTCGGGGCTGCGAGATGCTATCCGTCTCGGTTGTGAGCGCGGTGAGACGGATTGGGGCCGACTGGAGTGCATCTAGAGTGCACTACGGGCGGCCCATGCGCTGCCTATCCATTTGCTCCGAGCTTTCTCCCGTGCTGCTCCTGGCTCGCGCGCGGAGCCGGGATTTGCACTTACTATCGCGGGCCGAGTTGCGGTCACACAGCCATCCAAGGCAGCAGCTCCTTGCCTGCCGCAGCCCACAATCGGAGGAACGAGCAAAGAGTTCGGTGTAGCGGCGGCTGTTGGCGGTTCCGACATCACAGCGGCGCGGGCGCCTGTTCAATTGCCACTGGTGATCCCTGGTCTGCCCCGCGGTCTCACGCGGCCTGTCCGGGCACCTATGTAGGCCCTGGGATAGAGGAACCCATTCATGGCCTGACGAACGCAAGTTGTTTGGGCGAGAAATGACGCGCATCGTTGATACAGAGACCGAACCCCGAGCGAAGCCGGTCACGCTCATCACTCCTCGTGCGGTGCTGGTGGGCGGGATCAGCGGCGCGCTTCTTGCGGCCATAAACCCCTACCTCGCTTTTGTTAGGCGCACCTGGGACGTCGGGTCCGGGTCGCTTCTCAGCGGCCCTGTAGTTATTCTGTTTGCCCTCGTGGTCGTCAACGGCCTGCTGATCCGGCTGCTACGGCGCCGCGCCTTCAGCCGCGGCGAGCTGCTAGTCGTCTACGGAATGCTGATCGTCTCCGCCGGTCTCACCATGCAGGGGGGGCTGCCATACATCGTCTCTGCCACCGTGTACCCCTTCTACATGGCGACGCCAGAGAATGCTTGGGAGCATATGATCTTGCCCCACGTCCCGCTCTGGCTTCGGCTCACCAACCTGGAGGTGGTGGATTGGTTCTGGGAAGCTTCGCCCGAGGGGCTCGGCGTGCCATGGCGCCACTGGCTCAGCCCCATGCTCGGGTGGGGCGCATTCACCCTGGCCTTGATGGCCGCGATGTTCTGCCTGGGAGCGCTGCTGCGGAGAGATTGGATCGAGAGACAGCGCCTCGCCTTCCCTCTCGTGGACGTCCCTCTCGCTATGACCGGCGAGCACAAACACCCGACCCTGCGCACCAGCATCCTCAGCAGTCGCATCTTCTGGATAGGCTTCGCGGTGCCCTCGTTGGTGGCCCTTGTCTCATGGTTCCACGTGCTCTTCCCCAGTGTCCCCTCCATCGCAGTATGGGACGTCCCGGTGGGGCGCTACTTCGCGGGCATGTCTCTCCCCTGGCGGGTGCTGGGAGATATGAGCGTCTCCATCGTCTTCCCGGTTATCGGCATCACCTGTCTGCTGCCGCGCGAGGTCTCCCTCAGCCTCTGGCTCTTCTACGTCTTGTTCAGGATCCAGCTGCTGGTGTGGGGGAGCTTCGGCCTGGCCGAGGAGGGGAGCACCGCGGCCGTTGCCGTCAACCCCCGTCTCTTCATAGCCTTTCAAGAGGCTGGTGGATTTATCGCGCTGAGCGGTGTCATCCTGTATCAATCGCGGAATGCCATTCGCGCCGCCTGGCTGAGCCTGCTGGGACGCACCCGCGCAAAGCCCGATCCCTATGCGCCGCTGAGCGGCCGCTGGGCCTTGCTCGGCTTTCTTCTCGCCAACAGCTTCATGATCTGGTGGGCGCTGCGCGCGGGCATGTCGTGGTGGGCATTTGCCGGCCTTATAGGGGTCTTCTATGCTGTCCTCCTAGGGGCATCTCGCCTGGTGGCCGCGGGCGGGGTGATGTTTGTGGACACCGGCTTCTTCCCCCGCGGGATCATGCTCCGCACCTTGGGAGCGCCCGTCATCGGCCCTGCTTCCCTCACCATGTACTCCTATCTCTCCTGCATCTACATGTACGACCCCATGAACCTGGCCATGCCCCAGATGATGAACAGCTTCAAGCTCGTCCACAGCGCCCGTCTGCGGGGCAGCACCTTCACATGGGCAGCAGCACTGGGCCTCCTGACGGTGACCATTCTCGGATTGGCTGCGCTGCTGCAGATGCTGCACCAGGAAGGCGCCACCTCTCTGGGTTACTGGCCGTTCACTGACTACCCGGAATGGGGATTCGGCGAGCTCGATGCTACTCTGCGCAGCCCTGAGCTGGCCGACAACTGGCTTCGTGCCGCTCTCGGCATCGGGGCTGCATTCACGCTCCTGCTGGTCTGGCTGCACACGCGATTCGTGTGGTGGCCGGTCAGTCCTGTCGGCTTCCTCATCGCAAGCTCCTATGAAGCCAACCGCTCGATGTGGGTGAGTGTCTTCATTGCCTGGGCCCTGAGCACATTCATCCGCCGCTACGGAGGGCTGCGGCTCTTCCGAACGCTGCGCCCCGCCTTCCTCGGCCTCGTCCTCGGCGACCTGCTCACGAAAGGAGCACTCGCCATTGTCTCCTCCATCTTGGGGATCACACGACCCATCAGCTGACCATGAGCCTGCCACTGGTTTCACCTGTGAGGAGATCAGACGGGTAACGTGCCGACAGCACTGAGGCTCCGATCGCGACGCTCGGGAAAAAAGAATGGGAGGAACGCCCGGCTGGGCGCTCCTCCCATGTCAGTCAACTATCTTGCCTGAGGCAAGATCTTATCCAGTCTCAGCGCAGCGTGGGCTCATCGGGATAGACCACGCTGAAGGACCCCGATCCAGTCTCACACCAGGACATCGGGCCCTGGGCTCCCAATCCCATGGCTTGCGAGTGGTAACCGCCGATATGCGAGGCAGTACCGCGCGCCTCCTCCGCCCACTTGTCGAGGAGTCTTTCAGAGTTCCACCAGGCAGCATGGCCGTCCGCGAAGCCGAGGTTGCTGCCGCCCAGGTGGCGCGTTCTCCCATGCAGCAAGCTCTGGTCCCTCAACATCTGCGACGACGTGTGATAGGCGACGAAGCAGTCCCACACCTCAGGACAGCCCGCCTGAATCTCCTCGGCGCACTCCTCGATCCAAGATGAGCAGCCGCAGTTCCCGCATTCCACGTTGCAGATGTCGGGGTAGGCAGCCAGGCCAATGCTCTCCAAACTCGACTCGGCGCCCGTGTCGCCGCAGACGACCCAGTTCACCGGGTCCTCGATCTGCACCAGTTTCAGGTCGTACAACACTCTGTTCGCCCCTATGCTCTTGACGAAGGCCTTGTGGCCGGCTTCCCTCTCTCCCTCTATGCCTGACATGGCCATCCGCCCCTGTATTGCGCTATCGGTCACATCGCCGCCCCAGCCCGCCGGGTAGGAGGCCGAGTACAGGGGACAGAGCTCGACGTCGTTTATGCAACAGCCCCACTGGCCTGCGGTGACGACGAGATGGCCGAACCAGTCGGGGAACCCGATAATAAACCTGGCGCCCCTCTCCAACCTCGCGCTGGGGCAGCGCCACACGTCCCGGTTCTTGACGTACTCGTCCAACATCACCGGCACCCTAAGGTAGGGGTTGAGCTTGAAGTCAAGACCGTGGCACTCCCCTGGGTCTGGGGGCTCCTCGAGTTGGGCTTGAGCCGGGAACCACTCTCGCACATCATCGCGCGTCTCGATGGGCCAGAAACAGTCGTTGTTGTCCGCCAGGTACATCTGAATGGCGAGGGCGATGTTCTTCACATTGGAGAGACACACCGCCTTGCGGGCCGACTCACGCGCCCGCGCGAAGACAGGAAAGACCATCGCAGCGAGAATGCCGATGATCGCAATCACCACCAACAGCTCAATCAACGTGAAGCCCTTCCGTGGTCTCATCATGCTATCCCTCTCACCTCCTCGGGAAATATGGCGGCCTGATTCGTGACCTTCTGCCTCGAACAGCGCGCCGCCCCAGCCAGTATCTCCTCCCCTCCTTTCCCGTTCCTCCGGCGTTTTCGGCCGGCCGCGCCCGCCCCTTCCGAGGGAGGCGGCGTAGGATTCCGCCCTCCGTACTCATGTAGGCCTGCCCCAGCGGATAGGTGAGGCCTGCTAGTTTGACCTACACGGGCCGCCCGCGGCAGAGATGCCGACTCCGGACTCACTGGCGTTGTGATAGACACAATAAGAATAGCAGCAGCGGGCCAAGGGGTCATTGCACAGACATCTGTAAGTCTTGCATAATCGTCTGTACGGAGAAGCTGCCGCCAGTTTCGGGTTCGGGCATAGATCCGGTCACCCGGGCGCGCCGACACGACTACACTCAGAAGGCCCAGGTAATGTTCTTCGGGGGGTATAGCTCTCTTGACGCGCCGTTCAGCTTCTGCGGACTACACGTCAAGGCCGAGCAGGGGTGAAGATCCGGATATCTCCGGTTTCAGGCCATCGAGCCAGAATGCTTCGCCCAGGAATGAGGATCCCTCGATACTCGAAATCCGCGGTATCGAAGTTAGCCACCATCTCCACGCGCTCTCCGAACGCGGTACGCTGTACTATCCGGTCCGGGGTGAGCCACTGAAAGTCCGTCAAAGGCAGCAGTCCTAGCTCGCGGTGTAGTGGGGAGAAGAACTCGTAGTGAGCCTTCATCGTCCCCTTGTGCTTCTCGAACTCTTCCAGGTTCATGTGGTACATCGGCGGCACATTGTAGAGCAGTTCCAGCAGCGCCACCGTGTCCACCTGGTCGCTGAACTTCAAGCTTGCATAGCCCCAGTGATGAGTCGCCACAACGGAGTCATGGAAGACGGTCTGATAGAGCGGGAGCCGGAACCGCGGATCGAAGAAGAACTTCCGGTACCTCTCCTTCAGCGGCACTTGCTTCACATGCGCCTCAGGGGCATCGGGGGGCCAGGCTCGGCCGAGGTAGTATTCTGATTCCTTGTCCTTGGTGAGATCAGGGTCTCCCCACGCGAACGCAGGCGTCATCATGCCGTGGGCGAAATGGATGACGGGCGCCGCGTACGCCGCGCCTCCCTCCGAGCCGATGACGAGTCCGTATGAGTCCCGAATCCAGGCCATACGGGCGAGCCGCGCATTCATGTCGTCTTCCTGTGTGGCTGGGTGAAGCTCAGAGTAATCGTCGAAGAGCTCGCCGTAGGCATCGCAGTCGATGAACCACGAGTTGAAGCGCTCGGGGAGCGCCTCCATCAGGCCTGTAACTCTCCTCTTCACGTAAGGCCAGGCGGCGATAGGACTGAGCTTGTAGCCCTTCTGCTTGAAGCCTCGCCTCTTGGTGCCGTCGGCCCTCACCACCGCTCCTGTCTCGTAGAGCTCCAGATCGAATTGGGCGGTCCCCCACGTGTCAGGCTCCTTGGGGTGGTGGATACTGTGATAGGAGTCATAGGTGCCGATCAAGTACCCCAGATCCTTCGCGGACCTGATCGCCTGTGGGCGCCGGAATCCCCCTTGCCATGATGCCAGCCCCAGCCACAGCCTATCGAAGCCGCCCTCGGCGAACCTCTCCATCATCTTCAGGGAGATGCCATTCCCCCATCGGTCGCTCGTGACGAACTCGCCCGGAAACGCCGCTTCGAGCAGCAAGCTGTTCAGCCGCAACACCTCTGGCTCGTTCAGATTTTGTACGCCTTGCCTCAGGAGCTGCTGCGCTTCCTCGGGCAGCTTTACGTCTAGCCACGCGGCCTCCGTGTAGAAATCGCGATGGGCAAGAACACTGGACAGCGCGCGCATCAGTTGATCTTGGAGGTAGCGATACGGCCGCTTCAGCGAAGCGGCCTCGGTAAGCTCGCCCTGGGCCTCGGCGTCCATTAGCTCCCAGATGCGCTTGCCGGGCGACGGTCGAGACGACTTTCCCTGATCGACAAGCGTCTTCGGGAAGCGCCGCCAGTCCAGCACGTCGTCGCGGCTGACGAGCGCATCCCCCCAGAGGTAGATGTGCGCCGCGCCGGCAAGCTTCTCCACGTCGGGCACCTGCTCGATCTTCTCCTTCAGACTCACGAACTCACCCCGCTCGATCAACCAGCTGCGGTATTGCCTTGCCGGTTCCACCGGTGAGTGTTTCCCCAGCCGTATGACCAGTCCGTATTCCTTCTTCTCCCGGTTCTGCGTGAACTCATGAGCCAAGCGTATGGCGAGCTTGCCGCCACGGTCTTCGAAGACCAGGTCGTTGTTGAACTGGTTAGTCAGGATGTAGGTAAGCGTGTAGTCTTCACATGCCAGGCCCCAGAACGGCATCGACAGGCTCTCTGTGGTATTGCCCGGACCTCGCGAGACGAGAAAGTCCAGCCACTCGGGGTCATCAGCGGGGACGTAGCTGCCCTCGAACAGGGGCAGCACATACGCTCGTACCGGCGAATCACCGGCAGTGACAGGCCAGGTGAACGTTCCGGGTTGGGTGGAGAGGAAGTGGGCGTGTAGGACATCCCCGTCGACTCGAAACGACACTCGGAGGTTGTGTCGCTCAAACTCCCAACTCGCTTCCTGGTCGCTCTGCTTGAGGCCCCTAACCGGGCCGAGGTCTTCCTGCGGAGCGGAGATCTGGACGCCGCCCTTGCCCGATGGCTGAGCTATCACTTCGAGCGATTCAGGGTCGATCTGGATCGTCCAGTTCTCACTTGTTAGTGCAATGGCTCGTTCGCTTCCGCCAGAGGCAGAGCATCCGAAGAGCGTCGCAAGAAGCACAGCACTCAGAGAAAGCGCAAGCAGAGGACGGGCCAGGAACACCGGCACTCGGCGCTGCTCACTACGTGCCCGGTCGCAAATACAGCCGGGCGTCTTGGCGCGTTGGACGGATCTGTCGAACACGAGGGTTGGGACCTCCCTTCAGGCTACTACCTTGGATACCACATCTGCAATCATGTGTGCCTCGGCTTGCCAATCCCGCGGCGATCCGCGTTCCGCTCACCACCCAGATGGAGTCTCCTCAGGACAAAGCGTACCATAGGAGGTCGGCCGGTGCCGAACATCAGTCGGAAGGAGGAGCAGGAGTGTAGACCCGGGTGTCTTCGGTCTCCAACCATCGAGCCAGGATGCTCCGTCCGGGTATCGCTGTCTCAAGATACCGGAAATCCTCCTCCGCGAAGTTCGCCACCATCTCCACCGCCTCACCGAACACCGTCCGCTGTACCATGCGGTCCGCAGTCAGCCACTGGAAGTCAGTCAAAGGCAGCAGCCCTAGCTCACGGTGCAGTTGGGAGAAGAAGGCGTAATGGGCCTTCATCTGCGGCCCGTGTTTCTCGTACTCCTCGAGGCTCATGTGGTAGAGCGGTGGCACGTTGTACAACAGCTCCAGCAACTCAACGGTGTCAACCTGATCCGTGAACTTCAGACTGGAGTGATGCCAGTGGTGGGTCGCCACCACAGAATCGTGGAACACGGTCTGGTATAGCGGGAGCCGGTATCGAGGATCGTAGTAGTACTTGCGGAACCGCGGCTTCAGAGGCACGCGTCTGAGCAGGATGCTGGCACCATCCAGGATGTTGGGACCATCCACGGGGCCCCAATTGCCGAGGTAGTACTGCGAGTTCTCGTCTTTCTGAAGATACGGATCTCCCCAGCCGAAGACCGGCGTCATCATGCCATGGGCGAAGTGGATGACCGGCGCGGCGTATGACGCTCCGCCTTCGGAGCCGATCACTAGCCCATAGGTATCCCGGATCCATGCCATGCGATCGAGTCGAGCCCGTACGTCGTCTGCTTGCGTGGCCGGATGAAGCTCGGAGTAATCGTCGTAGACCTCACCATAGGCGTCGCAGTCGATGAACCAGGAGTTGAAGGGCTCGAGAAACGTGTCCATTAGGCCCGTGACGCGCTTCTTGACATACGGCCAGGCGGCGATGGGGCTGAGCTGGTAGCCCTCGCCCAGATATCCCGGTATCCTCGAGCCGTTGGCAGTGAGTATCGGGCCTGTCTCGTACAGGTGTCGGTCGAAGCGCAGCGTATCCCAGGCGTCCGGCGAGTCAGGATCACAGACAGCGTGATAGGAGTCGTAGACGCCAATCAGGTAGCCGAGCTCCTTTGCCCTCTTGATGGCCTGCGGGTGTCGAAGTGCGCCTTTCCACGAATCCATCCCCAGCCACAGTCGGTCGACGCCGCCTTCAGCGAGCTTCTCGATCATCTTTACAGAGACACCGTTCCCCCACCGATCGCTCGTGACGAACTCCCCCGGGAACGCCGCTTCGAGCAGCGAGCTGTTCAGCCGCACCACCTGTGGCTCGCTCAGATTCGGCATGCCCTCGCTCAGGAGCTGCCGCGCCTCAGTCGACAGCTGTGCGCCTCGCCAGGCGGCCTCCGTGTAGAACTCGCGATGGGTAAGGACTTCAGACAGCGCGCGCGCGATCTGGTCCTTGAGATAGCGATAGGGGTACTCCAGGGAAGCTGCCTCGGTAAGCTCCTTGCGCGCCTCGGAGCCCATTAGGTCCCAGATGCGTTTGCCGGGCGACGGTCGAGACGACTTCCCCTGATCGACGATCGTCTTCGGAAAGCGCCGCCAGTCCAGCACATCGTAGCGGCTGATGAGATCATCGCCCCAGAGGTAGATGTGTGCCGCACCGAGCAGCTTCTCGGCGCTGGGAGTCTGCTTGATCTTGCTCTTCAGGCTCACGAACTGCCCGTGCTCCATCAACCACTTACGGTACTGCCCGGCTGGCTCGACGGGGCCGGCCTTCCCCAGACGTATGGTCAGTCCATACTCCTTCCTGTCCCAGCTCGGCATGAACTCGTGGGTCAATCGTATGCCCAGTTTGCCCCCGCGATCCTCGAACACCAGCTCGTTGTTGAACTGGTTCGTCAGGATGTAGGCGACGGTATAGTCTGTGCAATCCATGCCCCAGAACGGCATCGAGAGAGTCTCAGTGGTGTTGCCTGGACTGCGCCAGTCCAGGAACTCCGCCCACTCGGCGTCATCGGCGGGCACGTAGCTGCCCTCGAACAGGGGCAGTGTGTATGCCTCTACCGGAGGGTTACCGACAACGACGGGCCAGGTGAATGTGCCGGGTTGGGTGGCGAGAAAGTGGGCGTGCAGGGCCTCGCCGTCCACTCGAAAAGACACGTGGAGGTCACTCTGCTCAAACTCCCAGCTCACTTCCTGGTCGCTCTGCTTCAGGCCCGTTATCGCTCCGAGACCCTCCTGCGGCACAGAGATTGAGACTCTGGCTCTGCCTGCTGGCCGAGCGGTCACCTCCAGCGATTCGGGGTCAATGTGGATCATCCACTCTTCACTTGCCAGTGCTATGGGCCCCGCGCTTCCACCGGAAGCAGAGCACCCGAAAAGCACCGCCAGAAGCGCGGCGCTCAGAGAGAGCGCAAGCACGGGACGGGCTAGGAACATCGGCACTCGTCTCCGCTGATTACAGCGCCCTTCCGAAACCTCGCTTAGCACCTCATTGCGTGTGCGAGGTCTGATGAACATGAGCTTTGGGGAGCCTTCTGGCCGTAGTGTCTTGAATGCCGTATCCGCAGTCATCTGTGCCTGGCCCGCCAATCTCGGGTCGGACAGCGCGAGGTGAGAGTTAGTCGGAAGGGCCCGCAGGGGTGTACACTCGGGCATCTCCAGTCTCCAGCCACCGAGCCAGGACACTCCGCCCAGGTATCGCTGTCTCAAGATACTGGAAATCCTCCTCCGCGAAGTTCGCCACCATCTCCGCCGCCTCATCGAATACGGTCCGCTGCACCATGCGGTCGGGCGTAAGCCAGGCGAAGTCTGTCAAGGGCAGCAGGCCGAGCTCTCGGTGCAGCGGAGAGAAGAAGTCGTAGTGCGCCGCCATGCGAGCACTGTGTTGCTCGAATTCCTCGAGGTTCATGTGGTAGAGCGGCGGCACGTTGTACAACACCTCTAGCAGCTCGACGGTGTCAACCTGATCCGTGAACTTCAGACTGGAGTGATGCCAGTGATGCGTGGCCACCACAGAATCATGAAAGACCGTCTGGTAGAGCGGCAGTCGGAAGCGGGGATCGTAGTAGAAGGTGCGGTGCTCGGGTTTCAGAGGCAGTTGCTTCAGGAGAATGGTCGGACCGCCGGACGGAGACCAGTTGCCGAGGTAGTACTGCGAGCTCTCGTCTTTCTGAAGATCCGGATCCTCCCAGCCGAAGACCGGCGTCATCATCCCGTGGGCGAAGTGGATGACGGGAGCAGAATAGGCGACGCCTACCTCTGACCCGATGACCAGCCCATAGGTATCTCGGATCCACGCCATGCGATGGAGTCTCGCCTGCACGTCGTCTTGTTGGGTAGCCGGGTGAAGCTCGGAGTAGTCGTCGAACACTTCGCCGTAGGCGTCGCAGTCGATGAACCAGGAGTTGAACGGCTCGGGGTGCTCGGCCATTAGCCGTGTGACGCGCTCCTTCACGTAGGGCCAGGCGGCGATCGGACTGAGTTGGTAGCCTCTGCCGAGGTAGCCCGGTATCTTCGAGCCGTCGGCCGTGAGTATCGGGCCTGTCTCGTACAGATGCCGGTCGAAGCGCACCGTATCCGAGGCGTCCGTCGAGTCAGGATCATGGATGCCGTGATAGGCGTCGTACGTGCCGATCAGGTAACCCAGGCTCTTGGCCCGTCGGATAGTATCAGGGTGCTGCATGCCGGATCGCAACCCACTGAGCCCGAGCCACAGCCGCTGGCAGCCGATGCCCGCGAATCTGTCCATCATCTCTACTGATATGCCGTCCGACCAAAGATAGATGTGCGGGGCGCCCAGGAGTTTCTCGGCCTCAGGAGTCTGCTCGATCTTCGTGCGCATGCTGACAAACTGGTCCTGCTCGAGCAGCCACCTCCGGTACTGTCTGGCGGGTTCTATCGGAGAGGGCGGTCCGAGCCGTATGACCAGTCCGTACTCCTTGCGCTTCCAGTTCGTGGTGAACTCGTGAGTTAATCGCATACCGATTCTGCCCGCCCGATCCTCGAACACGAGTTCATTGTTGAACTGGTTCGTCAGCATGTAGGTCAACGTGCAGCTCGGAAAGGCAAGCCCCCAGAACGGCATGGAGAAGGACTCCACAGCATTCATCGGGCTGCGCGCTATGAGGTGCTTCAGCCAGCGACTATCCTCGGACGGGACGTAGCTTCCCTCCGCCAGAGGGAGTATGTGGGCCTCAACTGCTGGGTCGTCACCGACTATGGGCCAGGTGAACCGGCCCGCTTCTCGAGATAGAAAGGTCACAAGCAGAGTCTCGCCGTCTGCTCGGAACGAGACACGCACCTTCTTCGCGCTGAGCTCCCAGCTCGCTTCACAGTCCGTCTGCTCCAGCCCCTCTACCGGGCCGAGGCCCGCCTGCGGTGCGGACACCTCGATTGGGGGCTGGCCCTCTGGCTGAGCCGTTACGCCGAGCGATTCAGGATCAACGGTGATCGTCCAGGTCCTGCCCTTCAACTGAATGCTGGACCCACCTGATGTTGAAGAGAATCCTGCCTTCACACTAGCTCCTCACCGGCAGTCACGCCACGCTGCGATCAGTTCTTCGACGCTCTGCCAGGGAGTGTCCGGAAGCAGAGCATCCACAGGATGAAGGACGAACCTGTGAGTGCGTCCCAGCACATCAATCGCCCGGCGGACTTCGTCCCTGATTCGCTCCCTGTCCCCGGAGGCCAACGATACGGTGTTGGTTCCTCCGACGACGCACATCCCATTCTCCGCAAGCTCACGGGCTCGCCCCAGCGACAGCCGATCCTGCACGGGGTCCACGAAGTAGAGGACATCCACGCCAGCATCGGCCAGGCGAGGGCCCAGAAGGTCAACACCTGTTGTGACGACATAGCCGTATTCCTTGCGATGCTTGTGCGCTAAGCTGGCCAGCTCGGCAACCCTGGGAAACAGGAATGTGTCGAGCAGCGCTGGCGACCAGAAGTCCATGCCGGAGTACCATCCCCGCTGCACCACCATGTCCACTCCCGGAGTGGAGGCCGCCAGCTCTACTCGGGCTGCATCGGTCTCGGTGACGATGTCCATCAGCCGGGCAAAGGCGGCCGGGGCATCGAGCGCCATCATGACGGCCCCCTCCGCACCGGCAAGCCAGACCACGGCGTCCATGCCAAAGGCGGCCCAGGCTTGCACGGGAACTCCGCGCTCCTCCGCAAACGAACGGACCCGCGTCATCCGCCGATCGAACCACGCGCGCGCCGCCGCGTCCGGCGGCGCGAACAGGTGACGGATCTTGGGAACATCTTCTGGGCTGCTCACCGCGTGCTCAACAGCGCGGGGGATATTCAGGTCCTCGAAGAGCTGGACTGTGTCGGGCTGAACCACCCAGCCATCCTCGTACTCCTCACTCGTCTTGCGGACAGCATGTCGGAGTGGGCCCGAAGGTGTAGAGTAGTCGCGAACGAGCACCGGGTGACTGCGATCCTGGCTCGCCGGGGTCGTCGTGTCTTGCCAGGTGACCTCCGGGTCTGCGCTCCAGGGAACAGACACTTCGAGCAGATCGTCCACGCCCAGCGAGCGCCACGCCAGCACGCGGTTGAAGTCGTCCTGCAGATCCCACGGCTGGGGCAGAGCATGGATGTGCTCCATGCGCAGAGAATACCAGTAGGGGACGTCGCGCCCGTCGGCCTTCTTCCAGTGGAGTTCCGACGGAACGTGCAGGCCGAAGCACCAGGTGGTCAGCGGCACGTGGTCCGTCGGCTGTCCGTTCCAGGCGGCCAGGATTCGCTCTTTGGACGTCACTTCTGCACCACCAGCACGCGCACGTCCAGGGCCTTCACCGTAAGGTCAACGTGATCCCCGGTGCGCGCCACCGGATCCCCAAGCAGGTCCTGCACTGTCGACCAGCCGCTGACATCCAGCCGCTCCGTCACCTCGTCCGCAGTTGGATTGGTGAGAATCCATGCTTCCTTCCCCTCGATGGCGCGCTTGCGAAGCTGCAGCTTGCCCTCATGCGATGTCGAGATGCCGCATTGGGCCAGTAGGGCGCGGATCAGCGAACGCGTATCCTCATCAGCGTAGGCCATGCCGTTATGACCGGCATAGGTGCCCAGCAACCACGCTCGCCCTTCCCCGACCTGACGCACGGTCCCCGCCACTGCCTCTTCTGCCATCAGACACGGCTCGCTGCCGCGGCAGGAGAAGGTCTCTACATAGACGTTTGCCCGCAGCTTGAGGCCCTCAAAGGGGCCGGTCCCGGTAAGGAACATATCATCGAGATACTCCCCCCAACTGCGCTCGGTGGGCGACCAGCGCCTCCCGCCCTCCGGCTCCCGCACCATGCTCAAGCTCTCGTGGCGGACACCGAACAGCTCCCGCGCGGCGGGAGAGAGTTCTCCTCGGTTGGCGAAAGCATGGGGACTGATTCGGCCCGGACACGCCTCGCTTATCAGGTTGCCACCACTCTCCACATACCGGGCAAGCTTGCCAACGACTTCCTCAGACAGGCACAGCGGAAACGGCAGTACGAGGGCCCGGTACTGGCTGACATAGTCTTCGTCCAGTTCGGACACTTCGAGGAAATCGACTGGAATGCCGGAATCCCAGAGGAGGCGATGCCAGCCGCGGACGCTGTACGAAAGATGCTCGCCTCCGTCGCGCATAGTGTTGCAGAACTGGTAGTTCCATTCGTTAATCAGGATAGCGACCTCTGCACCCGGCCAGGAGGGCTGCCCAAAGATCTCGGGGTGCTCACCCAGCGCCTTCCCAACTCGCGACGCCTCCTCCAATCTGGCTGTGCTGTCACCCTCGCTGTCGAGCAGGCTGAAGCCGTTGGCCTCGGCCGCCGCGATCTCGGCCCGGGTGACCCAGAAGGAGAGCGCGGTGACTCCAGAGCCGATCGCAGCGAGCATCCAACGGCGGATGTCCTCGGGCGAGGGCACCCGGCCCATGTGAAACCCATCGCTGACGCGGCCGCCCTGGAACTCCGCCGCCCAGACGGGGCTGCCGGGAGAGTTGCAGGAGCGAACATGGTCGTATCTCAGCGCCACGCTGTCCCACATCTCAGCCAGCAGGGCTGCGTGCCGGTCCAAGGGGCCGCTGGCGACCCGCGTGTCGTCCCAATCGTTCAGGGGAAACCAGGCAGGATAGGTCGAGCAGCCCAAGAAGTCCTGACAACGCGCGTAGGTCCAGTCCTGGCCGGTGCCGGCGGTGTAGCTGCCCAGGTGCGCGAAGACCGGACGATCCAGGGGATCCGCATCCCGGATCGCCTCCGCCCTGCTCCGCAGCACACGTGCTACCTGGACGTTGTCCATGAAGTACTTCCAGTGAACGTCTACAGCAGTCCACGCGTTGGCCGTCCGCTGGGGAGCGATGGAGCTCCAGTCGAGGTAGCGCGCGTTCCACGCGTGGTTGAGCGCGTCCAGATCGCTGTACTTCTCCTTTAGCCAAGCGCGGAATGCCTCGAGCGTGTGCTGGCAGTAGCAGACGGGCTGACCGACAATGCGCTCGGACCAGTACCCGATCTCCTGCCACGTGTTCCAGACGATCTTCTCGTAACCGCCCAGGGTCTCCACCAGCTTCTTGATGAAGCGCGTCTGGTCAGCCAGCGCGCCGGGATGGTCGAAGCAGGGACCCGGCTTTCCATCGGCGGGCAGCGGAGTCTGCGCCTCGTAGAAAATGGGAAGCCCGTTGATGCCCACCATGCGGCAGTCGGGGTGCTTTCGCCATAGCCAGCCGGGAGCTTGCTCGCAGGTCAGCCCGAGGTAGACGATCATGTCCAGCTTCGCGGCATGAGCGATGAGCTCTTCGTAGCGCGAGAAGTCGTAGTGGCCCTCTTCGGGTTCGTCTATCGCCCAGCTTTCCTGCAGCTTCACCAGGTTGAAGCCGTGCCGCTTGAGATTCTCCATATCCTTCTTCAACTCGGACATTGGAGGCATCGGCTCACGGCAAAGGTGAGATCCTAAGGGGAAAATCCCGGCGATGGGTCCTGGATTCATGCTGCACTTCCCTCCCTAAGACGATTGTGAGGTGCGACGACGATGCGGGCAGCCTCCGAAAGCGCCGGAACAACAGCGAGAGGTCCACCCCGTCACCGAAGCGACCACACTAGAGCGCACTTCATGACCCTCACTCGCCTGGCTGTCCGCTAGAGACGCTGGCATGGAATGCGCCTGCTGGAGCCTGGCGGCTTGTGCTGCTGTTTCATAACCTCAGATGGAGGTTATGAAACAGCTTCTACTGCCGTCAGGCCTTGGTCTCGTCACATCCTTTGTAGCTGTCCTTCGGACACTGCGGTTTCACGGTCTGCCCGGTTTCGCTCGAACGCCGAGCAGCCTCCAGGATGGCCATCACATCGCGGCCGCGCCGAGCGGTGATGGCCGGTGGCCGGCCCGTGGACAGGGCTTCGCCCAGATCGCTGTAGAAGGCGTCGCTGAGTTCGTCGCCTACGTCATAGTCCCGAGCGCCACTGCTGGGGCCGACATCTTGCGGCATCAGGTCCACCGTCACGTCGCCCATAGAACGCCGAATGCGCATCTCCGTCCAGCGGCCCCAGGCCCCATCGGCCACCAACGTACCCTCGCGGCCCACCACGAACCAACGCGGCAGGGGTAGGCGGGCATTGTTGGAGCCCTCCAGCGTGATCATCAGTCCTGAGGGCAAGCCCAGGCGAATGTTGAAGTAGTCCTCGACCTCGGTCGCCCAGAGGTGGCTGCGCAACTGGCAGGTAACACTGACCGGCCACTCGCCGGTAAGGTCCAAGCACTGCTCTATGAGGTGTGGGCCCCAGTCCGCCATGAAGCCGCCTCCGTAAGCGGCCTGAATGCGCCAGGTGGGGTTGAATTCAGGCACTCCGTAACTGGTCCACTCGGGCCCGTAGGTCATAACCCTGGAGTCGATGGTCAGCAGCTCCCCCAGCTCTCCCCGGCGGACCAGGGTCTTCAGCAGCTGGTAGTCTCGGTCCCACCGCCGGTTGTGGAACACCGTCAGGGTCCGCCCGCTGCTCTCGGCGGCGGCGAGCATTTCCTCAGCTTCTGCCAGGGTATCCGCCATCGGCTTCTCGACGACCACGTGCTTGCCGGCCTCAAGGGCAGCTACGGTGAGAGGGCAGTGCAGCTTCCCCGGGACCGCTACCACCACCAGATTGACCTCAGCATCGGCGATCAGCTCTTGTGCATCGCCGTAGGTACGAGCACCTAGCTCCTTCGCAATTGGCTCCAAGCGCGCCGGGGACTGATCGCAGACGACCGCGACACGGTAGTCAGCCATCTTGCTGAGGGGGGCGCCGTGAAGCTCCCACCCGCTGCGCCCAAGTCCGATGATGCCAACGTTGACCATGGTATCCTCGCTGTACTCTGTCCGGGCCCTTACTTCCCGCCCAGCCCGGGCTGGAACACCGGAATGCCCGTCAAGCGCCCGAACTCCAGGAGGGCGGGGGTCGCGTCTCCCTCGCCAATCATCCAGTGATGGCCCAGACCCGCCTCGGCCACCTCCTCCAGGAAATCCAACACCGGCACATCCAACCGTGCCTTCACCGGGTTGCCGGGGAACACGAGCTCGGTTGGCACTGCCTCTCCGCCGAAGAGTCCGAGCCGGTAGTCGCCACTCGGCCCCACAAGATTGACTCCCGTGACCCGCCCCGGGCGGCCGGGATACTGGACAGTTACACCCGTGTCCATGAGCCGACAGCAGTCCAGAACGATCTCGTCCCGGGATGAGGCCAGGCAGAACGCTCCGGAGCCGCAGTGGGAGAAGATGATAGTGTTCTCGTCAGGGTCATCTGCAAGGAGATCTGTGTTGTGCACCGGGCCGCCGCTGAACCAAGACAGGAGCCGCATTCCGACTGCGCTGTTCACGTCTCCCTCGCACGCGCCCACAACGTCCTCTTCCGCCAGCAGAGCGATCGGCAGACAGACCTGCCCCATGAGGCTGGGATAGCACTCGACTGTGAAGGCACTGAGCTCTTCCTCATGGATGAACTCGCGCAGCGCCAGATAGTAGCGCGCTGCCAACAGGCCCGCGCTGTCGGGCACATCGACACGGCCGGCATCACCGCGGGCCCGCTCCCACACCGCCTCGGCCTCCTTCACGTCGGCGGCCTCTGCCTGGCTGGTCAGCCAGGCCAACGGCCGCTCGACCAGCCGGGGCCCGAGCACTGCCCGCAATGCCACTTCGTCAACCGCCACTTCGGTCATCCCCTGCAGGCGGGCCCCTATGCGCCCAACTCTGGTTCGCCGGAGGGTCCGACGCGCCGCCGCGGCTTGCGACACGGCGAGGACACGGCTCCGGGTCGCTTCGTTCTCGAGATCTCCGTAGACGAACCGGTATGCGTACCCCAACTCCTTGAGCACGCAGCACAGCTGCTGGGTGCCACAGAGCGAACCCGTGTGCAACCCGGGCAGAGCCCATGCGACGACCAGGGGCGACTCTCCCATGGTGGCCAAGATATCCTGCACCAGGTGGTCCTCAGACCAAGTCGCGGCGATGACACAGAGGACATCGACGTCTCCGAAAGAAGCGCCGACCTTACGCGCCGCGCCTGGGTCGCTGACCACCGCAGGATGCACGGGGCGAAGTCCTATCTGCGACAACACCTCGCCAGCCTGCTTGAGCAGTCCTGGAGCCTGTTCGGCGCCGACCTCCAGAGGGCTGGCGACGACGATCAATCCCAGCGTTGGATGCATCACTGCGCCTTATCGCTCGACCGTGATACCGGCCACCTGTTCGCCTGCTTCGGCCGTCTCGATGTCAAGAACCTGTTCGATGTTGTTGAAGACCTTGTGGAATGCCTCGACGTAGCGCTCCATCACTTCGAATGGCTGAGCATAGATCGGGTAAGTCTCGGAGCAGATGACCAGGGAGTTCTCAAGCATGTGCTTTGTGACCGGGAAGTCCTCCGGTCGGTACTCGTACCTGACGCCGCCCAGCTTCTCGCAGCTCCAGGGGCAGCCCCGGCCATACCCCTCCAAGGTCTGGAAGACCGGTTGCTCGGGGAGTGAGGTGAGCTGCCACAGGACGGCATCCACGCCTTCCGCCTGCAGCGCCTTCTGGACTCTGTCGCGGAAGGCGACACCTGTGACCTTCAGCCCCAGCTTCTCCGGCTCCAACCCGAGGCGATACTTGTGGTAGATGCAGGTGCGATCCTCCGGCACGTAGGGGGGCATCAGGCCGGGGATCTTCGCCAGCTCGGCCGACAGGTACTCCGCGTTCCGCTGGACGGTAGCATTGGTGCTGTCCAGACGTTTGAGCTGGCTGCGCGTGAACGCGCAGGGCATCTCCTGCGTACGGTAGTTCCACCCCATGGTGTATGACTGGTACTTCCGGCCCTCGTCCGGTGCCACGAACTCCCCGAACATCCGGAGCATGTTCGCCTTGCCTCGGTACTCCTCACTGTCTGTGACGAACAGCCCCCCTTCGGCGCCAGGCAGGTTCTTGGTGCCGTTCAGGCTGAAGGTCGCCATGGCGGCCAGGGTGCCGACCTTCTTCCCCTTGTAGGTGGCCCCGTGGGCCTGGCAGGCATCTTCGATTACGAGAAGGCCGTGTTCGGCCGCAATGGCGTTCACCTCGTCCATGTCGGCCGGCAGTCCATGGATGTGTACGGGCAGTAAGGCTTTCGTTCTGGGGGTGATGGCCGCTTCGATCTGTCGCACGTCGATGTTATAGGTGCGAGGATCGATGTCCACGAAGACGGGGATAGCGTTATGATGGAGGACCGCACTGGCCGAGGCAAGGAAGGAATAGGCCGGTGTGATGACCTCGTCCCCCGGGCCGATGCCGGCGGCCCCTATTGCGCAGTGCAGTGCAGCTGTGCCGCTGTTCATCGCCAGGCAGTACTTCGCGCCACAGTAGGCAGCGAACTCGGCCTCGAGTGTGCGCATCTCCGGCGCGTGCAAGCCCCAAATGACGCCGGAGTCCAGCACGCGCATCACCGCATCCTTGTCGTCCTGGGTGATGATCGGCCACGTGACCTTGATGGAATCATCGAGCACTGGAGGGCCACCGTAGACCGCCAGTCGGTCAGACATAAGGAACTCCTTTCACGGGCGCTCGCGGCTCTCGTGACTGTCCGGTGGGGAGGACGGAGCGCCCGCCTATGGGGCGGGCGCTCCGATTATGTCAGTGGTGCCACTAGAACAGGTAGTTGCCCTCGTAGGGCGCGCACAGGCTTGTCGGACCGGAACTGACGAGCCCGAAGATCTCGCCATCCCTTACCTTATTCAGCAGCATCTGGCTGTTGATCCAGGAGGCATGGCCATCCAGGTAGCCGATGTTCGTCCCGCCCAAGTGCCGGGTGTACCGCTTGAGGAGCTCGCGGTCGTTGTAGAAGCTCCCGTCCTGCGGGGCGTGGTAATACAGCCCGCAGTCCGCAGCCCAGATGGCGCAGATCTCCCAGTCCACCCACCCATTGCAGTTGGGCAAGTCGCCGGCGCACTCGACGTTGCACAGGTCCGGATACCCCGTCAAGCCGGGGCCCATGGAGTCGACGAGCTGGCTGCCATCTCCGACGATCGCATAGTTGACAGGATCCTCGACCGCGGCGAGCTTGAGTCCCTGCGTCTCCCCCTGGTAGCTGTTGGTGGCAATGCTCTGGACGAAGGCCTTGTGGGCCGCGCCTTCCGTGCTGCCGATCAGCGCTGCGTAGCTTTCCTGGGTCAAGGAGTCCGTGACCGTTCCGCCCCATCCATTGGGCCAACCGCGGTCGCACGGTCCGAAGTAGTCGAGGGGCGACTCGTCACCCCACTGACCCGCGCTGGCTACGAGGTAGCGAAACCAGTCGACCGGACCGATGATGAAGGTGGCCCCGCCCTCGATCTTGGCGCTCGGACAGGACCATACGTCTCGGTTCCTAGTGTACTCGTCGAGGACCACGGGCCATTTCAGGTAGGGGTTGGCCACCGTGGCTATGGCGCAGTGGCCGTTGATCGTCCCGTTCCAGCTGTCCGTCCGTCGCCCGCTTGCAGGGATCATGTCGAAGTACTCCACCACCTCCGCGCGGTGCTCCGACGGTGGGAGCGTATCGTTGTTGTCCGCCAGATACATCTGGATCGCCAGGGCGATGTTCTTCACATTCGACAGACAAACTGCCTTGCGCGCGGATTCGCGCGCCCTTGCGAAGACCGGGAAGACCATTGCTGCCAGGATGCCGATGATTGCGATCACCACTAGCAGCTCAATCAGCGTGAATCCCTTCTGTCTCTGTCTCATCACTGGGTATTGCACCTCCCTTTAGATCTCAGGCGACGACACGACTCAATCCAACGAAAGACGACTGTCGGCTGGCTCGACCTTACCTCCTTTCCCGGGCGAAGTGCCCCATCACTCTGTTCCGACGCTAGGCTATACGCTTGCGGACTTAGGAATGCGAGTTCGTCCCCCGTTCGCCGGGCGGCTGCAACAGCTCTGCCGCCTGAAGCTGTCCAACAACCGTCCTCCTCTTGTGCTGATTACCGCACACAGCGAGCACGCAGGACACCATGTTTCTTCAGCCGAAACTAGGCCCTAACGAGCGCCAACTCACCGATAGGATAGAGATATAGTCTATCGGACACCACTCGTTCTGTCAAGTCCAGTTGCTCGATATACATTGATATTTCCGAGAATCTGTGCTATATAACACGTGATCGTGAGGAGTACTATCCTTCGACGCGAAGGGGACGATGGCAATGCCCCAGGAGATTGGCGCACACCTGAAGAAGATGCGGACTCGAGTCGGCTTGTCGCTGCGGGAGGTTGGTGATCGGTGCGGCATCGCGGCAAGCTACCTCTCGAACCTTGAGCGCGGCGGGAGTTCGCCGACGCTAGCCACCCTGACGAAGATTCTCCACGCGTTGGAAAGCGATCTGGAGACGTTCTTCTCCAACGGTGACGCAGCAGAGCCGACAGGGCCCGTTTTCCGACGGAGCGACATGCGGGTAGCATCCGACGCGAAGAGGCGCTACACCTTCCTTCTTCCGAGGCGGGAGGACGCCAAAGCCCAGATGCTCGACGAGTACATCATGCCGACAGAGAGCGCCCCGGAGTTCGAGAGCCTCGACTGCGACGTCGCCGGCATTCTCCTCTCTGGAACGCTCGAACTCGAGATCGAGGAGGACGGTCCGCTGATCCTGTGTCCGGGAGACGCTTTCTACGTCCCGGAGAGAGCGAGCCACCGGGGGCGCTGCCTGGGCTCGGAACCGGCCCACCTCATCACTATCTACGTGCCCCCCAAGTACTGATGGCGAGCGGGAGGCGGCGAGTCACCCCCGACCTGGGGGCACAAGCGGGGGCAATTTGCGCGCCCCGACCCGATGGCGAGCAAAGCTGCACGGTCCGGGAGGAAGGCAAGATGCCACCATGACTTCGAAGGACAGAATGCTGGTGACCGTCCGGGCCGACTCCATGGAGGCGTGCCGGCAAAGCACCCATGCTTCGCGGCACTCGAGAAGGGAGTGAAGACAGATGACCGGCGAGTTTCGTTTCTCCTTTGGGCCGTGGAACATCCACGAGGGGGCGGACCCGTTCGGACCGCCCGTACGCGCCAGCTTCTCCTTCGAAGAGAAGCTCGGATTCTACAGGGAATTGGGATTCGACGGAATCCAGTTCCACGACGATGATGCTGTGCCCAATCTGAGTGACCTCTCGCCTGCTCAGATCGAGAAGGCGGCGAGAGACATGCGGAAGCAGATTGACGATGCCGGTCTGGTGGCCGAATTCGTCGCCCCTCGCCTCTGGGAAGACCATCGCACTATTGATGGCGCCTATACGGCCAACGATCCCGCCGACCGCGGCTATGCTTGGGACCGAAGCAAGCGAACGATAGACATCGCAAGCGCGCTCGGGACTGACCGCATTGTACTGTGGCTCGCGAGGGAGGGGACCTACACGCGTGAGGCCAAGGACGCGAAGGTGGCGGTGGAACGGATCGTTGAAGCCATCAACATGATGCTTGAGTACGACGAAACAGTCCGGATCCTGATTGAGCCAAAGCCGAACGAACCGATGGACCAGGCCTATGTGCCTACGATCGGCCACGCCGTTGGGCTGGCGTCCCTGACGGTTGCCCCTGACCGCGTTGGCGTGTTGGTTGAGAGCGCCCATGCCATTCTCGCGGGGCTCGATCCTTCCGATGAGATGGCGTACGCGCTGGCGCACGGCAAGCTGTGGAGCGTGCATCTCAACGACCAAAGCGGCTTGAAGTTCGACGAGGACAAGGCATTCGGATCGGTGGACATCCGCAGAGCGTTCAACCAGGTTCGAGTTCTGGAGAGGAACGGCTACGGGCACAACGGCGAGTTCGTGGGGCTCGACGTGAAGGCCATGCGGACGCAGAAGAAGGAAGTGTCCACCAAACACCTCCGGAACAGCCGGCTGATCTTCCTGCGACTGGTGGAGTTAGTGCGCAGCCTGGATGAAGCGAGCGTGGAGGAGCTCATAGCGGATCGTGACTATGAAGAGCTCGAGATGCTGATCGCGCAGCACCTTATCGGAGACTAGTTACGCGCATGGCCCTCAAGGATGATCAGCACACCGCGGCCGAGCCGACAGCAGAAAGGGAGCCCGTCGCTTCACCAATCACCCCGCGCGCGGTAGTGCTCGGCACGCTTAGTGTCGCGCTGCTTGCCGCGATCAACCCCCACCTTGCCTTTGTAGCCCGTACCTGGAGTGTGGGGGCCGGCTCGCTTCTCAGCAGCGCTGTGTTCATCCTCTTTCTGCTCGTCGCCGCCAATGGCGTGCTCGCGCGCCTGCGGCCCAACCGCGCCCTCCACCGGAGCGAACTGCTCGTCGTCTACGGCATGGTCATCGTGTCCGTCGGCTTCCTTTTCGTGGGCGGCATGCCGTATCTGGTCTCGTCCAGCATATTCCCCTTCTACATGGCGACGCCGGGGAACGACTGGGAGCATCTGATCTGCCCATATGTCCCGAGTTGGCTGAGCCTCGGCAGCTCGGAAGCCGTGGTATGGTTCTGGGAGGGGAGTCCTGTCGGCGTGGGCGTGCCCTGGGACGTCTGGCTTACTCCGCTGCTGAACTGGTTCTCCTTCACGCTCGCCATGATGGCAGCCATGTTCTGCTTGGGCGCGCTGCTGAGCAGAGACTGGATCGAGCGTCAGCGGCTTGCCTTTCCCCTCGTGGAAGTGCCACTTTCTCTCACCGGACGGGACCCGTACCCCACCTTGCGCAGCAGCATCCTGAGCAACCGAGTGTTCTGGATCGGCTTTGCACTACCGTGTGCGCTGGAGTTACTGGGGTTCCTTCACCGACTGTTTCCGAATGTGCCTTCGCCGACGCTCTGGGACATCCATGTCGGGCGTCACTTCGCCGGAATGGGCTTGCCGTGGAGCGCCCTGTCCGGCATGCGTCTGTCTCTGATCTTTCCGGTCATCGGGGTCACCTGCCTGCTCCCGAGCGAGGTATCGCTCAGTCTCTGGCTGTTCTACGTGCTCTATCTCGCCCAATTGCTAATCTGGGGCAGCTTCGGCATCGCAGCCGAAGGCGGCACCTCTTCCCTCTCGGTAAACCCGGTGTCCTTCATCCACTACCAGGAGGCCGGCGGCTTCATCGCCCTGAGCCTGCTGCTCGTCTACCAGGCCCGCAGGGGGCTCAGCCAGGCCTGGCGGGGCCTGCTGGGTCGCGGCCCCGCCGCGCAGCAGTCGCCCTACGCGGCCCTTGCTGGTCGATGGGCTTTGCTGGGGTTCATCGCTGCTAATGGCTTCATGTTGTGGTGGGTCAGTCGTGCGGGCACGTCTTGGTGGTCCTTTGCCCTCCTCATGTCGGTTTTCTACGCAGTTCTGATCGGCTGCTCCCGGCTTGTTTCCGCCGGCGGCGTGATGTTCGTAAGCCATGAGTTCACGCCCCGGGGTGTGGTTCTATCCACTGTTGGTGCCAAGGTCCTCGGCGCTCAGTCGCTGACAATGTATACGTACGTGTGGCTGGCTTATATGAGTGACGCCATGAGTCTGGCAATGCCGCAGATGATGAATAGCTTCAAGCTGGTCGACCAGGCACGAGTGCGGGGAAGGCTGTTCACTCTAGCGGCCGCGCTGGCAGTGATCACTATGCTAGCTGTCGGGCTGCCAGCGCTTCTGGCGGTGATCTACCGGGACGGGGCGAGCGCCATCGGATATGCTAGTGGATGGCCGTTCCGAATGTTCCCCAACTGGGCATTCGGGGATTTGGACGCCGCCCTGAGGAATCCGCTGCCACCGGACAACTGGCTCCGAGTCGCCATGCTCATAGGCGCTGCCATCACGGCCGGCTTAGTTTGGCTCAACACCTGCTTCGTTTGGTGGCCGTTGAGCCCCATAGGGTTCTTGATCGCCAGCGCCTACGAGACCAATCGATCTCTCTGGCTCAACGCCTTGATTGCCTGGATGCTGACCACCCTTATCCGACGCTATGGCGGACTCCGGCTCGAGCGGCAGCTACGGCCGGCATTCCTGGGATTAGTGCTAGGATCCTACCTGCCTTCCGGGCTCCTCGCCATCGTCTCTGCCATCTTCGGCCTGACGCAACCCATGGGCTGAAGCCTGCCGACTCGTTCGCGCTACATTGCTTCCCCCGCCCGACAGGTGCCGGGCCCTTCGAGTCCCTCACGGTGAACTCCGGCACGCCCGCTCTACAGTTGTTGACAAGGGAGTGGGGTTTGGGTACAGTTGTGCGAGGAAGCTCCGGACGGCGAAGGCCGCGGGAGTTTCGGCAGGCTCAAATGGAATCCCCATTTGGGCTTCTTTTGTGGCTAGCCCCGCACTCAGCGGGCCGCCACGGCGGTCGGCGAAGCCGACCTAGCCGTTCCCCCTAATCCGACGTTGCCGCGTGCGCGCGGTGAGGAGAGACTGGAGGGTATCGTGCCAGCAACAGTCGTGGTAGGCAGCCAGTGGGGAGATGAAGGGAAAGGTCGTGTGGTGGACCTGCTGGCGGCGGATGCAGATCTGGTAGTTCGCTATCAGGGCGGCAACAATGCAGGGCACACGGTGTGGATTGGCGAGCAGAAGTTCGCGGTGCACTTGATACCGACGGGAATCTTGCGCGGGAAGCTGAGCCTGCTGGGGGCCGGGATGGTGCTGGACCTGGAGACGCTGATGGAGGAGGCGGCGGAGCTGGGCTCGCGGGGGATTCAGGTGGCTGGGAACATACGGATCAGTGAGAACGCGCACTTGATCTTGCAGTATCACAAGCTGATCGAGGCAGCGGAGGAAGACAGGCGAGGGAGGCGAGCGATCGGGACAACCAGGCGGGGGATCGGGCCGGCGTATGAGGACAAGGCCGCAAGGCGGGGGATACGCATGGGAGATCTGAGGGATGGGGATACGCTGGCGGAAAAGCTGGACGCCGTTGTGAGCTACAAGAACCTGCTGCTGAAGAACGTCTACAAGAGCCCGACGGTTGACCCGGACAGGATATACAATGATCTGCGGGTGATGTGGGATCACTTCGGGGAGGCCGTGTGTGACACATCGCTGATCGTGCGGGATGCGCTGGACAGGGGACAGCAGGTGCTGTTCGAGGGGGCGCATGGGACAATGCTGGACATAGACTGGGGGACCTATCCGTATGTGACGAGCTCCAACCCGCTGGCGGGGGAGGTATCGGCGGGGATCGGGATCGGCCCGAAGCTGATCGGCCGGGTTGTGGGCACGGCGAAGGCGTATACGACGCGAGTGGGGGCGGGACCATTTCCGACGGAGTTGGAGGAGGAGATCGCGGCGGCGATGCGCGATCCCGGGGGGGAGTTCGGCAGCACGACGGGGCGGGCGCGTCGGATCGGGTGGTTCGATGCGATGGTGGTTAGGAAATCGGCGCGGCTGAACGGGATCGACTCGCTGGCGATCACGCACCTGGACGTGCTGGGGCAGTTCGACGAGATATCGGTGTGTGTTGGATATCGGTGTGAGGGAGAGGTGGTGTCGGAGTTCCCGAACCAGATCGAGGAGCTGGCGCGGTGCGAGCCGGTCTACGAGAAGGTGGCCGGTTGGCGGGAGGACATATCGGAGGTGACGCGGTTTGCGGATCTGCCGGAGAAGGCGCAGGGGTATGTGAGGCGGATCGAGGAGCTGGTGGGGGCGCCGGTTTCGCACGTCCTGGTGGGCAGGCAGCGTGACCAGTCGATCATCGTCTAGTCTGGCGCGGGGGCCGGCGCGGGAGCGGCTGCCGCTGGTGGTGCGACGGCTGAACGGGAGGTATGGGCGGCCGTCGCACGGGCGGCGAGGGGACCCACTGGACAGCTTGATAGGAACAGTGCTGTCGCAGAACACCACCGATGTGAACTCGGGGCGGGCGTTCGCTAGGTTGAAGGAGCGGTTTCCGACGTGGGATGAGGTCCTCTCGGCGCGGCCGCGGGCGATTGCGGCGGCGATCCGGCCGGGGGGGCTGGGGGAGATAAAGTCGCGACGGATCAAGCGGATTCTGAGGGAGATCGAGGAGGATCGGGGAGGGCTTGACCTCTCTTTCCTCCGGCGGTGCCGGGCAGCGAAGGCGGGGGAGTATCTGCGTCGGCTGCCGGGCGTGGGGCCAAAGACAGCGGCGTGCGTGGTGCTGTTCTCGCTGGGGAAGGCGGCGTTCCCAGTGGATACGCACGTGCTGCGGGTGTCGAAGCGGCTGGGGATTCTGCCGCCAAGCACGACTATGGAGCGGGCGCACGAGGTCTACGGGGTGCTGCTCGATTCGGGGGAGCGTGCGCGGTGGGGCCGAAAGGCGATGCTGGAGCTGCACTTGGGATTGGTGCGGCATGGGCGGGAGGTGTGTCACCCGCGGCGGCCGGAGTGTGAGGGGTGCGCGCTGTCGGAGTTGTGTCCGCGGATTGGGGTGGCGGCAACGGCTGGGAGGAGGCGACGATGACGCCGGAGCGGGCGCGGGAGCTGCTGGAGAGCATTCGGGGGAGGCGGGTGCTCTTGGTGGGGGACCTGATGATGGACGAGTGGGTGATTGGAAGCGTGAAGCGGATTTCCCCCGAGGCTCCGATTCCAGTGGTTGCAGTGCCGCTCACGCAGCAGGCGAGAACGCATAAGCCCGGCGGGGCGGGGAATGTGGCGGCGATTCTGCTGGGGTTGGGGGCGCGGGTGCGTGTGTTGGGGGTGGTGGGGGAGGATGAGTTGGGGGAGCGGCTGCTGGCGGACTTGGGCGGCCGGGGCGCGGATGTTTCGGGTGTGCTGCGCGATTCATCCCGGCCGACGAGCCACAAGATGCGGATCCTGGCGGGGCGGCAGCAGCTTCTGCGGGTGGACACGGAAAGCACGGAGCCGCTGGCGGAGGGGTTGGCGGTGCGCCTGCGCGAGGAGCTGCGGGCCGGACTGTCGGAGGCGGAAGTGGTGCTGGCGGCCGACTATGCGAAGGGAGTGTTGTCGGAGGTGTCCCTGCCGGGGGAACTGATTGGGCAAGCGCGAGCGAGAGGCGTGCCGCTGTGCGCGGACCCGAAGCCGGAGAACATCGACCTGTTCCGCGGCGCCTCGCTGGTGAGCCCGAACGCAGCGGAGGCGCTGCAGGCGATCGGGCCCGCGAATTCGCAGGCGACCACCGGCGGCAGCTCGGGCGCGGCCGGAGATGACACCGGTTCATTGCCGGACGATCTGCCCCCGGACGTGGCGCGTGCGGGGCGGCTGCTGCGGGAGCGCTTGGAGGCGGAGGCGGTCTTCGTGACGATGGGCGACGCGGGCATCGCGGTGTTCCCGCGTGAAGGCGCGACTGTGCTGATACCGGCGAGGCGATTCACGCCGCCGGGCGAGGGGGACGCTCTCGGGGCAACCGTGGTCGGAGATGGCACGGGGTGCGGGGACGCGGTAAGTGCGGCCGCGGCGCTGACGTTGGCTGCAGGAAGCAGCTACCAGGAGGCGGCCGAACTCGCGAACGCAGCTGGAGGCGTGGTCTCGCGGTACGTTGGCGTGTACAGCCCGCATCCGGCAGAGATCGCCGCGGCCTTCAACCCCGGCTCGGCGCGCAATCGTCAGCGGTAGCAGTGATGCGTCTTGGCGTGCACGTTCCGGTGAGCGGCGGCCTGCTCCGGGCGGCGCGACGTGCCCGCGCCCTGGGGTGCGAGTGCATCCAGATCTTCGCGCGGCAGTGCACAGTGTGGTTTCCTGGCAGACACACGCGTCAGACAAGCACACTTCAGCGGTAGTGTTCGCGCAGCTCGCCGTGGTAGGGCAGACTGAAGATCTCATCTATCAAGTCCTCAGCCTGCTTCTGCGAGGTTATCCACTTGTCCGTCATCACCAGATGTGCAAGGAGATTGCGGCTTCCCTTCTGGTAAGCCTCCAGCTCAATCTCCACCGGCGCCACGCGGTCGCGCAGGAGGTGAGCGATGATTGGCTTGGGCAGGCCATCGGTCTTGATTCCCTGCACGCCGCGTCGACTTATCAGTGTTGGGATTTCCACCTCGAAATCGCGGGGAACGCCGGCGACAAACTCGTTCGTATTCTGGATATTGGTGATGAAGGTCCGGGGGATGTCGCAAGCGATGGACTCGATGATCGGGATCTGCAGTCCATGGGCCTCCGCCTCCAGCGTCTGATCTTTGCTTACGTATTGGTGGGACTCATCCTGGACGAACTGCTTGAAGTTCTCCGGCGCCTTTCTCACCTCCTCCGCGTACTCGTACCACCATGTTCGGGAGTCGGCTCCCCAGCGCTTCTCCACCTCTTCGCTGCTGTGATACCACCAAGGCCAGGAGGCGCCGGTGATGCTGGCGGAGTCGCCGATGGGAATCGCCCCCAGATTCCGATAGAGGTCCATCTTCTTCATCCCCATCTCGCCCTCTGGATGCTTCTCCCAGTAGCCTTCCGCCTCTGTCTCCAGCCATCGATCGATCATCGGGAAGACATCCTGGCCCCGATAGTACATCTTCGTCAGCCAGATGAAATGATTGACTCCCGGCACCTCATAGGTGATGTGCTTTCTCTCCAGCCCCAGCACCGCCGCAATCTCATATACGCCGGCATCGGCGCCGCAAAGGCCCACCATCTTCAGGTCCGGATACTTGCGGGTCAGAAAGGTAGTCCCAGCCAAAACGGGATTGGACACCAGCAGGAGCCAGGCATCAGGACAGAACTCGAGCATATCCCGTGCGATCCCCTCAAAGAGCTGGAGTTGATAGTAGTTGAGCCAGAAGGGCTCGTCGTAGAGGATGTGATAGCTACCACCCCACTTCACGCCGTGCTTCTCAGCTATCATCCATCCTTCCTTCAGTCGCCGCGCGCCATCCACCAGCGCAGTGTTTATGACGAAGTCTGCTCCTTTCAGAGCTTCCCTGCGATCGAGAGTCTTCTCGAACTTGACATCGGCCCCCATCTGCTTGACAAAGCGGTTGCAGATAACATACGTGTCGTTGAGCCGATCTTCGTTGACATCCATCAGGCTGATGGTACTGCCGTGCAGGTTCGGCGTGAGGCAGATGCCCTTCACTTGATCCAACGTGAATCCGCCGCTGCCGCCGCCGATGAAGGCGATCTTCACTTCGGCCACTTTCGTCCCTCCTGCCGCGGTTACTTCGCCCTGAAACCGCTCTAGCCTTGCTCTGAGGCCGCAACCTCAGGCTGCCGCACGGAAGGCGGTCCTCCTGACTTCCGCGAAGTACCGTGGTTCTATCCGCGACGGCAATCGCTTCCCCAAGTGCTTCCGCCGGCGCCGCTGCTCTGCGCTAGGGTCCCAAAGCCGGTCATGGCTGTCAAGAGAGCGCGCTACAGATTCACGGAGCAGTGGTAGCGCGGCGTGACCGCTGCACGCGACTCCATTTGCACAGTGGATCAGTTCTGGTACACTACGCGTTGCTTCAACCGGCCCAAGTGAAAGTTGGACTGAAAGGAGAGCCGGCGCCATGAGACAAGCCGTGATGACCTCGCCCGGAGCGATCGAGTTTGGGGACGTTCCCGAGCCCCAAGTCGGGCCCGGGCAGGTCCTGCTGCGCATCAAGCGCATCGGCATCTGCGGCAGCGACGTCCACGTCTATCACGGCAAGCATCCCTTCACCTCGTACCCGGTGGTGCAGGGGCACGAGTTCTCGGCCGTCGTCGAGGCGGTCGGAGAGGGAGTGGAGGGGATCAAGATTGGCTCCAAAGCCACGGCAAGGCCGCAGATCGTGTGCGGCGCGTGCCGGCCGTGTCGCCGCGGCGACTACAACATCTGCGATCAGCTCAGGGTGCAGGGGTTCCAGGCGCCGGGCGTCGCGCAGGACCTCTTCGTCACCGAAGCGGACAAGGTCGTGGCGCTGCCCGACAGCTTCACACACGAGCAGGGCGCCCTCATCGAGCCCGCTGCCGTCGCCGTCCATGCGAGCGGCCGCGCCGGCGACCTGCGCGGGAAGAACGTAGTTGTCACAGGCGCCGGACCCATCGGCAACCTCGTCGCGCAGATGTGCCGCTGCCGCGGCGCGAACGTCCTCATCACCGACCTCAGCGACTTCCGGCTCGACAAGGCGAAGGAGTGCGGGATCAGCGCAACATCGAACCCACAGAACGAGTCGCTGTCCGAGGCGGTCCAACGCGTATTCCGGGACGAGGGCTTCGATGTAGCCTTCGAGTGCGCGGGGGCCGAGGCGAGCGTGTCCGCCGCGATCGATGCGGTTAACAAGGGCGGCGCTATCGTGATCGTCGCGGTCTTCCAGGAGAACCCGCCGGTAGACCTGGCCATCATCGGTGATCGCGAGCTCCATCTGCTCGGGACGCTCATGTACCGGCACGACGACTACGAGGAAGCAGTCAGGCGGATCGCCGCCGGCGAGATTCGCACCGAGCCCCTCGACTCGAAGCACTTCCCGTTCGAGCAGTATCTCGACACCTACCGCTACATCGAGGAGCAGGGACCCCAGTGCCTCAAGGTCTTCGTCGACCTGTGAGCCCGCGACTGACGCGGCGCTGCCGATCAGCCATCGCGTACGGCGGTGACGGACGTCTCGCGGAAGCCTGCGATCCCGCGCTCCACGACATAGCCGGCACCACCGCAGAGGAGCGTATCGTCGTCAGCGCGGAGGACCTCCTGGCCGTCGAGATGGGCCACGATGGTGGCTCCCGTGACGGTCAGCGCGAGATCATGGAGTTCGCCCACTTCCCACTTGCAGCGCTTCTCGCCGAGGACGGTTTCCCCGTAGTAGTTCAAGACGAGCTTGAGCGAGTCAGCGGTCTTGAGGAGGGCGATGAACCGATGCAGGCCCTGGTAGCGCGCGATGAGGCCGCCCGAGTCGGCTAACGCAATGGTGAACCGGCTCGAGATCGTGTAGTCGGTCCAGTCGTCGGTGCCCGTGACGAGCACCCCCTGCCCCTCGTCTTTCCCGAAATGGGTCATGGGCTGAGGGTTCTGAGAGAACCGCCCGGTCACCCGGTCGGCATCCACGACCCAGCCGAGAACCGCGCCGCCGGCGGCACGGGGGAGCTCATCGGGGATGTGGATGTCGGGCGATCCACTGTAGCGCACCGTATCCACGAGCACAGAGCCCGCGGCCCCCGCTCCGCCGGTTATCTCGACGCCGACCTCCTTGACCGGGAAGCCGCGCTCGCCGGGCATTGGCAGCGCGAGCGCGAACGGTTCTCCTTCGTCGAGCTTGACTGCTTCACCGTAGACCAGCTTCGCTCCGTTGCTCACGTTGCTCCCCTCCTCGCTGGTGAAGCATCGAGCGAATAGGCGAATCGACGCAGAGCCACCGCTTGCTTTGACACTTCCTTCGAGCGTAACGGTCTGTCCGCGGTAGAGCTTCGGGGTGCCTACTATCGCATAGCCGGGCTGTCCGGGCTCGGCGAACACCGGGGTGGAGACCCGGACGGGGTGGCTCGGGGCGACCTCGCGGAAGCTGATCTGGAGCACGCGCTCGCCCTTCGGTCCCTGGACGTTGCGCACCGCGCCGGTGCCGGGCATGCCCTGGTCGGTCGGCTCGACCATGTACCCGTGCTGGCTGCCCGGCATGCTGAAGTGGTGCCAGGCGTTGCCCTTCGGCGCCTCCAGGTCCGGCCATCCCATGATCTTGCGGCCCATGTGAGCGATGTGCAGGGCTTCCTGGAGGCAGTCGGAGGTGAGCCGCGCGCCCTCGGCCGTGGGAAGCAGCATGCGGTCGGCAAAGGGAGACTGGAAGTCGTAGTCCCTGTTGATACCTTCGAGTCCGACCTTGACGCCCATGACAGCGCCGACGTTGGCGGCGTTGCAGTCGGTGTCCCAGCCCGCGGTGTTGATGACTGCCTGGGCTTGGCGGAAGTCGTCGGGCGCGTAGGCCCACGCCATCACCATGAGCGCATGGTTTGGCACCATGTGGCAGCCGCCCCCGTACTTGTCGTATCCGTACTTCTCGGCGATGCGGTCGTAGGTCTGGTGCCAGTCGCCATCGCCCTTCGTCCAGGTGCGGACGTCGCGGTGCACCTGAGCGATCAGGCTGTCCGAGGGGATCACGCTGACGCCGATGTCCAGCAGCTTGCTCATGTCTTTTTCGACGAACGCAGCGGCAATCATGCTCGCCACCACCTTGGCGCCGTTCACGGCCTCGCCATCGTGAGAGACCCTTCCGGCAGGCTCCGCCAGGCGAGCCGCGAGCTGCGGATCGCCGGGCGCCACCAACCCGAAGCCATCGATGAAGATCTGGGCGCCGATTTGCTGCGCAACGACAGGACCGTTCAGCTCCAGGCTCCCGCTGCGGGGCGACGGGATGCCTTGCTTCAAGCGGAGGTAGGCGCTGTGCTCGGTGGAGACACCGAGGCCGCCCCACCACAGGATGGTCTTGCCCTCAATGAGGTAGTTGAGCCACGTCTTCCCGAAGAAGTCCTCGGGCGTGTCGGCATACTGACCGGAGTCCTCGAGGGCGCGAACGAAGGTGAAGGTGCCGGTTATGTCATCGTCGGTGACAACCAAAGGGTAACCCTTGTCGGCCGCTACGTAGCGGTCCACCAGTCCCCAGTGAGCGACGAGGTCGGGCTTGCGCCATCCCTCGAAGGGGCGGCCCATGTAGACCCCGATGACCTTCCCTAGGACGCCTGCGTAGACTTGCTCTTCGTAGTTGGCGATCTCGGGCATGGTTGTCGACTCCTTGTGTCGTGAGTTGTGTGCTGACGAGCACAGTGGCCCGCCAGCCGGATGCCTATCCCCCGGAATTCGACTTGCAGAGGGCCGGTCCTCTGACACGGAAGGGAACGCGCCACGCCGCGAGGGACGCGCGCGTCGGCCAGCGTTGACGGCGGGCATGAGTTCTGGGAGACTACCGGTACGATGAGCGCGCCAGCATAGTGATCGACTGGAGGTATTGGCATTGGCTGAATCCCGACTGATCGAGCGTAAGGTTAGCAGTAAGCTGCGCGCGGTGGCGGAGACGGCCTTCGCCGTTCGCGCTCCCATCGGCCCGTGGCGGATGAAGAGCGGCCCGCGCTATTTCGACGCCGGGGTTCCTACCCCGGACGAGAGCTGGCGCGTTATTGGTCCGGGGGAGACGTGGCGGGCCGATTGCGACGCGACTTGGTTCATAGCAACTGCGGTCGTCCCTGAGGAGTGGCGCGGCGGCCCCCTGATCGCGCGCATGGAGGCGGGAGGGGAATCACAGGTCTTCGTGGACGGAGAGCTTCGCCAAGGACTCAACGCAGGTCGCGATGAGGTGCCGCTCTCGGAGGAAGCGCGGCCCGGGGCCAGATTCGAGATCGCGCTGGAGGCGGCGCCTGTCTGGACCAAGTACAAGGAGGTGGCGAACGAGGCCTTCAACTACGCGGAGATTGTGGTCCCCAGACTCCCGGTGAGCGACTTCCTGTATTGGGCCGAGATGACGTTTGAGGCGGCGGTGACGTTTGCGGAGGGCAGCACGGAGCGGGTGCGCATGGTGCGGCTGCTCGACGAAGCACTCAAGAAGATAGAGCTGCGCAAGGCCGAGAGCGATGAGTATCTCGGCCAGGTGAGCGCGGGCTCCGAGGAGATCCGGCAGGGCCTGGCGGAGATAGGCCCGGGCGGACCGGGCAGCGCCGTGCTGGTGGGGCATGCGCACATTGACACTGCTTGGCTCTGGCCGCTGTCGGAGACGAAGCGCAAATGCGGCCGGACCTTCTCGAATGTGCTCCGGCTGATGGAGCAGTATCCAGAGTTCAGGTTCAGCCAGAGCCAGCCGCAGCTCTACAAGTTCACCAAGCAGTGCTTCCCCGAGATGTACGAGGAGATCAAAGCCCGAATCGCGGAGGGCCGCTGGGAGCCAATGGGCGGGGCTTGGGTGGAGTGCGACTGCAACATGCCCGGCGGCGAGGCGATGATCCGGCAACTGCTCTACGGCAAGCGTTTCTTTCAGGAGGAGTTCGACAAGGACACCGTGGTAGGGTGGTGGCCGGATGCGTTCGGCTATCCGTGGTCTATGCCCGAGATCCTCGCCCACTGCGGGATGCAGCACTTCTTCTCGACCAAGATCAGTTGGAGCCAATACAACACTTTCCCGCATGGGCTGTTCTGGTGGCAGGGACTGGATGGCACTCGTCTCCTCTCATTCCATGCCGCAGGCAGCTACAACGGAGCCGTGACACCGAAGGAGCTGACGGCCCTGTGGCGGAGCTTCCCCGAGCGGGACAGGGCGGACAGTGTCCTGCAGAGCTATGGCCACGGCGACGGCGGCGGCGGGCCGACCCCGAGCATGATCGAGCGCGGGAAGAGACTGGCCGACATGCCGGGTGTGCCCAAGTGCCGCTTTGAACGCGCGAATGAGTTCTTCGCCGCGGTATCGGAGGAAACAGCAGGCATCCCAACGTGGAATGGGGAGCTCTATCTGGAGCTTCATCGCGGGTGCCAGACGACTCAGGCGCGTACGAAGCGCGGAAACCGGAAGCTGGAGATGCTGCTCCGCGACGTCGAGCAGTTGGCGGCGGTCACAGCCGCGCAGCTTGGCCGCGAGTATCCGGAGTCGTCTCTTCACGCGGCGTGGGAGGACGTGCTCTGCTATCAGTTCCACGACATACTGCCCGGTAGTTCGGTGCGGCAGGTCTACGCGGAACTGGAGCCGGACTATGCCCGTCTGATGAAGGAGGTCGGCCTACTGCGAGACGAGCTGACGGCCGCGCTCGCCGAGGACATCGACACCTCCGGGGAAGGCCAGGCGGTCGTTGTCTTCAACACGCTTGGCTGGGAGCGCACCGATGCAGTGGAAATCGGTCTCAGACTGAAGGGAAACGAGTTCCACGCGGTTTCACACTCCGGCCAGAAATCGCCCTGCCAGGTGCTGGGCCGGGACGGCGACGAGGTGCGGTTGCTGTTCCTTGCAGATGCCGTCCCCTCGATGGGGCGTGCGGTCTACCACATCCTTCCCGGGCCGGTGGAGCCGGAGCAACAGGTGGGCCTGTCTGGGCTCCAGTTGGAGAATGAGGAAGTACGGCTAACGCTCGACGAAGCGGGATCGTTAGTGGGTCTGTACGACAAGCGCGCTGACCGCGACGCGCTCGCGCCACAGAGGAAGGGCAACCTGCTCCAGTGCTTCGACGACCGTCCCACGGCGTTTGACGCATGGGACATTGACCCGTGGTTCGAGGACCAGATGTGGGAGATTCCGGCCGCCGAGTCGGCGACCGTCGTCGAGGCCGGTCCGCTCCGGTCTTCGCTGCAGTTCACGCGGCGCACCGAGAGGTCAACGTTCAACCAGCAGGTCCGTCTGTACGCGCATTCCCGACGTGTGGAGTTCGTCACTCACGCGGACTGGCGCGAGCGCCGGACGCTGCTGAAGGTCGCCTTCCCCGTCAATGTCCTCTCGCCGCAGGCCGCCTATGAGATTCAGTTCGGCGCCATTCACAGGCCGACCCATCACAACACGCCCTGGGATCGGGCGAAGTTCGAGGTGCCCGCGCATCGCTGGGCCGATCTCTCGGAGACGGACTATGGAGTCGCTCTTCTCAACGACTGCAAGTACGGGTACGACGTGAGGGACAACGTGCTCCGGCTCTCCCTGCTGCGGTCTCCTACTGACCCGGATGCCGAGGCGGACCAGGGGAGCCACGACTTCACGTACGCACTCTATCCTCATAGCGGCGGATGGCAGGAGGGCGGAGTGGTGCGGCACGGGCTGGAGCTGAACGCGCCCCTCTTGCCGGTAGCCGCGGCCTCGCAGGAAGGGCCCCTGCCCGCCGCGTGGTCGGCCGCGAGCTGCAGTCGGGCAAACGTGGTGCTAGAGACGCTCAAACAGGCGGAGGATGGGAGCGACCTCATTCTGCGGGTGTATGAGGCGCACGGGTCACGGGGTCCTGTCGAGATCGCGATCGCGCTGCCGGTGAAGTCGGTCGTCGAGTGCAATGGCATGGAAGAAGAGACCGGACTCGCAGACTGGCGTGAGGGCAGGCTTCGGTTCGACGTAGGCCCCTGGCAGATACGAAGCTTCAAGCTTCGCTCGGGGTAGGATGCTCCCGTGGGGCTACAGCGGCACCTCGCTCCCGTCAGCTTCTGCCGTAAACCGCTTCGCAGAACTGCTTCGCGTTGCTCTCGATGTCTATTCCGTAGACGTCCTTGTTTGCCGTCAGCACCTCGTCCACCCAGTCCCTGGGGAACGCGTCGATGCCGTTCAGGACGCCGACGAGCGCGCCCGCAACGCTGCCCGTGCAGTCCACATCGCGAAGCCTGACGAAGCGGCCGTTCTCATCGAACTCGCGGTCGTTGACGGCCATCACGATGGTGCGCACCGGATCGCCGTCGCAGAAATGGAGGGCGGCCATGGGGAAGCCGAGGACGTCCACCGGATCGTAGAAGTGGCGGTGACATACGCGGCGTGAGAGGGCATCCACTAGCCCCCGGTCGTCGTCGGCCTCTTCAGCGACGGCGAGCAGCGCGCTCACCTCTGATGACATGACCCGGGCATCGTACTTCCGCTTGCCGAGATCGAAAGGATCTGTCTCCAGGCCGATTCTGGCCATCTCCTTCGCGGAAATGTTGCCCCCGAGCGCCGCGCTCACCATAGCGGCCATCATGGCGGTGGCATCGCGCGAGTAGCCGACGCCGCGGAAGTCCAACTCGAAGGCTTTGACGTAGGCCTTCTCCGGATCGTTCGCGTACAGGAGTCCGGCAAAAGCCAGCGAGATGAGCCCCTGGATGCCCGGGAACCCGTAGATTCCCTGGGAAACGGCCACCCAACGGGGCCTTCCTGACGGCAGGTCCATGCCGAGGTGTGCGCAGCACCACTCGTACCAGCGGTCGAGGAACTGCTCTTCGGCCAGCTTCACATGCTTGGGATAAAGGCTCGCACAGTCGCGGAGCCGCTCAATGTACTCCATCGCCACGAGCTGGGAATTGACGACGCCTTTGTTACGGATCACGCACTCCGCGAAGATTTGGTTGTAGCGGGTGTCGTCCGTGCCGGTTCCGCGCGGCGGCGACGGCTCCCAGATGCCGAGGGGGTGGGTACCGTGGTCCTCCGCGTACGGGAGGAACTCATCCACCCAGTCCTTGCCGGTGAGTTCGCTCACGCGCTCAGCCGACGCGCCCTCGACTACACCCCCGAAAGCGTCGCCGATGGTGTTGCCGACCATGCATCCCAGGATGCGCGAATAGAGTTCATCTGACATTGTGCTCTCCGTCAGTTGTACTGTTGCTCAGTAGAGCGCATTTCATAACCCTCACTCGCCTGGCTGTCCGTTAGAGACGCTGGCATGAAATGCGCCTGCTGGAGCCTGGCGGCTTGTGCTGCTGTTTCATCACCTCAGATGGAGGTTATGAAACAGCTTCTAGTCTGCTTTCTTCACCGGCCGAGCGCTCACACCGGCGGCGTCTTCCCTCGTCACTTCGCGCCGTAGACGGCTTCGTAGAAGCGCCGCGCATTGCCCTCGATGTCGATCCCGTAGATCTCCTTGTTGGCCTTCAGGACATCGGCAACCCAGTCTTCAGGAAAGGCCTTGGCGCCACGGAGGGCACCCGCCAGGGCCCCCGCGACTCCTGCCGTGCAGTCAACATCTCGCAGCTGCTTCAGGCTGCCGCTCTCGTCGAGGTCGCGGTCATTGGCCGCCATCACGATGCTGCGCACCGGGTCGCCGTCACAATAGTAGACGGCCGCCGCGGGCTGGCCCAGCACGTCAATGGGATCGAAGGCATGGCGATGGGTCACCTCTTTGGCGATGGCATCCACCAGCGCCTGATCGCTGTCGGCCTCATCGGCCAGTTCGAGGAGTCGCTTGAGCTGGTCGAGCATGATGCGCCAACGGAAACCGAAGGGATCGATGTCCAGGGCGACCTTCACCATCTCCTTGCCGGAGATGGTGCCCCCCAGCGCGGCGCTGATCATGGCAGCCATCATCGCGGTCGAATCCCGAGCATAGCCGAGGTCCAGGAACGACAGCTCGAAGGCCTTAGTGTAGGCCTTCTCCGGCTCGCCGCGGTACAGCAAGCCGGCGAAGGCCAGCGAGATCAGGCCCCACAGCATCGGGAAGGCATTGCCCTGGGAGGCGGCCACCCAAGGCGGCCTGCCGGAGGGCAGCTCTCTCATGCCCAGGTAAGCGCAGGATCGCTCGTACATGTGGCCCATGTGCTGTTCGGCCAGCTCCGGGTGCTTGGGGTAGATGACTGCGCGATCGCGGTAACGCTCCAGGTACTCGATCGCCAGGAGCTGTGAGTTGATCTCGCCCCCGTTCCGGATGACGCACTCGGCGAAGATGTGGTTGTTGCGGGTGTCGTCTGTTCCGGTCCCCCGCGGCGGCGCCGCTTGCCAGACCCCGACGGGGTGGGTGCCGAAGTCGTCGGGGAACGGCAAGAATTCGTCCACCCAGTGCTTGCCCGCCAGCTTCTTCACTCTCTCCGCGGTGGCGAATTCCACCACGGCCCCGAAGGAATCGCCGATGGCGTTGCCTAGCATGCAGCCGAGAATCCGATCGTAAAGCTCCTCAGACATGGTCCCTCCCGCTGCGTAGTTCATATTGCTCGATTGCCCGGCACGGCCGCGGCCGATGAGCCGGGAGAAGACAGATGCATCTCACTTCCCTGGCACACTTCGTCCGAAAGCGCTGTAGTCCTATCGCACGGTCAAGGAAATGCAGGTGGCGGCCCGGCATCGCGTACGTGCGCGAGGTGGCGACTCCGCCTTCCTAGAGCGCATTTCATAACCCTTACTCGCGTGGCTGTCCGCTAGAGACGCTGGCATGAAATGCGCCTGCTGGAGCCTGGCGGCTTGTGCTGCTGTTTCATAACCTCAGATGGAGGTTATGAAACAGCTTCTACGAACGCCGGTAGTAATCGCGTGGCGCGGAACCAATACGCTTCCGGAAGAGGCGGCTGAAGTGGCACACGCTTCTGAAGCCGATCTCGGCAGTCACCTCCCCTCATAGACACAACTACCTTCGTAGATAGACTTCATCTCCCACGCCGTCACCTGTCTGACGGCCAGATCGCCGCCTCGGGTGAACAGGCTCACGTTGAGGTGCTCCGGGGAGTACTCGTGCCAGGCCACAGCGGCCTGGCGATCATTGGCAAAGACCTCGATCATGCTCTTGTCGATAAAGACCCGCAGCGTCAGGTCTTCATTCTCTTTGAGCTCGAAAGGAGGCTTGACATAATCCACAGTCAACGTTGTGCTCCCAACTCCAGATGCGATGGTGAAACCATTCTCGCCTTTCTCATCACACAGCAGATTGATTCCGAACTCTTTGGCTTCTGGCGACGCGATGACAACCTCCAGCTCCATCGTGTCGCCCTTGATGCCATCCAGCAGACGGATTGTGCCGCTCTTTACCGTGACGTCTTGCTCGCGTCTCCTGTCACGACGGAGTTCCTTCAGTTCGCGCAGAGGCTTGATGCGCAGTACTCCGTCCATGGGCAGGCTGAGCTCTCTTGGAAGTGATTGGATTCCCTGCTGAAGAATGGACCTGTCCATAAGGCTATCGAAGTTCGTCTCCCGGTCGGTTCTTTGCATCTCGTGTACCCATGGCGTGCACCAAGCCCACATAACACGACGACTATCTTGGGTCAACAGTGATTCCGGAGCAAAGAAATCCCATCTGGCCCAGTTCAACAGAGCGTGGTAGTCGGGAAGATACTTCTCGCCTACGAAGTCACCCAGGTAGTAGCGGGCACCCAGACCGTGGCTTATGCAGAGAAGCATCCACTTGTCTCCAATCTTGAACATGTTGGGGCATGAGGTATCCTCGCCTCGATCGACACCCAGATCTGTGGGCAAGTCTCCATGGAAGAGCTCCCCCAGATACAGCCACTGCTTGAGGTCCTCGGATTTCATCAGCGCGGGATTGCTCCCACCACTCAGCCCGTAGTATGCGCCGTCCATGAGCCAGCAGTCCGGATCCCAATGATCCATGCCCGGCTCTTCCCCCGTTGCCGTCAAGGGCTCGACCGCGATCGGTTTGGACCATCTCTCCAGATTCTCATCCGACGCAAACGCCAGCTGGTTCCTCCCCGATCCCTGACCATGGTAGATCATGGCTGGCTGTCCGTCCTTGGTGAAGAAGCCGGTGCCACTGAACATTCCGTGGCCCGTCGTCCTCGGGGTGAGAGTTGTCGGGTGCCACTTCCAGTGCACCATGTCCTTGCTGGAGACATGGGCAAAGGCGAAGCCTTCCTTGTGGTTGTAGATGTAGTGCAGATGGTACCGATCTCTGTAGTAGAACGCGGGATTGGGATCAGCCGGGAGCGCACCGCCGGGCCCGGGGTGGGCAAGGTGATAGGTCAGCCAGGTTTTCGGCGGGTTCGTCGGCATGGACGGCGTTTCGAACTCAGCGGGGATGTCATCCATAGTCATTGTCTTCCCAGGGCTCCTTTCCTAGATGTAGATAGTCAGCGAAAGTGGGGCTAAAGGGGGCTGGAAATAGGTTACACCTCCGGTGTCGCAGTGTGCCAAAACTAATCCGGGCATGGAGATCTCCAGGGATCTCCCTGTTGTCTGGGTGTCTTGGCCACGCATTGACTTCTCGCCGCCTCTGCGGCATCCTGTCTTTCCCAGGGACCGGTGACGCCGGTCTGTCTGGAAACGGAAGGAGCGTTTCGGGTCCACAAACAGCTGTATGGTGCCTAGAGCGCATTTCATAACCCTCACTCGCCTGGCTGTCCGCTACAGACGCTGGCATGAAATGCGCCTGCTGGAGCCTGGCGGCTTGTGCTGCTGTTTCATAACCTCAGATGGAGGTTATGAAACAGCTTCTAGTAGGGGCGGCTGAAGTAGGTGCTCGCCGGCAACTCCAGCCTGGGCATTCTGACGTCTCTCAGCGGTGTCGCATCGCTGTTTGACAGACACAACCTGCTCGACAATCGGCCCCGGTACGAGAGAATTCATCAGGTGTTCAGGTGGATCATGTCTTGCCGCTTGCCGCCGATTGGGGTATCCTAGACAGTGTGGGAATGGATGGTCAGCCGACGGAATATCTGAACAGGCACAGCGTCCCACCCGGCGGGTGTGGCCCTGTGAGCGGAGAGCGTCGAGGACCCCCAGGGCTGTCGATGAGAGGCGTCGTTACTGATGTTCGAGCGACACGGCACGGTCGCGCATCTCGCACTTCGCGGTACGTGCTCTGCCGCCGGAGAGGAGGTGCGACAAGTCGGAGGTCGATGAGGTGCGTTGTGCTGTACTCTCTCAGTTGAGTCTCGTGTTGACCGCATGATCTGGAGACTCTACGTTGTGAGTATTGGGGACTCATAGATCAAAGGAGGCATCCCTCATGGGAACTCGAAGACGTGGTTTCACCCTGATTGAGCTGCTGGTGGTGATCGCGATCATCGGCATCCTGGCAGCTATGGTGTTTCCAGTCTTTGCGAGGGCGCGCGAGAGTGCGCGCAAGGCGGTGTGTCTGTCCAATGTGAAGAACATCACCCTGGCCATTCAGATGTACCTGGCGGACAACAACGACACGTTACCGCCCAGCGAGCACAGACAGGATGTATGGGACTACTTCCAGACGGACCCCGGCGGCGGCATGGCGATCGAGGAGGTGGAGCCCGGCGAGTGCGAGAAGATGAGCGAGGCCAATCCTTACCTGTCGTGGCCCGTGGTCCTGGACGAGTACATCAGGAACCGCGACGTCTGGCGCTGCCCCAGCGCCAAGGTGGAAAGCGTGGCCGGCTTCATCTACGGTTTCCCCGACTGGTTAGGGCATCTGCAAGCCCATCAGGGAGAATGGGGTTATGTAGGTTCTGATGGCGAGCTCTGCCCGTACAATCCCTATCCAGCCGGATGGGGCGGCAGTACTACGGACAGCATATTGCAGCGCAGAATGGGCTGGGGGTCCTTCGGTGCCGGCGATGATCCCGGCGGGCCGAAGCTGTTCACGCTCAGCATTGGCTGGAACGCAGGGAATGGCCAGGACCTGAAGCTCGTCGCAGTGGACGATCCGGTCAGGTTCATCATCTGCGGGGACAAGGGGCACGAGCAGGGCAACATGACTCCTGGGAGTACCGCCTATCCGGATATCTGCATGCTGGACTGCGCCATCTGCGGGGCAATCTGCCCAGACGGCGGCGACTGCTGGTGGGACTGGAGCGACGCTTGGGGGAGCGGAGAACCGTGCGCCGATGAGGCAGGATGCACGCCCATGGTTGCGTATCCCGCCATGGTAACTGACGTGAGCCTGCGCAAACCATATAGCCGTCACCTGGGAGGTGTGAACCTGGGATTCCTCGATGGCCATGCCGCCTGGTGGAACTCCGAAAGGCTACTCGCCACGATCAGGGAGGGCCAGGGCAGTGACACGATGGGGCTCAGCGTGCCATGGGCCCCGGTTTCGTGGTGCGTCTTGGAGGGGACCGGGACACAGAACCCCACCTTGTACTAGCCTAGTCGGACTGACTCTGTAGGCGACATTCGTGATGTACTGTGCAGGGCGGAGCGCCGGACTCGGCGCTCCGCCCCCGCGAAGCAGGCATCGGCCGTTCTCCGACGAAGCATTGCAGGAGCAAGGCGAGGCCGCGTGGTAAGGCCCGGCGCGAGGCGGGCATCCACCAATGAGGAAACACTCCTCGGATTCGACAGAGGAGATGTCCACGACGCGTTCGGAGGCAGCGCCGCGGCACGGCGGCGTCACCTGGCGCGCGGCGGTGATCTCGCTCGTCGTCATCCTCCTGAGCGCGCCGGTCATCTTCTACGGCGAAGTTGTATGGGGCACCGGTCTGGTGCCAGACATTCGCAGGACTGGTACCTGGTCCACGGGCGTCATTGGGAGCTGGCCGCTCACGGTCCTCTTCGTCATGGCTGCCATCATGTCGCTCCCCGCGCTGCGCCGCGTCGGACTGACGCGGCGGGAGCTGATGACCGTCCACGCCCTCGTGCTCGTGGCAACACCGCTGCTCGGCGCGGGTGTTCTGTTCTACGTGCTCTCCACGGTGGTCACCTACTACTACCTCGCGCGCGCGTCTGCGGCCTGGGAGACATTCCTGCCCTTCCTCCCCACGTGGTTCGGGCCCTCGTCTGAGTTGGCGACAGAAGGCTACTTCATGGGCAGAGCCGCGGTTCCCTGGGCGGAGTGGGCGGTCTCCCTGGTTGCCTGGTCCTCCTTTCTGATCTGCCTCTTCGGCGCCAGCGTATGTCTCCTAGTGCTGGTTCAGAGGCATTGGATCAAGCACGAGCGCCTGGCCTTCCCGCTCGCCCAGATACCGTTGGAGATGGTCGAGCAGACTGGCACAGGCGGAGCCGGCCGTCTTCCCCGCAGTGGGCTGTTCTGGCTCGGGCTCATCGTCGCCGCCTGTTTCACCTTTCTAGACGACCTATCGCTGCGCGTGCCGGCCGTACCCGCGATGCCATTGACGATCACACTCATGCACAGACATGTGGTGGGGCCGCTGGCCGCGCTGGGCGACCTCGAGCTGGTGCTGTCTCCGTGGATCATCGCGCTCGCTTACCTCATCCCGAAGGATCTCTCCCTGTCGGTCTGGTTCTTCTGGGTGGTGAAATGGGGGCTGATGATGCTCGCCATCGTCTTAGGGGCGTCGGCGGAGGGGGCTGACGAGTGGTACCTTCACGAGTTCCCCGCCCCCTTCGACCAGGTGACCGGGGCGGTGATCGTGCTGTCTGTGTGGGCGCTGTGGAGCGCGCGCAAGCACCTGGCCCGCGCCCTGTGCATCGCCTTCACAGGCCGCCCGCGCGGGGGCGATGCTGACGAGCCTCTCCCCTACCGATGGGCCGTCGCCGGTCTGCTGCTGTGCTTCTCCTGGATGGTCGTGTTTCTCGTGCTGGCCGGGTGTCGGCCTCTGGTCGGCTTGCTCTACACCGGAGTGGTCGTGGGGGGCTTTCTCTCCTACGCGCGCGTCCGCGCCGACATCGGCTTCGACCCGGGCACGTACCGTCTCAGAGAGATCACCATGATGCCGACGGGCAGCCGGGCGCTGCTGCCGCGAGAGGTGATTGCCCTCGTCACGACAAGCTGGGTCGGCGAACTCTGGCCCAGCCAGCTCATCAGCGTCTGCAGCATGAACACCCTCACCTCGTTCAAGATCGGGGAGGCGGCCGGCGTGCCTCTGCGGCGGCTCACGGGCCTGCTGTTCGCCGGCTTCCTAATCGCGCTGGGGGCTGGCAGCCTTTACATGCTGTATATGCTCTACGGGATCGGCTTCAACTCGACCCGGGCGGGGTTTGCCGACTCGATCCCCGGTTGGGAGCTACGCTACCAGGGAGCGTTCATCTACGAGATGATCGCAGATCCCAGCGGCCCCGAGTGGGCAGGGGCGACGTGGTGCGGAGTGGGAGCCCTAGTCTTCGTCTCGCTCGCGCTGATGCGCCTTCGGTTCCTGTGGTGGCCGTTCCATCCGGTGGGTTTCATAATCGGATTCGGCCTGCTGCAGTACCCTATGTTCTTCTCGGTCGTCATCGCCTGGCTCGCCAAGTGCCTCGTGCTGAGATACGGCGGCCTCCGGCTGTACCGGCAGACGGTCCCGGTGGCCATCGGCTTGATCATGGGCGACGTGCTGAACCGGTCGCTGTGGAACATCGTGTCCTTGGCAACACACGGCCGAGTGTAGCGACCTTCGAGAGGAGGGGGCCGCACACAGGAGTACTATCACGAAGAAGATGCGGTTCTCGAGGGCACAAGAACAGGAGCCGACGGCGAGTTCTCCGCGAGCTGATTTGCAGGGCGGCGTGACCTGGCGCGCGGCGGCCATCGCGATGGTGATCGTCGCCATCACTGCCCCGGCCATCTTCTACGGCGAGGTCGTCTTCGCATCCCGGAATTGGAATGTCTTCTGGTCCAGCGGCGTTCCGGCCCCCTGGCCGCTGACCGTCCTCTTCCTCCTGACAGCGCTCACCAGCATCCCGGCCTTCCGGCGACTGCGACTGACCCGGCCGGAGCTGCTGACGATCTACTCGGTCGTCCTCGTCGTCACCCCGCTCTTCGGCATCCACGTCCTCTTCTATCTGCTCTCCAAGGTCCCGAGCTTCTACCACATCGGTCGCATCGAACCGATGTGGGAATCGGCGTTCATCAACCTCATCCCCGCCTGGTGGGGTCCCTCTTCGCTGTCTGCGGTCGAGGGCTACTTCCTGGGTGGAACCGCTGTCCCGTGGTCGGAGTGGTCCCTGCCGCTGGCCGCATGGGGATCCTTCATGGTGGCCCTCTTTGTCGCCAATGTCTGTCTCCTCGTCCTCGTGCAGCAGCAGTGGATTAGGCGCGAGAGGCTGACCTTCCCCCTGGCGCAGATCCCTCTCGAAGCCGTTGACGAAGTGCCCAACGGAGGTAGAGCCGCGCGCCTGCCGGTCAGTAAGGCCTTCTGGGTGGGAGTCATCGTCGCCACCGGCGTGGGCTTCGTGAGCCAGCTCTCACAGCGACTGCCCGCAGTGCCGTCGCTTCCCCTGCAGTACACCGTCATGAGCCCGACCTTCGTCGGGCCGCTCTCTGCCCTGGGGACTCTCGAGCTATGGCTCTACCCCTGGTTGATCTCACTCGCCTACATCATCCCGGCGGAGCTCTCTTTCTCCGTCTGGTTCTTCTGGCTGGTCCGGATCGGCCTATGCGCTCTGGCGGTCAGCTTTGGGGCCGAGCCAGGATCGGCCGAAGACTGGTGGCGATGGAGCTTCCCGGCCCCCACGAACCAGGCCACCGGGGCCCTCGTGGCGCTCTCCCTCTGGGCGCTGTGGACTGCGCGGAGACACCTCGCCCGCGCACTGCGCATTGCCTTCAGCCGCCGCCCTTCAGGTGAGGACCGCGATGAGCCCCTGCCGTATCGATGGGCGCTTCTCGGCCTCGCGGTGTGCTCCAGCTGGCTGGTCGCCTTCTTCGTCCTCTCGGGCTGTCGGCCCGTCTTCGGGATAGCCTATGTCGCTCTCCTGGTGGGGCTCTACCTCGCCTATGCCCGCCTTCAGGCGGAGGCCGCCCTCGACCCCTTCTTCTGGTGGTTCAACGACATCGCGGGCATGAGCGTGGGCATGCGAAACCTGCTGCCCCAGGAGACGATGACCCTCTACACCATGAACTGGGCCGGCGCGCCCCTGCCCAGCAGGATCTTCAGCGCCTGCTCGCTCAACGCGCTCACCGCCTTCAAGCTCGCGGACGCCAGTGGCACGAACCTGCGGCGACTCACCCACTTGCTGGTCGCCGTGTTCGTAATCGCTCTCGCCCTTGGCATGTTCGTGACGTTGACCGCGATGCATCACCACGGCTTCTTGATGACAGCGGCCGCCAAGGGCGACTACTTCGTCTCGTGGGCGCTCCTGGACGATGGCTACGCTATGTGGTACGACATCACGGGCGAGGAGGGCTGGCAGCCGGAGGCGATGTTTTACATCTTCGCGGGTGGGGTGATGACTGTCCTCCTCGGGCTCCTGCGGCTTCGCTTCGTGTGGTGGCCGTTCCACCCCATCGGCTATCTGCTGTCCAACAGCCTGCCCCAGGCCATGGGTACCTTCCCCTTCCTACTGGCGTGGGTCCTCAAGGTCTTGGTCAGCCGCTACGGGGGCCTGCGCCTTTACCGCAAGACGATCCCACTCGCCATCGGGCTGATCGTGGGCGATCTGCTCAACAGCTCGCTTTGGAACATCATCGGGTTGATCACGCACGGCCGATTGTAACCGGGTCCGGGAGGGGCGGGGACGGAACAGCAGTCGGGTCCTGTCTGCCCTGGCCGTGGGCTCATATGGGCACGTAGCAGCGCGTGCACACTCCGCCGATTAGCTTGCTTGCCCGTGAGAAACCCCGGCTACTCCAGCATCTCCCCGGTTACGAGGATGGACCCGACATACCATTTCGTACCGTCATAGCGCGCGGGGTCGTCCATGGTGACGCCGCGCTCCGCCAGCAGCTTCACCTTGTCGGGCTGTTCGTCGTCGATCTCGAACTTGATGGTGTGCGCCTCGTCGGGCAGGTCGGTGGCGGCGATCATCACGGTGACCCGGTGCCCCTCGCACCAGGAGTCGAACCTCGGGATGGTCTTCGGCTCCCGGTCGTCGATGGTCACGATGATCTGCCCGCAGTCCGGGCCGGCCATATCGTAGATCATGACGCTTGTGCCCCGGAAGCGGAAGGAGATGCTCTCACCCGGGTCCTCCGCCAGCCACAGCGCGTCGAGCCTATCGCCGAACTCCGCCCCCGCGAGGAGCTTGCTCACGGCGGGATTGCCCGCCACGTCGAGCTTCCGCCACCCGGCGCTCAGCTCGGCGCGGTCGAGCGGAATGGGCTCCGCGTATTCAAAGTTGTCCTCGCGGAAGGGATCGGGCAGCGACCGCGGGCCGGGCTCGCCTATCCCCTTCATCTTCTCGACCGAGCGAGCAACGGCCTCCGCATAGAGCGCGTGGCCGGAGTCATACGGGTGGGCCCCATCCATCGAGAAGAGGATGCTATCGCCGAGAGCGGCCTTCTCCTCCTCGGTCTCCGGCCACTTGCCCGTGAAGAGAAGCTTGCCCTCCTTCTCGAGGCGCGCCACCTCCAACCCCATGTGGATGGTCGGGAGGTCGTAGTGCTCGGCGATGTCCGTGTGCTCGGTGTAGGTGTGGGGGACATCGCCCTGCCGCAGGCCCTCCGTCATCCACTGCCAGACCACGAAGACGAGGCAGATGTCGAGATCGGGCTTGGCGCGGCGGGCCTTGCGCACGATTCCCTCCATCGCCTTGCGGATCCGCTCCCCGGAAGTCCCCCCGTCGTTCACCGCGAACTCGATGAAGAGCAAGTCGGGGTCGTGCTGGAGCACATCGCGCTCCAGCCGGAAGACGCCAAGGTCCGAGCCGGTGCCGGAGATGCCGGCGTTGATCGCCTCGATCTTGGCCTTGGGATACTGCTCCTGGAACCACTCCGCGGTCATGGTCCGCCACCCGGCAGACTTGGTGATACTGCCGCCGAGGTAGGCAATGCGAACACTGTCGCCGCGCGCCAGCTTCCGGAGGACGTTGGGCAGCCCCCCGCGGGGGACACACTCAGGCGGCATACCCGGGGAGTGTTCGTTAGCGCTCCCGGTGGCGCAAGCCATCGCCAGCACCAGGGAGAGCATGCCCAGTAGAGTCTGCCACGAACTCATGGATCGGACTCCTTGTTCTTCGTCGTGAAGTTGGCTGCAGCGGTCAGGCGCCGACGAAACCTGTGCCTCGGACGTCCCCCGAACGCTAAGCCGTTGCCTCCATAGTTCCCGCTAGTCGTCACGAGCACCTGTCGCCGGGGTCACAGAGCCATGAGACCGTTCCCGGAGGGTCTCTAGCGCCATGCCTGAGGACGATTCGGAATCACCGGCCGAACATGAGCTGTCTCACGCCTCCTTGCCCCCTGCAACTGCTATCGCGGGCGCCCGAACAGCACTGGCGGGCCGCCGGTCATCCTTGTATCAAGAGCCAACAAGGCCGCCAATAGAACCCTCCGGGTCAGGGCCGAAGGCGTGGAACATAACAGATGGAAAACGACGGCCACGCAAGAAGTGGCCTGAGCTGGATTGGGCGAGCACCGGTCAACAGAATAGCGATGGAAGGTGACCTCTGAAGGCCCGGGGGAAGAACCCCGGGCCTTCAGCGCGTCGCCCGGGCACTCCGAGGAGAGGAGACAACCAAGGTGGCGACAGAGGAGCAGAGGCGAGGGAGCGAAGGGCCAGCCGACGAGGCGACCCAGAGGGAGGAACGCAGTGACGAGCTGCGTGCCGAGGCGGAGCGCCTCGCTCAGACTGTGGTCGAACTGAAGGCCGAGAACTCGGCCTTGAAGTCCAAGCTCCAGTGGAGGACGTGGGCGGTTGAGATTCTCCTGCTGATCCTCGCGGCGACAATCGCAACGGCGTTGCTGCGGTGAGGAGAAGCGCCGTGATGGCGGCGGTATGTGCCTTCGTGCGTCTCCCGGGATTGGGCGCCGTGCGGACATTTCACTCCCACTGGCAGGGAGACAAGGAGCCAGCCCGAAAGATTGCTGCCGAGACAAGGGCCGCCATGGACTCGGTAGTGGGACGATTGAGCTGATGCTTAAGTGCCTCAACTGCGCGAAGAAGATACGGTTCGGCTCCTACTGCACCGTGCGGTGCATGAACGAACATACCATCAAGAGCAAGCGGGACATCGGGCAGACTACACTCAAGACAAAGTCAGCCAGAAGGCGTGCCCTCATCAAAGAGAGGGGCCACAGATGTGAGCGATGCGGTAGAGGGAAGTGGATGGGCAAGCCTATTCCTCTCGTTGTCTTCCACAGGGATGGTGACACCGAGAACTGGAAGCTTGACAGTGTTATGTTGCTATGCCCGAACTGCAGGGCTTACGTGCGGACTTGGCTCAGGAGCGGCCAGAGATGACGCGGTGGCCTGGCGATGCTCACCGGCGGTAGTGAACGGCGTGTAACGAAACGAGCATTGGTCTTGCTATCACCAGGCGCGCCCCTTGAGCGACCCTGGCACCGACACAGCAGCGCGGAATCCGACTACCGCGCCCCGGCCCCCCTCACGATCCGTCGGCGCCGGCCTCCCGCGCCAAGTCTGCCCCCCGCGCCAGCGCTTGCTGGTTGATCGCGATCAAGTGCTCATACCCTTTCCCCGCCAACAGCCGCATCGCTCTCTCCAGGCTCCCCGGAGAAACGATGGGGCGCTTCTCCAGAAAAGCCCCCAGCATGATCACATTCGCCACCCGCGGATTCCCCAGCTCCTGCGCCGCGTCGTTGGCGGGAATGGGCAGTATCTCACAGGTGTCGTTCTCCGGCTTGGCCCGCACCAGGGAGCTGTTCAGGATGAACAGACCATCCGGCTTCACGCGGTGGGCGAGCCGGTCCAGTGAGGCGTGGTCCATGATCAGCAGGGAGTCGGCCAGGGAAACCTCGGGGGAGCCGATTCGCTGCGAGGCGACGATGATCGTGCAGTGCACCGGGCCCCCGCGCATCTCCGGCCCGTATGAAGGCGCCCACACCACTTCCCTGCCCTCGGCAAGCGCCGCGTTGGCAAGCAGCTGGCCGGCCAGCACCACGCCCTGCCCTCCGAAGCCCGCGATCAACACCTCGTGATGAAGCCGCTCGCCGCTCATTTCTCCTCTAGCAGCCCCTCGGCGACCACGAACTCCTTGATCGGATAGTGGACCGCCATGTTGTCGTCCACCCACTTCAACGCTTCTTCGGGAGGCATCGCCCACCGCGTCGGGCAGGTGGAGAGCACCTCCACCAGTGAGAATCCGAGTCCCTTCAGCTGGGCCTCGAATGCCTTGCGCATCGCTCTCTTGGCCTCCCGCACTCGCTGCGGGTTCGTGACACTCACCCGCGCCAGATATGCCGGGCCCTCCAGCGAACTCAGCAGCTCACAGATCCGGATCGGGTTGCCGGCCACCTTCGGGTCCCGCCCGTACGGAGTGGTGCTCGTCTTCATGCCCGGCAGTGTGGTGGGGGCCATCTGCCCGCCGGTCATTCCGAACACCGCGTTGTTGACGAAAACGATGCTGATGTTGTCGCCCCGGGCCGCCGCGTGGATCGTCTCCGCGATCCCGATTGCGGCGAGATCTCCGTCGCCCTGGTAGGTGAACACGAACAGGTCCGGCCGCACGCGCTTCACCCCGACGGCGACGGCGGGGGCGCGTCCATGGGCCGCCTCGATCATGTCGCAGGCGAAGTAATTGTACGCGAACACCGCGCATCCCACGGACGCAACGCCGACCGACTGCTCCGCCAGGTCGAGTTCGTCCATCACCTCCGCCACCAACCGGTGGACGATCCCGTGCGTGCAGCCCGGGCAGTAGTGCATGGGGACAGGCTCCAGCGCCCGCGGGCGCTCGAAGATGACGCGCGTCCGAGTTCCCTCTTCCATGCTCATGCTCGCGTCTCAGCCATCAGTCGCTCGATCTTCTGGAGCACCTGAGCAGGGGTCGGGACGATGCCGCCGGACAGGCCATACAAGTGCACCGGGCAGCGTCCCTCCACGGCGAGACGAACGTCCTCGACGAGCTGGCCCAGGCTTAGCTCTACCACGAGAATCGCCTCCACCTGCTCGGCGAGCGCAGCGATCTCTCTGCTGGGGAACGGGTACAGGCTGATCGGCCGGAAGAAACCGACGGGCAGCCCCGCAGCCCGGCCCTCCTCGACGGCGCTGATCGAAACCCGCGCGGCGGTACCGTAGGCGATGAGGGCCAGCTTGGCTCCCTCCAGGTGCTCGCCCGCGCACCTCACCTCTCGCCTCGCGGCCTCGTCGTAGCGCCCCTGGATCCGAAGGTTCACCTCCTCCAGGTCCGGCGGGTTGATGTAGAGGGAGTTGATGATGTTGCGCGGGCGGCCCTTCGCCCCATTGGTGGCCCACGGCTTCGGCGGCAAGTCCTCGGGGTCGATAACGTCCCGTGGAAGGATGATCGGCTCCATCATCTGGCCGAGGAGGGCATCGCCCAGGAGCATCACCGGACTGCGATAGCGGTCGCCGATGTCGAACGCATCGCGGGTCAGGTCGTAGAGCTCCTGCACCGACCAGCCCGCGAAGACAAGGGTGCGGTAGTCGCCATGCCCGCCTCCCTTCACGGCCTGGAAGTAGTCGGCCTGCGCGGGTGCGATGTTGCCAAGGCCGGACCCGCCCCGCATGATGTTGACGATGACGCAAGGCAGCTCCGATTGGGCGATGTAAGAGATCCCTTCCTGCTTGAGGCTGATGCCCGGACTGGAGGAGGTGGTCATCGACCGCACCCCCGCGGCCGCCGCGCCGTACACCATGTTGATGGCAGCGAGCTCGCTCTCGGCCTGGATGAAGACGCCGCCGACCTCGGGCATGTGGGCGGCGAAGTACTCGGGGATCTGGTTCTGGGGGGTGATGGGATAGCCGAAGTAGGCGCGGCAGCCGGCATCCAGCGCCGCCTGGGCGATAGCCTCGTTGCCCCGCATCAGTATTCGTTCCCCGCGGCGAATTGCCATTTACGTCGCCTGTCTGCCGATGTCGCCTGTCTGCCTTCGGCGCGGCCTCGCTCACAGGAGGACGAGGTTATCTCTGTGAATCGCCTCGTCGAAGTCGCGATGGCCCAGTTGCTTCCGGATATCTTTCGATCTGCAGCCCTGAATCCTTCTCAGGTCGGCCGAATTGTAGTTGGTCAGCCCGCGCGCGATTTCGCTCTCCTTCCCAGCTTGTCCCGCCATCACGGCCACCATATCGCCGGCCTCGAACTCCCCCTCCACGGCCGTTATGCCCACAGGCAGAAGGCTCTTGCCGGCCTCGATCAGCGCCCTGGCCGCGCCTTCGTCCACGACGATCTTCCCCTTCGGGAGCGTGGCATAGGCGATCCAGCGCTTCCGGGAGCGGAGCTTATCCGCCTTGGGAATGAAGATAGTGCCAACTTCCTCGCCCCCCATAATCCGCCTGATCACGTTCGGCTCTCGGCCGTGGGCGATGACCATGATGACCCCGGCGTTCATCGCCAGCTTGGCGGAGTCGAGCTTGGTGCTCATGCCGCCCCGCCCCGCCAGGCCCGCGGAGTCGAGCGCCACCTTCTCCATCTCCGGCGTGATCTCGCGAACCAACGGGATCAACTGAGCATCGGCCTCTCGCTTCGGGTCGCGGTCGTAGTAGCCGGCGACATCGGAGAGGGAGAGCAGGAGATCCGCGTCCAGCTTGGAGGCCACCACCGCGGCGAGCCGGTCGTTCTCGCCGATCTGGACGCCGTCGGCGGAGACCGAGTCGTTCTCGTTGAGCACCGGGACCACGCGGTATTCGCGCAGCAGCGTGCTCAGTGTATTGCGCAGGTGCAGGTAGCGGCGGAAGTCCGAGAGTTCGAGCTGGGTGAGGAGCACCTGGGCTATGGGCTGGCCGAACTTGCCGAAGATCTCGCGGTAGCGCCACATGAGCTCGATCTGGCCCACCGCGGCGGTCGCCTGGCGGGCGGGGAGGTCGAGGCTCTGGTCGCGGATGCCGAGCTGAGTGCGGCCGGCGCGGATGGCGCCGCTGGTGACGAGGACGACCTGCTTGTCGGCCTGGGTTAGCTCGGTGATCTGCTCCGCGAGGTGGGAAAGGTGATCCTCGTCAACCGCGCCGTCTGGTGTGGTGACAACTCTGGAGCCGAGCTTTATGACGATGCGTGCGGCCTCGTGGAGCTGGGAACGGGCTTCGGACACGGCTGCGACCTCGGGGAGATTGTATCACTTCGCTGGGCGAGTGTCGAACGGGATGAGAGCTGGCTTCTCACTCCGCCGCGGGGCCCGGACGGGACCATGAGGGAGTCCAGGGGCGTCCACTCGACGCCGTCGTCATCTATGTGGGTCATGCCAGCACCCTCACCTCGCCGATCTCCCCGGCTCGTCACGCCTCTCGTCTAGCTCACGACATCGCTGGCATTTCCCGAGTATCCACTCCGGGGTTTGCTTCGCAGCCTCGAATATCCACGGCTCGCCTCTGCGAGGGGCGTTGTCCCGGGTCCAGTTACACCAGGCATGCCAGCGCAGACCGTTGAGGTCCCCACAGTGGATGATCCAGACGTCTCCCGCGTGTATCCTTTCGCTTGGGCCCGGCAGAGCGTGCAGTTTGACTTCACCGTCATTGGGGCCAAGATGGCTTCGCTTGCCCTCTACGTCGACTTTGAAGAACTCCGGCCGATCAGCAGCAGTCGGCTCCGGAGGGCATACCCATGCTCGTATGTCCATTGCGGGGCCATGGCCGCAGTTGCTCAGCATTAGGAGGTCCGCCTTACCTGTGAACCAGGGAGTCAGTACCGGCATCATGTTGAGCATGCGCATGGTGCTTGCATGATGTAGCTGAGCAAGTGCGAGGCAGATCAGCGCTGCGCCGACGAATGCGGTGGCAACGATATCTCCCACATCCACAGCCAGCTTAGCATTCCCGGTCAGTAGGAGAGTCGCCACCAGCGCTAGGAATGCCAGGGCCAGCACCCCCGCAAGAAGGGTAATCCCATGGATTGCCCATATAGGCAGCCGCAATACGACCGACTCCGCCCATGATCCTATGCGTTTCAACGCTCGTCCTCCCCCCTACGCCTTCACGTCCGGGTTGGCCTTCAGGTACTCGTTCTGGAAGTTGTCGAGCCTCTGCCGAAGAGCTCCCCGCACGTGATCTGCTCCTCCGGGCCCTCCGCCGGAGAGGATGTAGCCTGTCTCCCAAGTTGTGGCCGCCTTGAGCCAAACGGCCTTCGGATGCCGGGGGACGAGGGCGGGTTGGTGCAGCTGCAATTCCACGTTCGCAGCGTAGCCCAGATCTGTGCCGCTCACTGACTGCCTGACCATGCCGGTGATCCGGACATAGACGCGTGGGCCGTAGGAGTCTGGTGTCAGGGGATCATCTGTCACGCGCAGCCCAGGAACTCGCCGCAGGTAAAGTTCAGTCTGGGTCCGGATGTCCTGCTTGCTGAGGCTGATGAACCGACAAAACTCCGGCTTCATGTCTTCGACGCTTACCCCGACCTCGGTCAACCCCTCCATGCCCGTCGTGCTGTATACGTATTCCCACTCCGACGCCGCAGGCGGGGTTAGCGCGGGAGCATCCGTCTTCCCCGCGCCATAGGCCACCGCAGCCGCCGCACACACCACCGCAATCACCATCGCCCACTTGAGTCTCATGATCCCTCGCCTCCTCTCGCTACGGCCAACCGCAAGCGCTTACCCAGGCTGCAGCAGCTGCCAACACAAAGCCGGCTGAAGTTACCCAGGTGACGGCATTCAGATACTTCAGCAGATCATCCGGGAACACGTATAGAGGCTTGTCTCCTTCGCCTGGCCGATCATCTATACTGGTGGTGTTCTTGCCTGTCCACTGCGGCTGCGCCTTCTCTAGCCTCCCTCCATACGCACGTGATGCCCAAGCGGATAATAGGGCGAGGGTGAAGTACCCAGCGGCAAGGACAGCCCAGAAGGCGAAATTGGGATGTAATGCTGCCCAGCGGACCACGTGCTCAGTGCCCATGATGACCTCGCCCTCCAACGCTATGCTGCCAGCGCCAGTTCCCTCACGGCAAATCTTACCAGCTTTTGGCTCTTCGCGCACTCACCTGAAGAGCAGAGGCGGAAAGGGCAGGTAATTGCTGGGTTTTTATGGTGGTGGATTTGGTCGTTTTGGGGCGGGAGATGGGAAAACGGGCTGGGATGTGGCATAACGAGAGTGGACACGCCTCTGCGTGCCCCTGGTCCGCGCTGCGTTCGGTATCCTACCGAACGCAGCGTATTTTTCGGCCAACCGAGCGCCTACAGCCAGCGGTCGAGCCAGTGGTAGGCGCGCTGGCGCATTTCGTCGGTGAACTCGTGATCGCCCGGGGAGACGAACAGCTCCAAAGCGTCAGGCTCCCCCAGGCCGCGGTACACCCGGCCGGCGCGATTCACCACCTCTCTCGCCCCAGCGATCGGGAAGCGCCAGTCCTTCTCTCCGTTCAGGATGAGCAGCGGCCGGGGCGCGATCAGGGAAACGACCTCCGGGATGTCCCCCCATTCGAGGATGCGTGGGACGTAGAACCCCGGGTTATGGATCGCCTCCGCGGCCATGATAGAGACGTAGGTGGTGGTCGCGCAGCTCGCCGCGCCGGCCTTGATGCGCGGCTCCAGCGCCATGGAGAACCAGGTCTCTGCCGCCCCCATGGAATGGCCGATCATGCCGATCCGGTCCTTATCGACCTCGGGTCGGGAGGCCAGGTAGTCGATGGCGCGCATGACGTCCCAGATCATCTTGCCCTGAAGGGAGAAGCCCTTCAGCAGAAGCTCGTAGTGCAGGAATCGCTCGTAGTCCGCGCCCAGGAGCTTCGGGTGGGATCGATCCTCGAAGCCGATGGTGTCCGGCGCGAGGACGGCGTAGCCCCGAGCGCAGAGTTCGGCCGCGTAGGCCTGCTGGGGGTTGCCGGCCCACCCCACGACTTCGCTCTTGCCCAGCTCATATTGGCCGGCGTGTTGGTGGTGGCAGAGCACGGCGGGGAGGGGGGGAGTGCGGTGCTGTGGCAGCAGCAAGATGGCGGGAACGATGTCGCCGGGCTCGGCCTCGTACTCGACCCACTCGATGATGCGGTCGGGCTCCTCCTGGCGGCGCACGATGCGGGCATTGAGGGGGTCCTTGGGGGGGAAGCCGCCGACCAGCCGGGTGAGCTGGCGCCGCTTGGCCTTGACCCACCCGGCGTGCTTGTCCCGGGAGGGCAAAGAGAGCAGGGAGTCCGCGCTGTCGGGGCTCATGGGCCGGCCTCTCCGAGGTCGAGATCGTCGAGGGATGTGGTCTGCATGTGGAAGGCTCCTGCCACCGCGGGGTGGACGACGTGGCCTCGGGCGACGTTCAGCCCCAGGGCAAGGGCGGGATTCGTTGTGAGCGCCTCCGTGATGCCCTTGTCGGCGATTTCGAGGGCCCAGGGCAAGGTGGCGTTGGCGAGCGCGTGGGTGGCCGTGCGCGGCACCGCGGCGGGGATATTGGGGACCCCGTAGTGGAGCACGCCGCTGACCTCGTAGGACGGCTCCGAGTGGCTGGTGGGGTGAACCGTCTCGACACAGCCGCCCTGGTCGATGGCGACGTCCACGATGGCCGCGCCGTCCTTCATTTTGTGGACCGTCTCGCGGGTGACCAGCGTTGGCGCCCGCGCCCCCGCCACGAGGACCGCGCCGATGAGGAGATCAGCGTAGCTGGCCGCCCGCTCGATGGAGTAGGCGTTGGCGTAGACCGTGATGACACTGCCTCCCAACACGTCGTCCAGATACTTCAGCCGACCGTGGTTGATGTCGAGAATAGTAACGTGGGCCCCCATGCCAGCGGCCACCTTGGCGGCGTTCGTGCCCACCACGCCGCAGCCGATGATCACCACGTCGGCCGGCGGGACACCGGGAACACCGCCGAGGAGGGTCCCGCGGCCGCCGCTCTGGGCCTCCAGCAGACGGGCGCCGATCTGGATGGACATCTTCCCGCCGATCTCGCTCATGGGCACGAGCAGCGGCAGGGCGCCGTCGTGGGCCTGCACCGTCTCGTAGCCAAGCGCGATGACGTCTCGGCCGAGCAGGGCGTGAACGAGCGCCTTGGAGGATGCGAGATGGAGATAGGTGAAGAGAACCTGGCCCGGGCGGAGGAGATCGCACTCCGGAGGCAGGGGCTCCTTCACCTTGAGAATCATGTCGGCGCGGCGGTAGACTTCCTGTGCCTCGCGGACGACTCGCGCGCTGGCGCGACGGAACTCGGTGTCAGAGATGCGACTTCCGGCGCCGGCGCGGGCCTCCACCAGCACCCGGTGGCCGCGCTCCCGGAAGGCGCGAGCCCCCGCCGGCGTGATGGCGACTCGCTGCTCACCGTCTTTGATCTCCTTGGGCACCCCGATGACCATGCGGCTGCTCCCCAATACCCGGTATAGGGCCGAGGATTCGGCAGGGGTCGGGTGAGGTCCTTTGTCGCGGATTGTGAGAAGGGCCGGCCAATCAGGGGTTGTGCTTTTCTCGGAGATGGACGTATAATCCCTCGACGTCGAGCGCGACCAAGACCTCTACGGGGTGCCCAACAGGGCGGCCCGTGGGGACATTAGAGGTCAGCTTGCAGACGTGGCATATTCAGGTGGCCGCGGCGGCAGATGGCCGCGGCACGGCGTCCAGGTGAAGTATAGCTAATCAGTTCTGCCATCCGGCCCGAGCGGCTTTCTGCGTCGGGAGGGAGGTGATGGCCGACGGTGTACGCGCGGCCGGGCCGGCGAGGCAGTGATCGACAGCGGGGATTGAGGCACGGCCTGGGGCCTGCGGCCGAGAGGTAACGTGGAAGCTCCGGGCAGGTCAGGGCGGTGGCTTTCGATCCCGCAACATCGCAATAGGACTCTAAGGAGGACAACGAAATGCGTAGAGTAGGGTACATACTAAGCGCCCTGCTGCTCCTCGTTTGCGTGTCGGCGCCAGCATTTGCCCAGCAGCCCTTTGCCGATGTCCCACTGAATCACTGGGCCTACAATTCGGTGAACGGCCTGGCTGAGCAGGGACTGCTTGAAGGTTATCCGGACGGTACCTTCCAAGGCAAAGAGAGATTGACTCGCTATGAGTTTGCGCAGGCAATCGCGCGGCTGTTGGAACGCATCGAGGAAATGGGCGGAGCGCCGGGCCCGCCGGGCCCACCAGGGCCACCGGGAGCACCGGGAGCACTAGGCGGCGCGGCACTCAGCCCCGAGCAGAAGGCCATGCTGGACAAGCTCGCCAAGGAGTTTGGCCCCGAGCTGAAGGCGCTTCGCTCCGATCTGGATGGTCTGACGAAGCGCGTGGAAGACCTGGAGGAGGCGCCTGCGGGTGAATTCCCGACCATTACGGTGAGTGGGGACATCAGCTGGCGGCTGGGGCTGTACGGCACCAGCCTGGGCATAGAGGACGTCGAGACCAGCGGCTATCCGTTCTTCGGAGAGCTGATCGGCTTTGAGAACGGCGGCGGCTACTACTACGATGGAGTCGGCGCTGCGCAGGGCGGGTTCGGGTATGCGGTTGCCCCGTATGGGGGCATCAACATCCCGTTCTACGATTCCGTCGGCGCGATGTGGAGCGACGATCCGCTCTACCCGGGTGGACCTGCCTATCAAGGCACCATCCCCATCAGCGACGCGCTGAAGGACGCCTACAAGACAAGCGACTTCATGACCCAGAAGACCCGGGTTAACTTCTCTGGCCAGCTCTCTCCGGAGACAGCTGTGAACGTGACGCTGCTTACCGGCCCGGAGAACAACGACGTCGGCAGCGCGCTGGACGACTTCGCATATGGCTCGCCGCTGTTCGTGTCGGGCAATGGCGTAATGGACACGGTCTCGGTTGACGAGGCTTGGCTGAGGCAGGACACGCGGATACTGGCGCCGGCGGAAGTCACCGTCGGCAAGCAGTACTTCAGCCGCGGAGAGGGGCTGCTCGCGGACAACGACCAGGAAGCGCTGAAGTCCCTGCGCATCGACTGGAATCCCGGCGACAGCATCAGCTGGGGCGCGCTCTGGGGCATGCTGGATCGAGAGATGTTCTATGGCGGCGCCACCGGCGGTGCCGGTCTGCCGGCCGAGTTCCCCAACCAGCCGACCTGGACAGATCCCACGACCAGCGGACAGGACAACTACAACCTGTACTACCTGGATTGGATGCTCAGCGACGATTGGTGCGTGGGCGCGAACTGGCTCGAGAGCGGATTCAACCAGGAGCAGGGCTGGAGCGCAAGCCTCATGGGCGAGCTCTACGGCCTCGACTTCTACGGCGAGTACGCTCAGCTGATGGAATGGCCCGATGGCGAAGACACCTCGCCTACGGGTCTGGAATTGGATGAGTCGGACAACGCCTGGATGGGAGGCCTCCGTTGGTCTACCCCTGCAGTGTGCGTGACCGGCGAGTACGGCGAGATCGATGCGGGGTACGCCCTGGCGCTGTCGGGCGGTGGTTGGAGCGTGCTTCATCCGCTCGTCGGAAGCCTGGGTATGTACACCGACTACCTCAACCTGCCGCTCTCGGCGCTGCACCCGAACGCAGCCGTCGATCCGCACGACATCAACTGGATTGACCGGCCGTTGTTCCTCGACCCCACCAACATCGCCAGGGGTTGGCACGTGAACGTGACCTTCCCGAAGCTGCTTGGGGAGCAGACGCCGGTCAGCGTCTCCTACATGGACGGCGACGGCTACGAGCCGCGCTATCTGAACTGGCTCTCCGAGGGCGGTCCGGTCAGCGGAATCCCGGAGCCGGACAAGTGGCGAGACGCGGATTCGGTATGGGTGGTGAAGGTTTCCCGCCAGGTATCGGACTCCGTGTACGCCAACCTGCTCTACGGACGGCGTGAGGTCGATAACATAATGTCGCCGCAGACGGTGCCGATTGGCTCCGTTGGCACGACATCGGTCTTCGTCGAGAACGACGCGATTCAGGTCATTCGCGGTGAGGTGATTGTAGCCTTCTAGCGAGGCCGCCTGAATCGGACGGACTGTCTAACAGCCCCCCGGCGCCGCCGGGGGGCTGTTTCTTGGCCCACAAAGGGGTTTGAGTTTCGGAGCAGACGCGGTACAATAGAGGTGGACGGACGGGGACCTGTTGTCTGCCGCGGCCTGTTAGACGGGCCAGCGGCGGAAGGGAGGCGAGTGAGATGGCATGGTCGAGGGCTCACTCAGTCCAGATGGGTCTGGTAGCGGTAGTCGTCCTGTCCTGCCTCGCTGCAGTCCACCCCGCATTTGGTGCTCCCCGCAAGCGCGTCGCGCGCGAGCGGGAACGCGTCGCTTCGCGGCAGCAGGACACCACCAAGCAGCGAAGCGGCCGCCCCGAGGCAACGGTGCGGCAACCACGCGAGGCAGCCAGGGCAGTCGTATCGACATCGAAGCAGAAGGGCCAGTACGGCCGTCTTCTGCGAGCGGCCCCTGCAACCGGGTCCGGCGAGGCCAAGTCCAGGCAGCGTGACGCTTCTCCGGCGGTCTGGTCGGCGGCCCGGCAGCAGTCGGCGCGAGTGAACACCCAATATGCGCCTCGTGCCTCCGAACCTCGCCTGGCGCCCCGCGCAACCCTGCGGCAGCGGGAACCTGCGCAGAGACCGGGCGCGGGCCAGCTCCCTGCTCCCGCAGCGAGAGACGGCAAATCGCCGTCGCAGTTGCTGCGGACCCAGCCAGCCGATGCCGCTCCGCGCTCGCATCCATACGGCCTGTACCGCCCATCCCAGAAGCCGGCGCCGGCGGAGTCCGGCTCCCGCGTCCTTCGCTCGCAGCCAACCGCTCCTGCGGCGCGAGTGGATCGTCCCGGCGCCCAGGTGTGGCAGACGCCGGCCCGCGAGAATCGTGTTCGCGTGCGGCCGACGGACCCGCAGATCAACCGGGAGCCGCTCCGAGAGCGCAATGTCGGTCCCGGCCGAACCGCGCCCAGCTCCCCAAGCGGGGGAGAGCAGCGGTTCTCGGCGCCGCGGGCGAACTTCCGCGGCCCCGAGGCGGAACGGAACTTGAGAGTGGTGCCGGCCGAGAGCCGGCAGCGGGTCCAGCGTGACTTCCAGGAACTGCTGCGTGACAACAATCGCCGCGCCCTGCGTCCCGGGAAAGCGCGCCCCAGTCGCGACGTGGTAGGGAATACGGTGCCCGCGGACGCGCGGCTGCTCGTGCGAGACAAGATCGGACGGATCAGCAACAGCTATCGCCGCGTCGAGCGCGATTTCGGTCCCCCGTCGCATAGGTACCTGATCTCGCCGCGCAGCCGGCTGAGCTACTGGGATGGCTACTGGGACGGTTACGCCGATGGGCACTGGGCCGGTCGGCACTACGGCCATCACACACAAATCGTAGTCAGCTACTACTACCCGTACTACTGGTCGGATCCGTCCTGGTTGGCGTTCCACTACCCGGGCCACTACCCGTCGATCTATCACTACTGGGGCTGGTGCCCGGCCTGGGTCTATCCGGCCAGGGTGTACTACGCGCCGGTGCAGTACGTTTACGTGCCGGTTACCGCTTACCGGTACTACCATACCGGATACGCGGTCGATCAAGTCGCCGCCCAGGGCGCGGTTGAGGACATTCGACGCGCCTGGTTCAACTCCGAGATCGCGCCGATAGCGTACCACCTGACCGATCGGCTCGACGTTCGGATCTACTTCGACGGGGAGTACAGCTACACGACCTCCACGGAAGACTACTATGCCATGACGGTGGATGCAATGGCGACCACGCAGACGGTGGCGCTGGACTTCGACAATCCGATCTGGATTTCGAGCCACGAAGCCTTCTTCACCGGCCGCCATGTCTTCTACGACCCGACGGACGAACGGCAGACAGTGTACGTGTCCTACCGCTTGCGCCGTCTGGGAACCGAGTGGTACATCGTGGCGGTAGGGACTTCCCTGGAGCCGATCCGCCACCAGTATCGGGACTTCCGATACTCCTAGCTCCTAGCTGAGTCCCCGGGGACGACATCCCGGGCTTGGACGAACTTCGGGGCCCGCGCAGGTGCGCGGGCCCCTTGCTTCTGCCGGTGGTCGAACCGACGCCTGCTGCGCCGGGGGATTACGCCTGGCGCTCAGGCGCACTGCTGGCGCTCAGGCGCCCTGCTTACCGTAGCGGTCCACGGAGACAAACTCCGAGAGAGGCTGGCGCGGCCGGGACCCCGGTTCGTCGGCCGGGATTCCTACGGGAGTCAGTGCCACCACGCGAAGGTCCTCAGGGACCTCGAGCACCTTCTTCACTCGTTCCGGGTCGAAGGCGCCGATCCAGCAGGTGCCGTAGCCGAGCGCGGTGGCCGCAAGTATCATGTTCTGCATGGCGATTGCGACATCCACCGCGTGCCACTTCTCATTGACCGCAGGCTTCCCCACTCCGGCGATAGTAACGGCCGCCTCGGCCATCCACGTTTGATCCGAGCACGCCTCGGCTACTTTCCGCCGCTGATCGGCGTCTTTGACCACGATGAAATGCCACGGCTGCCGGTTGGCGGCCGAGGGCGCCTGGCGACCGGCTTCGATTATCGTCTTCAGGTCTTCCTCAGGGATCTCTTTCGGCTCATACTTGCGGACGCTGCGCCGCTGCATGATAGCGGCAATGGTATCCAGTGGCACTGCTTGCTGCCCCCTTTCGTGAATTGACAGACTAGTTCTCCCGCACCTCGCCCAGCACCTCGCGCAGCCTCGCCAGCGGTATCGCGCCCGCGCGCAGCAGCCGGGGGGGATCCGCCGCGAAGGTGATCACGGTCGACTCGACGCGAACGGGCGCGGGGCCTGCGTCGAGCACCAACTGAACCAGCCCAGCGAGTTGACCCACGGCTCCCTCCGCGGTGGTCGGCGCCGGCTCGCCACTCCGATTCGCGCTCGTGCTGGCCAAGGGGACGCCGACATTCCCGGCGACCAGCCGGGGCACGACATGTGCGGGAAGGCGAAGCCCGATGGTGTCGCGGCCGGCCCTGACGGCCGCGGTGGCCTCGCTTCGATCGCGCAGCACTACCGTCAGTGCACCGGGCCAGAACTGCTGCATGGCCAGCACGGCGGACTCCGGTATCTCCTCCACCTCTGCGCTCACCTGCGACATGTCATGAAGCAGCAAGGCGAGGGGCACATCCGGGCTGCGCCCTTTCACGTGGTAGATTTGCCGCACGGCCTCCGGCAGGCGCGGATCGCACACCAGGCCGTAGACGGTGTCGGTGGGGAGGGCGACCAGCCCGCCGTCCAGCAGCACCTCGGCCCCGCGCTGGATTGCCCGCGGGTCGGGCTCCTGAGGGTCCACCGCCAACACCTCTGTCTCTCGTGCCGCCACCACTCTTCACCTCCGCCGCCAGGCGACGACGACGCGGTCGATCCCCGCGTAGTCCGCAATCACTTCGACCTCAGACAGGCCTCCTGCCCGAAGGAGCTTCGCCACCTCATGGGCCTGCCCTGCGCCAACCTCCAGCGCGGCGAACCCGCCATCGCACAAATGGTCGAAGAGCTGAGCGCTCAACCGCCTTATCAGCGCCAGCCCGTCCGCCCCGCCATCGAGACCGAGGCGAGGCTCAGCATCGCGCACCTCGGGCTGCAAATTCTGGAACTCGTCGCTGCGCACATATGGTAGGTTCGCAAGAATGCAGTCCGCGGGTCGGCGCACTGCCGTGAGAAGGTCGCTGCAGAGCAGGAAGACGCGACCGGTCAGGGCGTGGCGCTCGCAGTTAGCCTGCGCGAGGCGCAGCGCCTCAGGGGAGACATCTGTTGCCACCACTCGCAGCCCGCGGAGATGGTGCGCGAGCGCGACGGCTATGGCGCCGCCTCCGGTGCCGACATCGACGGCCAGCCGGGCACGGCGGGACCGGGCGCGTGCGATGGCCGCTTCTACCAGCACCTCCGTTTCCGGGCGTGGCACTATTGCGCTCGGCGAGGCACGCAGGGCGAGGGAGTAGAACTCGACTTCCCCGAGCACGTACGGGAGTGGCTTGCGAGCGGCCCGCCGCACGGTCAGGGCTTCGAGTCGATCGAGCTGCTGGGGGGAGAGCGAGGTCCCCGGGCGGAGCAAGAGCGATTCGCGGCTGAGTCCCGACGCCGCTGCCACCAGCGCCTCGGCCTCTGCTCGGGGCCGCTCTATTCCGGCCTGGGAAAGCTGCTCGGCAGAGGAACCGATTGCCCGCTCAACTGTGACTGCGCGTGTGACTGCGCGGCCGGTCGCCTCGCGCATGGCCTCTTCAGCTCCCGCTGGCAGCGGGCCGGCCCATGCGCTGGAGTCGCTCGTTCTCCGTCAGTGCGTCGAGGATCGGGCCGAGCTCGCCATCCAGGATCGCAGGGAGGTTGTGCCAACTCCGGCCGAGACGGTGATCGGTAATCCGACTCTGGGGGAAGTTGTAGGTCCTGATCTTCTCACTTCGGTCGCCGCTGCCCACCTGGCTGCGGCGGTCGGCTGCGATCTCGGCGTCCTGCTCCGCCTTTGCGCGCTCGTAGAGCCGGGCCCGCAGGAAGCGCATTGCCTTCTCTTTGTTCTGCCGCTGCGACCGCTCGTCTTGGCAGACAGCTACTATCCCGCTGGGTCGGTGCGTGATGCGGACCGCGGTCTCGTTCTTCTGCATGTGCTGGCCGCCCGGGCCGGAAGCAATGAAGGACTTTATCTCGAGGTCCGCGGGGTCGATTTCGACCTCCACCTCCTCCACCTCGGGGAGTACAATCACGCTTGCGGCAGAGGTATGAATGCGGCCGGAGGATTCGGTGACCGGCACCCGCTGGACGCGGTGGACGCCCCGCTCCTGCTTGAGTATGCCGTAGATTCGGCGTCCCTTGACGGCGAGCACGACCTCCTTGTAACCTCCCACCTCACCTGGGTTCTGGCTGAGGAGTTCGATCTTCCAGCCGGCCCGTTCCGCGTGTCGCATGTACATGCGGAGCAAGTCTCCCGCGAAGAGAGCGGCCTCTTCTCCCCCGGCGCCGGCGCGGATCTCCATGATCACGTCGCGGTCGTCGTCGGGGTCTCGCGGTGACAGCTCCTCCTCCAGGACAGCCAGCAGCTCCTCGCGGCGTTTGCCGAGGCGTTCGAGCTCCTCGGCAAGCTCGGGGTCGCTCTCCTCCGCCAGCAGAGACTCTGCCCCCGCTATGTCGTCCGCCAGCCGAAGCAGCTCGCGATGGCACTCGACCGCGGGCTCGAGGCGTGCTCGCGCCTTCGCAATCTCGCGCAGGCGCCGCGCGTCGCGCACCACCTCTGGCAGTGAAAGCTGCTCACCGAGCTGGTCGTATCGACGTCCCATTTCCTCGAGCTTCTCGCTCATCGCGGCGTTCATGATAACCTCAGCTTGCGGCCGGATCCTCCGCCCGATCCAGCTCCAGCGCGCCCTCCAGCGCCTCAACCGCGACCTCCACCTGGTCGGCCGTCGGCTGGCGCGTCGTGATCCGCTGCAGCCACATACCCGGCGCCACCAGCAGCCCCAGCGGGCGCGAGCCCTTGTGCGCACCGGCCAGCTTCACCAGCTCGTAGGAGATGCCGGCGATGATCGGCAGCAGCAGAAGCCGGGAGAGCAGCCGCCAGTACCATACCGGCCACCCAACGGCGGCATGGACCAGTATACCGACCAGCAAAACCATGAAGATGAAGCTGGTGCCACAGCGCGGGTGGACCGTGTCGTATTCCGCGGTCTCGGCCGGCCCGTAACACCCCCTCTCCTCGAAGGCGTGGATCACCTTGTGCTCCGCGCCGTGATACTGAAACACCCGGCGCATCTCGGGCATCAGCGACACGAGATAGATGAAGATGACGAAGAAGGCAAGACGAATCAGGCCTTCGATCAGATTCAACACCACAGAGTGCAGATGCAGTCGGTCGATCACTGCGCTCGGGGCCAGCACGAACCCTCCAATGGCGATGGCAAGCGCGGCGACGATGGAGAAGGCGTACTGCAGGGGAGACGGCGGCTCGATGCCCTCGCCGCGGGCGGCGGCATCGGCCGAAGCCATCAGCGAGTTGTAGCCTACGATCAAGGCGTCGATGAGCGCGGGAGTGCCGCGAAGGACCGGCAGGTTCAGGAGTCTATGGCGCCGGGTGAGGGCTGTCCAGGGGTGCTCCGCGACCTCGATCTCTCCGGTGCCGAGACGAAAGGCGGTGGCGTATCCCTTCCGTCCCCGGATCATCACCCCTTCGATCACGGCCTGGCCCCCGTAGGAGAAGTGGTCCTCGGGCATAGACGGGGCCGCCCCTAACGACTGGGCCGGGGCTTCTCCTGGCGGGCATTGGCCTGCTTCTGGTAGCGCTTGTAGCGTTGGTGGAAACGCTCTACCCTGCGCTCGGTGTCCACAATCTTCTGCTTGCCCGTGAAGAACGGGTGGCAATTAGAACAGATGTCGATCCGTATTTCCGGGACGGTGGCCCGGGTCACAAACGTATTGCCACAGGCGCAGGTCACGCGCGCCGGTATGTATTCCGGATGAATGCTCTGCTTCACTGCGATGACTCCTCGGGAGTGCTGTCTCCCCCGCCACCCACCAGAGAATCATACCGGCCCGAGGGAGGCGTGTCAACTTGTCGGCCGCCTGCGGCCGACGTCAGTCGAGTTCAGCCGGCAGCAGACCAACACCCTTGTAGCGCTCGTAGAGGCGCACTATATCGAGCTTGGTCTCCATGGATAGCTGCTCGCCCGGCCGCGATCCAAAACCGAACTCCGGATCCCGGCAGACCACCGCGAAGGCCTGCTGGACGGCTTCCTGTCGGCTCAGCCCGGCATCGTGGGTGGCATCTTCGTCATAGGGTCGGAGGAAGTACGAGAGAGGGCGCCCCAGCGCCCGAGCGTACTTCTCGAGGGTGGACTGCTTGACCCAGGTCTGCTTCTCCACATAGGAGACCGCGCGCTGGCTGACCAGGACCCTCTCGCCCACCTCGTTCTGGTTGAGGCCGAGGGCCTCTCGTGCCTCTTTGATGCGCCTGCCCACATTCACCTCGGGCATCGGGTTCGCCCCTTCTTCGCGGATTGGATCATACACGTACCTACGTCTCACAAGAAGATTACCACATCCAGAGGTACGTTTATGTCTAAAGATGATACATTATGGCTTCCTGATTCTCCCCGGTTGGCGTTTCCTATACATTAACATATTGACTAGATACATGGAATATGCTAGAATGCGGCCGAAACAGGCCATACCCGGGGTGATGTAGAGAGGGACACTTCTACCATGCCGAAGTCAAGAAGGCAAAACTTCTCAAAAGAAAGGCCCAGCCCTTCCCGACCGACCGATAGGGGGCAGCGGATCGTTCGGGTTCCGGTATTTCACGAGGGCACCTTTCGCGCCATTGTGCGGGCCGCGGCAACCGCAAGGCGGTGTATCCGCTATCACGGCGATTACTGGGAGCCCCTCAGCACCGGCCGCCAGTCCGCCATGTATCGGCGCTCGCAGCACGACCTGGCGTGGATCCAGCAGCGGGTAGCGGACTACGAGTTCTTCCTCTACCGCCGATTGCTGAGCACATACTGCGCCCGGGACGGAAACCTGCGGCCCCACGCGAAGCTCCGCAGAGGCGGAGGCGGCGCCTACCGTCCCTCGGCCCAGGCCGCAGGGGGCGACTGATGAAGGAAGAGGGATCCGGAGAAGAGATGGCGATAGAGGGAGTCCTCTTGCGCTTGGTTCGCAAGTACATGGATCTGGCCGAAGTGTGCTATCGCGTTTCTGTCAGCGCGCACGGCGATCGAGGTCGGTTTCGCAAGGGGCATCGCGCGCGGCGCTCCCACCCGGCGCTGCTCAAGAAGGTCGATCTGGACCAGGCGTTAGTGGGCGTGTATCGGCGGTTCTTCGATCCCTGCTATCGGCTGACGTCGACTTCCACTTCGAAGAGCCGACGCCACGGAAGCGAGGCGCTGACGTCCCCCAAGGAATCGTCTGGCCGCTCGGCCAGCAGATCGGAGTAGATGACATGGGCAAGTGGCTCTAGCTCCGCGCTGACATAGCGCTCCGACTCCGACCAGGCAGTGCCCAGCGCGTGGGGATCTGCTCCCATGCCCTCGGCGTGGGCAATGGCGCGCTGGCGGACCTGGGATTGGTACGCGTAGTCGTCGATGAAGCGACACGCGAGAAACCGGGCCGAGGCCGCTGGCGTGGGAGAGTCTGTCGAGACGCCGGAAACCGCCCGGAGGCAGAGCTGTGCGACGACCGTGCCGATTGTGTTCCCGGCCGTGTTCCAACCCGCGAAAGCATCGAGGCCCCGCGCCGCACCTATCCGTCCAAGAGCGGCTATCAGCTCGGGGTCGCAGCCGTTGCAGTAGGCCACGTCCGCCAGGCCCACCAGGCGCCCCGCCGCGCTTGCGGCCTGCACGCGCTCTGACACGCTCTCTGCCTGCAGCGCCAGGGAGGGAGCCTCTCCCAGGGGCGGCGCTGCTGTGATGTCGCCCTGCTGGCCGAGCGGTGTGTGTACGAAGAGGACAGCGTCCGCCTCCCCGGGTGGCGCCAGATGCGCCCCCGCCGCTGCTATCTGACTCGCTACGCTGTCGCGCAGCGAGTGGTTCTCGAACTGGGGCACAGCATCGGCGCCCGCCTCTGTGGCGTAGTCCACCGTGATCCCGACAGACCGTTCGATGGCGAGGCACTGGCGGGCCATAAGCACCAGTGCCACTTCATCCGCTCCCGGATGGATGGCCACACGATCGGCGACTCGGAATTCCTCTACCTCGTCCCGGAGCACGAGCTGTTCGGGGACGTGGACGCCGAATGTCGCGGCGTCCTCCTGGGCAATGACCAGGTAGTCGACGATGCCGTCGGCGACGAGTCGTATTGTCGCGCGGTTGATCGCGTGGTTCCGCCGGCGGACCGCCAGGTACTTGGCGAGGACATCGGGATCGAGGCGCTGAACGACCGCCTCCAGTTCGGCCTGCGCTTCCTGGTTCCCGACTCGCTCCACTCGATCGAGGAGTTGGGAGTAGGAGCGCAGAAGCTCGTGCGCCTCCAGATCGTCAGCCGCGGCGACGGTCGTCCCTATCCTCGTGATGAGGCCGAAGGCAAAGATCGCCAGGTCGGGGCGTTCTCGCCGAAGATGTCGCAGCGTCTCGAGCCGGCCCATCGCCTGTTCGAGTCCCACCGCGGGCGAGCGGGAGGCGATGAGGCCCCCGTAGCACAACATGTCGGTAGATACCACCAGACGGCCGCTCGGGGCCTTGCGGAGCCAATCCGATATCGCCTCGCAGTCGCCGGGCCGGGTGAACCATCCCAGGGACTCGCGCGGGGGCAAACTGACTTCCCATCCCGCCGTGGGGGCGAGCTGCGCCGGAAATAGGCGATTGCAGGGCCGGTCATCCAGGGGGACCAGGCTCAGCGTTGTGGATGGGATCATGCCGTCCTCCTGCTGAGAGGTGACCCTATTCTAGCCACCGCTTTGCCGGTGTCAACCCCGGGGAGGGCAGCGCGGGGGAACGCGCGGCCCCCCCCGACTCGGATTCCGGCGCGATATTCGCTCTGCGCTTGGGCGAGGACTCGAACAGGAATCAACCGGACTGGCAGCAAAAAGTAACAAGTGCCCCGGCGGCCTGTCCGGGTTTCGTCGGCCCTGCAGCCTTATCGGGGACCTTACACCTACTGTCAACGGCGGGATCGGCACATGGCATTGAGCGGGCAACTCCATGTCGAAAAGCGCGAGGGATACCATCTGGTACTCGATCCGGCGGCCCCGAATTGGGTGGCGACGAACGAAGACGGGGCCTGGCTCCTCCGGCAGCTCAGGGCAGGCCGATCGCGCGAGGAGACGAGCTATCGCTACGCCAAGCGGACCAAGGTAGACCTCCGGCGGGCGCTGGAGCTAGTGGGCCGCTTCGCGGAGGAGGCCGGCGACTTCGCCTCGCCTGCCAACGGGACCTCCTATCGAGGAAGGGACAGCTATCTGACGCCGGCGAGACTGCGGGAGGTTTGGCTGCACGTGACGGACCGCTGCAACCTGGCCTGTCGCCACTGCCTGGTGTCCTCCGGCCCGGGAGGAGCAGAGGGCATCCCCTCAGACAGGTTGCTCGGCCTCGTGCGTCAGGCATGCGACTTGGGCGCGGATACCTTCTACTTCACCGGCGGCGAGCCGCTGCTGCGGCAGGATATGCCGGACCTGCTGAGAGAGGTCACCTGCAACTACGGCGCCACCGCGGTCGTCCTCACCAACGGCACTTTGATGGATGGCGAGCTGGCAGCATGCCTGGCGGCGCTGCCGCGCGAGCGTCTGTACCTCCAGGTCAGCCTGGATGGCTCCTGTGCCGAGCGCAACGACGCGGTTCGGTCGCCGGGGAGCTTCGACGGCGCCGTGCGCGGAATAAAGGCGGCCCGGGCCGTCGGTCTCAACGTCACCGTCGCCTCCGTGGTGCTGCGGCAGAACCTGGACGACCTCGGGCCCCTCGCCGAACTGGTGCGCGGACTCGGCGTCGAGCACCTACACCTGATGTGGCAGCACGTGCGCGAGCGAGGCGGCCGCATGCCAAAGGCTGGCATGCGGCGATTGGTGGCCGCCGTCCGCGACCTGCACCGCCATGCGCAGTCCATCGGCCTGGTCATCGACAACCTGGAGAACGCGCGGCGCGTGGTGAACGGCGATCCCAACATCAAGTACGACTTGTCGAATGCGTGTTGGGACAGCGTCGCCATCTACCGCGATGGCCGCGTCTTCCCTTCCGCCTGTCTGGTCGGCATCGATTCCGAGGCGGGCGGCTCTCTGAAGGCGTCCTCCCTGAAGGACATCTGGCTGAACTCCGAGGTGTTCGCTGACTGCCGCGCGCGCACAGTCATCGAGAGCAACGGCATCGACGGCGATCCATGGATCTTCCTGCATGGGGGCGGCGATCCCGAGCAGGCTTACTTCGCCGCCAACGGAGACGAAGAAAGAGCCCTGGACCCCTACCTGCCGCTCCACCGGGCCATTGCGCGTCAGATCATCGACGAGACGGTCGCAGAGCGCCGTCGGCTGATCGGCCCTCCCGCCCCCGGGCCGGTTGTCTATCACATGATGGGGGAGGACGGGTACGGCTGTCCCATCGAAGCCGGGGTGAAGAACGGCGGGGCACACCAGGTGGACTTCGTTCACTCCAACTGTGTCCTGATTCAGGACGTGGTCGCCAAGTCCCGGGCGGAGATTCGCGACTACTACGGCGAGGCCGCGCGGGAGCCGAAAACCGAGATCTGTCAGCCGATCGATATCGACCCGCATCTGCTGGCGCACATACCGGAGGACGTAATCGCCCGTTCCTACGGGTGCGGCAGTCCCGTCTTCGCCGCCGATCTCAAGCAGGGAGAGACCATGCTTGACCTCGGCTCGGGAGCGGGGATGGAGTGCTTCATCGCTTCCCGTCTGGTCGGGCCGAAGGGCCGGGTCATCGGGACGGACATGACCGAGGAGATGCTTCGATTCGCCAGCGGCGCCCGCCGGCGGGTGGCGGAGCGGCTCGGATACGACAACGTGTTGTTCCAACGGGGCATCCTCGAAGCCCTGCCACTGGCCGATGACAGCGTTGACGCGGTGATCTCCAACTGCGTTATCAACCTGTCGCCGGAGAAGCTGAGAGTGTTCTCCGAGATCCGGCGCGTGTTGAAACCGGGGGGCCGAGTGGTCATCAGCGACATCGTGAGCCGGCAGCCGCTGCCCGCTGCAATACGCTTCAACCCGCGACTGAAGGGGGAGTGCATCGCCGGCGCGCTGACAGAGAAGAAGCTGCTGATGACACTGGATAAGCTGGGCCTCGTGGGAGTGGAGGTGCTGCGGAAGAACCACTGGCGCAGCGTGGACGAGGTGCCGTTCGATTCGATCACCGTGCGTGCCTGGAAGCCGGGGCCGGGCTCGCGCCTCCTCTACACTTACCCTGGACCATTCCCCTCGGTCACGCTCGCATCGGGGCAGGAGCTCATGCGGGGAGTCCCCGCGGAAGTGCTGTCTACACTGCTCCCTCCCGCGATCGACGGCGGCGCTGCGGCATCAGCCCCGTCTGCGGCCACTGGGGCTCTGCCGCGGTTGGTGGATTGCATGGTCTGCGGCGCGCCCCTGACCTACCTCGATCGTGAAATATCTCTGACATGCCACTACTGCGGCCAGTCCAAGCTGGCCAATGCCCACTGTGAGGCGGGCCACTACGTCTGCGACGCCTGCCATACAGGCGACCACGTTACCTTCATCAAGGCCTTCTGCAGGAACAGCTCGGAGACGGACCCAATCGCGGTCTTCTCTCACATGCGCGCCTCGCACCGATTTCCGCTCCACGGCCCGGAGCACCATGCCCTTGTCCCGGCGGCCTTTCTGACGGCCTACCGCAATCTTTTCGGCGAGCCGACGCACGGAAGGGTCGAGGCCGCCATAGAGCGCGGCGCCGGCCTGCCGGGCGGAACTTGCGCCTACTGGGGCAGCTGCGCGGCTGCCCTGGGCGTCGGCATCGCCTACGCCACCATCTTGCGCGCCACGCCTCTTTCGTACCAGGAGCGCGGGCACGTGCAGACAATGGTGAGCGAGGTCCTCGGCCGGATCGGCCGCTTCGACGCGCCGCGCTGCTGCCGGCGGGAGAGCTACCTCGCGCTGCAGGGCGGCTGCGAGCTGTCCGGCCGATATCTGCCGCACGCGCTCCCGGCCGGGCCGCTGCCACCCTGCGACCAGATGGCCCTCAACCGAGAGTGCCTGGGAGAAGACTGCCCCCTCCACCCCGGAAGCTCAGCAGCGCCGTAGCTCACGGCTCGGCTGGCGCCGCGGGCGCGTCTTCCAGTCTGAACGGCACCCCCGGCCCCTCCAGCTCGCGGCAGAAAGAAGCCGGAGGCGCGAGACCTCCCCTGACGATTACCGACCACGTCGGCCAGCGCTGTCCCAGTTGCGTGATGTAGTAGCCAAGCAGCAGCGCCAGAAACACCGCTACTATGGACCATCTCAACAGCGGCCGCGCTCTATCGCGGAGGCGAACCGCGGCGTATGCGGCCAGCTCCCAGCTTGCCAGGCCTGCGAGCCAGGCCGTGCCCAGGTGGGGCAAATAACGGTAGTGCGTGAAGGCCGGGTTCCAGTAGAGATTGTGGACAGGCAGGAAGAAGACGAGCTTCCAGGCCATTCCCAGCACGAGCAAGCGGCGCCGACGGAGCACGAGAGCGACGAGCGCGGCCCAGAAGGCAACCTGCTCGAGCAATAACCGGAGGAGGTCCACTGAGAAGAGGATGTGGAGCCCCTGCCGCCGCCACGTGGTCGCAAGCTCGTAGGGACGCGGCGCCGCCAACTCGGCGAAGAACCATCGGACGCTGACGCGCAGGGGCCGGAGCTGGTCGGCATTCTGCGCCACATATTGGTCCATCGGCCAGGCGCGCAGGCGCAGCCATAGGTACGGGCTCAACAGCACCCCGACGAGCGCCACCGCACCGAGCCGCTGCCACACTTTCCGCCGCGTTGGAACGGCGAAGGCCGCTGCCAACAGGAACAGGGGCGCGGCGGCGCCCGGCTCCTTGGCGAGGGCCGAAGCGAGGGTGAACGCCGCCGCCGCAAGCAGGTGGGGCCAGCGCTTGCCGGCGAGCCAGTTTAGGAAGAACAGCACACCCGCGAGCAGGAGCGCGGCGCACAGCAGGTCCTGTCGGCCATTCATCCACGAGACGGCCATTCGGCCGGGCGGAAAGACCACCGCGACCGCTCCCGATAGTCGCGCGGCCCAGACGGGCGCGCGCGCTCGAACCAGCACCGCCGCGAGCAGAAACGCACAGGCGAAGTGCAGCATCACATTCGTGAGATGAAATCCGAACGGCCTCCGTCCCCAGACCAGATAGTCGGCGAGCAGCGACAGGCGGGTGAGCGGGCGGTATTCGTAGTGCGTGTAAGCCCAATAGCCGCGCACGAACCAGTCCGCGATTTCTCCCGGCGAGTGATGGAGGGCCGTCTGGGTGATGTGATAGAAAGCATCTTGACTGGGCTCATCCAGGCCGGTGAAGAGGGCGGGGAACCAGACGGCGAGCGTGAAGAGCAGGAGAACGACCGGATACAGACGGCGCGCCCGCTCCGGCTCGGCGAGCAGCCGGGGAACGGCGGCCTCGGTTCGCGCGACCAGGCCAAGCGGATTCTGCGCCATCTCTGCCGACTCGCCCTCACCTCTGGTGTTCTCTCCGACAGGTGCCGTTACCTGTATGGCGGGTCACGACCGAGGAGAGGACCTCAGCGGCAGCGAATAATCTGCGCATGAGAGCATGGTTCCTTACCGCCCCGGGCGAGTTGGAGCTGCGCGAGGTCCCCGACCCCGAGCCGAAAGCCGACGAGGCCGTAGTGCGAGTCGAGGCGGTCGGCATTTGCGGCTCAGATGCTGAGTGCTTTGCGGGGAAGCACCCTCTCCCCAACTATCCGCGGCTCCCCGGCCATGAATTTGCGGGGCAGGTTGCGGCCGTCGGGTCGGCCTGGGAGGGAGCGCCGGTGGGCACTCGCGTCGTGGTGGACCCGGCGCTCTCCTGCGGCCGCTGCTACGCCTGTCGGCAGGGGCGGCCCAACTGCTGTGTGGAGGTCTCCATCGCCGGCGTTCACAGACCGGGGGCGATGGCGGAGCGTGTGATCTGCCGCGCTTCGCAGCTCTACCCAATCCCCGATTCCATGAGCTTCGAGACTGCCGCCGTGATAGAGACCCTCAGCATCGGCGCGCAGGTGGTACGCCGGGCGCAGGTGCGGAAGGGGGACTGCGTGGTCGTATTGGGGGGAGGTCCGATGGGGCTTTGCTGTCTCCTGATGGCACGGCAGGCCGGTGCGAGAGTGCTGGTGTCTGAGCCCCTGCCCTGGCGCCTCGCCCTGGCCGATGATCTGGGGGCGGAAACGTGCGTCAACCCGACGCTGTACTCACCAGCAGAAGCTGTGCGCGATTTCACCGACGGATACGGGGCTCACGTCGTGGTGGACGCGACCGGAGAGCCATCAGCTGCGGAGTCCGCGCTCTCACTTGTCGGTTCCGCCGGCCGGGTGGTCATTCTGACCCTGTCCGAGGAGCCGATACGCGTAAGTCCCTGGCAGCTTGTCAGACAGGAGCTCACGATTCTTGGCTCCCGTCTGACGCTCGCAAGGTTCGACGACCTCGTGAGCTTAGTTGATTCGGGAAAGGTGCCTCTGGACAGGCTGGCGACCCATCGCTTCAAGATGTCCGAGGCCGAGGAGGCGTTCAAAGCGGCCTGCGAACGGCCGGAAGGGCTGATAAGGGCCCTCGTTCTGCCTCAGGCTTAGCGCGGGAAGTGAACAGCAGGGCGGCGCTTTCCGGGGAAGACTTGCTTTTGGATGTGACTCCACGACGGGAGGAAGCTGGTTGCCTGCAGCGCGGCTGACAGCGAGTAAGCGCGTGTGGCGTCTTTCCGACGGCGCCCTCGCGGCATCTGAGGCGACGGTGATCGTCGAGGAGCCACTGGAGATCTTCGTGGACGGGGCGCCCTACTCCGTTGTCATGCGCACCCCCGGCGACGACATCGCCCTCGCCGCCGGTTTCTGCCTCGCGGAAGGGCTGATCGACACTGCCGGGGATATCGGCTCCGTGCAATCATGCGAGGCGGAGGACCCGAATCGGGTCGCCGTTACTCGCGCAGGCCCGCGCGCCGCTGAAGGCCCCCCCACACGAGCAGTGCCACGTACCATCGCCTCGAGCTGTGGCCTCTGCGGCCGGGAGTTGATCGAGGATATCGCCAAGCGACTACCCGTGGTCGCCAGCGAGTTCCAGATATCCACCGACGAACTCCTCGCCTTGGGCCGCCGCCTCCAGGAATCCCAGCAGCTCTTCCGTCCTACCGGGGGCACCCACGCCGCCGCCCTCTTCGACGCCGACCGCGATCGCCTCGCCGCCGCCGAAGATGTCGGCCGGCACAATGCCCTCGACAAGGCCATCGGACGCCTCCTCCTCACCAACCGCCTCGCCGAGGCCCGCATCGCCCTTCTCTCCGGCCGCTGCAGCTTCGAGATGGTGCAGAAGTCCGCCCGCGCGGGAATCCCCGTTGCCGCCAGTGTCTCCGCTCCGACCGCACTTGCGATTGACCTGGCGCAGCGGGCCGCACTCACCCTCGTGGGATTCCTGCGCCGGGACACCCTCACCATTTACCTGGACGGGGGGCGGATCCGCGATTTGCGATAAGGGCTAGGCCGTGGTATTGTCGAAGCTCTCTTGTTGACGGAAACAGCGGGGACACGCGCTGAGATCGAGTCAGAAGGGAACGCGCTGCGCATGGGCCAACAGACTCCGACCAAGGACGCCGCCGCCCAAAGCCCCTCCGAGGCCGACGTGGCGGAGCTGCTCGACGCGCTGGGCGTTGCCCCTGGATGCAACCTGATCGGTGTGCTTCAAGACACCCAGGAGCGCTTCGGCTACCTCCCCCGCACCGCGCTCGCCGCCATCAGCCGCCGCGCCCGGATCCCCCTCAGCCGCATCTACGGCGTTGTCACCTTCTATGCTCAGTTCTACACCGAGCCCCGCGGCCGCCATACCATCCGCTGCTGCCGCGGCACCGCCTGCCACGTCAAGGGAGCGGGTCGCGTGCTCGACGCAGTGCAGCGACACCTCGGCATCGACGAAGGCGAGACCACGCCCGACATGCTGTTCTGTCTCGAGACCGTAGCCTGTGTCGGCACCTGTTTCCTCGCGCCCGTGATGATGATAGACAACACCTACTACGGGATGCTCACGCCGCAGAAGGCCGAGCGCATCTTGCGGAGCTATCGAACCGAATCCACATGAGACCTGTGAAGTCGAGCAAGGAGCTGGACGATCTGCGGCGGGAGCTCGCCTCCCGTCCAAGCCCTGTCGCAGTCATCCGCGTCTGCTCCACGGGCTGCCGCGCACTCGGCGCACTGGACGTGTGCCAGGCCCTGGAAGCGGAGATTGCCAGCAGGGACCTGGGTGATCGGGTCCGGGTGGTCCGGGTCGGCTGCCACGGTTTCTGCGCCGCGGCCGTCGCGGTGGTGATAGACCCGCAAGGAGTGTTCTACCAGGGTGTCACCCCGGAGGACGCCGCTGAGATTGTCGAAGAGACGGCCCTCGGCGGTCGCATCATCCAACGCCTGTGCTGGTCCGCCGACGGAGAGGCGGTGCCGCTCCAGAAGGACATCGCTTTCTACAGGCACCAGAATCGCCTGGTGCTCCGGAACTGCGGCCTGGTGGATCCGAAGAGCCTCGAAGACGCGCTGGCGAAAGGCGCCTATGCCTCCGCCGCGCGCGCCCTCTCAGAAATGGCGCCGGACGAAGTGATAGGCGAGATGCTCCGGTCGGGCCTTCGCGGCCGCGGCGGCGCCGGGTTTCCCACTGGCCGCAAGTGGCAGTTCGCCCGCGCCGCTTCCGGTGAGCCGAAATACCTCATCTGCAACGCCGATGAGGGCGACCCCGGGGCCTTCATGGACCGCGCCCTCTTGGAGGGCGACCCGCACCTCGTCATCGAGGGAATGATCGTCGGCGCCTACGCAATCGGCGCCAATACCGGATTCATCTACGTCCGGGCCGAATACCCCATAGCTATCGAGCACACCGAGATCGCCCTCGACCAGGCGCGCGAGCTGGGGCTTCTCGGGAAGAACATCCTCGGCAGCGGTTTCGACTTCGACGTCGAGGTCAGAAAGGGAGCCGGAGCCTTCGTCTGCGGAGAGGAGACCGCCCTCATCGCCTCTATCGAGGGCGAGCGCGGCCTGCCCCGTCCCCGTCCGCCCTTCCCCGCGCAGTCCGGCCTCTACGGCAGGCCAACGAACATCAACAACGTCGAGACCTGGGCCAACGTCCCGCGCGTGATGGAGATGGGCGGCGATGCCTACGCGCAGATCGGCACAGAGGGCTCGAAGGGCACGAAGATATTCGCCCTCGCCGGCCGGGTGCGGAACACCGGTCTCGTGGAAGTCCCTATGGGGGCCACCCTCCGCGAGATTGTCTTCGACATCGGTGGCGGCATACCGAGGGGCCGCAAGTTCAAGGCCGCGCAGATGGGGGGCCCCTCGGGGGGCTGTGTACCAGCGCGCTACCTGGACCTTCCCATCGACTACGACTCAGTGAAGGGGATCGGCGCCATCATGGGCTCCGGCGGCCTGATCGTCATGGACGAGGCCACCTGTATGGTGGACATCGCCCGTTTCTTCACCGATTTCGTTCAGCAGGAATCCTGCGGCAAGTGCGTACCGTGCCGCATCGGCACCAAGCGCATGCTGGAAATTCTCACCCGCATCACCAACGGAGAGGGCGAGCAGGCGGACATAGGCAGGCTGGAACGACTCGGGGCGATGATCGCGGACACCTCGCTCTGCGGCCTCGGCCAGACCGCCCCCAATCCCGTCCTCTCCACCCTCCGCTACTTCCAGGACGAATACGAAGCCCACATCGTTGAGAAGCGCTGTTCGGCACATTCCTGCGAGGCCCTCATCACCACAACCTGCAGTGATGCCTGTCCTGCACATGTCAACGTCCCGGAGTACGTGGGCCTGATCGCAGAGGGCAGGTTCGCGGAGGCCCTCGATGTGATCCGCAGGCGGAATCCATTCCCCTCCGTCTGCGGCCGGGCCTGCGATCACCCGTGCGAGCTGTACTGCCGCCGGGGCGACGTAGACGACCCGATAGCCGTTCGCCATCTCAAGCGCTTCGTCGCTGACCATGTGCAGGACGAAATTCCACCACTCTCTTGGCAGGGGGCGCGGCGCGGCCGCGTGGCCGTTATCGGCTCAGGGCCGGCCGGCCTCACGGCTGCCTACTTTCTTGCGCTCATGGGGCGCGAAGTAAAGGTCTTCGAAGCACTGGACGTCGTCGGCGGGATGATGGCCACCGGCATCCCGGCTTACCGCCTGCCCCGAGAAGCCCTCGACCGCGACATCGAATACATCCGCCAGACGGGGGTCGAAATAGAGGCCGGCCGCCGAATCGAGTCCCTGAAGGAGCTGCAAGACAACGGGTTCGACGCCGTGTTTGTTGCCGTCGGTGCCCACAAGGGCGCGCGCCTCGGAGTGCCCGGAGAGGAGACCGAAGGCGTCCACGACGCATTGGGTCTTCTGCGCGAGGCCTCCTCGGGCCGTCTCAAAGACCTCCGCGGCCGAGTGGTAGTAATCGGAGGCGGCAACGCTGCCATCGACTCCGCCCGAAGCGCGCTCAGGCTGGGCGCCGACTCTGTGACCGTGCTCTACCGACGCACTCAAGAAGAGATGCCCGCCCTCCGGGAGGAGATTGAGGACGCTCTCATGGAGGGCGTGGATATCCGCTACCTGGTGTCGCCAATCGCCATCGAGGGTAACGGGCGCCTGCGCGCCGTGCGCTGCGCTGAAATGGAACTCGGCGAGGCCGACGAGAGCGGCCGTCGTCGGCCCCTGCCCAAGCCAGGTCGCGAGGCAGTCTTCGAGGCCGACCACGTGATCGTCGCCGTCGGGCAGTCTCCAGACCTGGACTTCGCCTTCTCCGAGGGGCAGTTGGTCGTCTCTCGCGGGCGCATCGCGGTGGATCCTGTGACTCAGCGCTCCGGCGACGAGCGTGTGTTCGCTGGTGGTGACGCGGTGACCGGACCCGCGACACTGATCGAGGCCATCGCCGCGGGGCAGCGCGCCGCGCAGGCCATAGACGTATTCCTCGGCGGCCGGGGAGAGCTGCCGCCGGATACCGGATTCGCCGCGCGGAGCAAGGCCGCCGAGCCGGAGGGAGAAGTCCCCCGTGCACCTATTCCCGAGCTTCCTCCCGAAGAGCGGCGCGGAAACTTCCGTGAGGTTATGGTGGGATACTCGCTCCAGGCAGCCTGTGCTGAAGCGCGGCGCTGTCTCCGCTGTGACCTGGAAGAACGGTGAACGAGATAGGACGCCGAATGACTGACGAGTTCTCGCTCACAATAGACGGGATCACCGTCACCGTCCCGGAGGGCACGACCGTTCTCGACGCCGCCCTCCAGGCCGGCATCGACATCCCACACCTTTGCTACCAGCCCCACCTCGGCCTCCCGCCCACTGGCTCCTGCCGCCTCTGTCTTGTCGAAGTGGAGGGGGCAAGAGCCCCGGTGGCATCCTGCAGCCACCCGGTCGCGCCCGGGATGGTCGTGCGCACTGACAGCGACAAGCTGCGCGAGCATCGCCGCATGGTCATCGACCTACTGCTCTCCAATCATCCACACGACTGCCTCACCTGCGAGCAGGCCGGAGCATGCGCGCTCCAGGAATACGCCTACCTCTTCGGCGTCAAGGAGTCGGAGTATCGCGGCGAGAGCGTCCTCCCCGACCCCGTCCAGGACGGCCCCGCCATCATCTACGACCAGAGCAAATGCATCCTCTGCGGCCGCTGCGTCGAGGTGTGCCACAACGTCCAGGCGACCGGCGCCATCGACTTTCTCGGCCGCGGGTTCGATACTCGCATCGGCCTCCCGCCCGGCCTCCCGCGCGATGACTCCGTCTGCGTCGAGTGCGGCAACTGCATCGACGTCTGCCCCACCGGCGCCCTCTCTTACGCCGGCGCCCGGGGACAGGGCAGGGCGTGGGAGTTCGACCGCGTCACTACCATCTGCCCCTACTGCGGGTGTGGATGTCCCCTGGAGATGCACATTCGCGACGGCCGCTTGGTCAAGGTCACGGGCACGCCCGGCGCGGGGGCCACCCGCGGCCTGCTCTGCGTCAAGGGACGCTTCGGATTCGATTTCATCGGCCACCCCGACCGTCTTACCGAGCCTATGATCCGGCGCGACGGAGAGCTGGCGCCTGCCACTTGGGAGGAGGCGCTCGACTTGGTCGCGCGCCGCCTTGCGGAGATCAGAGAGCACTCCGGAGCTGACGCCATAGCAGGTCTTGCCTCCGCCAAGTGTACCAACGAAGAGAACTACCTGCTGCAGAAGTTCGTGCGGGCGATCATCGGCACCAACAACGTGGACCACTGCGCGCGGCTCTGCCACGCTTCCACCGTCGCCGGCCTCGCCCGCGCCTTCGGCAGCGGCGCCATGACAAACTCCATCGACGATCTCGAGCAGGCCGACGCCATCTTCATTATCGGCTCCAACACCACCGAGTGCCACCCCGTCATCGGCGCCGCCATCAAACGCGCCGTGAGAAGCGGCAACACCCAGTTGATCGTCGCCGACCCACGCGCCATCGAACTCACCGAGCTCGCCGACCTCCACTTGCAGCACAAGCCCGGCACCGACGTCGCCCTCATCAACGCCCTCGCCCGCGTCATCCTCGAACAGGGCCTCGAGGACAAGTACTTCATCAAAAAGCGCACCGAGGGATTCGAGGCGCTCCGGGAGGCGGTCGAACCCTACACGCCGGAATTCGCGGAGAAGATCACCGGCGTGCCCGCCGCCGACATCGTCCAAGCCGCTCGCCTCTACGGCCGCGCCTCGGCCGCCTCCATCGTCTACTCCATGGGCATCACCCAGCACACCACCGGCACCGACAACGTCCTTGCCCTCGCCAATCTCGCAATGCTCACCGGCAACATCGGCAAGCCCGGCTCCGGCGTCAATCCCCTCCGCGGCCAGAACAATGTCCAGGGCGCCTGCGACATGGGCGCCCTCCCGGATGTCTTCTCCGGCTACCAGAAAGTCGCTGACGACGCTGCCCGCACAAAGTTTGAGAAGGCATGGGGTGTCTCTCTCCCCGACTCGCCCGGCCTCACCGTCGTCGAGATGATGAACGCCGCCGCCGACGGTGACCTCAAAGCCCTCTACATCATGGGCGAGAACCCCATGCTCTCCGACCCCGACATCACCCACGTCGAGCAGGCCCTGAAGAACCTCGACTTCCTCGTCGTTCAAGACATCTTTCTCAGCGAGACCGCGCAGTTGGCCGACGTCATCCTCCCCGTCGCCGGCTTCGCCGAGAAGGAAGGCACCTTCACCAACACCGAGCGCCGCGTCCAGCGCGTGCGCAAGGGCCTCGATCCCCCGGGAAAGGCCCGCACCGACTGGGCCGTCATCTGCGACCTCTCCCGCCGCATGGGATACCTCATGTCATATCTGAATGCCGCCGCCATTCAGGAGGAAATCGCACAGGTTACTCCGATCTACGGCGGCATCACCTACGACCGCCTGGAGGTCGGCTCCCGCCAGTGGCCCTGCCCCGACCGCGATCACCCCGGCACCCCGATCCTGCACACGGATCGCTTCACCCGCGGCCTCGGGAAGTTCCACCTTGTCACCTTCATACCGCCCAAGGAGCTCCCCGACGACGACTACCCCTTCCTGCTTTCGACCGGCCGCATCCTCGAGCACTTCCATACCGGCACCATGTCGCGTCATTCAGAGGTGCTGGATACTCTGGTATCGGTCGGCGCCATCGAGATCAATCCGACCGACGCGGAGCGGCTCCGCGTCACCGACGGCGACGCGGTAAGGGTCAGCTCCCGCCGCGGCCAGATCGAGATCGCGGCCCGGATCACCGACCGCGTCCCGCCCGGCACCGTCTTCCTCGCCTTCCACTTCCGGGAGGCCCCCGCCAACCGGCTCACCATCGCCGCGCTCGATCCCGTCGCCAAGATCCCCGAGTTCAAAGTCTGTGCCGTCAGGATCGAGCCTGTCGGGTGACGCCAATGAACCCTCCGCCCAACACCCGGCCCCCCCACATCGCCGCCGCCATCCTCGCCGGCGGGCGGTCATCCCGTTTCCACGGCATCCCAAAGGGCCTCCTCGCGCTGCCCGACGGCGCCTCTCTCATCGAAAGGACGATTCACGTCGTCACCGCCTCCGGCATCCCGGAGGTGACCATCTTCGCCAATGACCCCGCCCCCTACCAGGACCTCCGCCTCGACATCGTGCCCGACCTCCGCCCCGGCCTCGGCCCGCTCGGCGGCATCGAGACCGCGCTCCTCCACTACGCCGGCCGCGCCGACGGAGTGCTGGTGCTCCCCTGCGATCTGCCCGCCGTCACCGCGCTTGAGATCACTTGCCTCCAGCGGGCCTTCGCCGAGAGTCTCTCGCCGGTGGTCGTTGCCGAGACCGACCCTTCTTTCTGGCATCCCCTCTGCGCCATCATCCGCTCCGATCAGCTCCCCGCTGTCAGCCGCGCCCTCGACGCCGGCCGCAACGGCGTCTATCGTCTCTGGCGCGCCCTGCGCGCGACGCCCGTGCACTTCGATGACCCCGCTCCCTTCTTCAACGTCAACGCGCCCGACGACCTTGCCCGCTGGCTCCGCGGCGAGCGCCAACCGCGTCGCACGGCACAACCCGTCTGATCTGCATCGCGGCCCGTTTCCCTGTCGCATCGCGCCCCGCGCTCTGCGCGCGAGGCCGCACCGTCGGCAGGACTTCTCTCCCCCTTCCGCCAAGTCAACCGTCGAGGTGGTGTCATGCCCGAGGTGATTTATCTCAACGGGAAGCTCGTCCCTCCCGCCGAAGCGGTCATCTCCATAGACGACCGCGGCTTCCTCTTCGGGGACGCCGTCTACGAGGTCGTCAGCAGCTACGGGGGACGTCTCTGGGCGCTGGAGCGGCACATGCGTCGCCTCCGCCACAGCCTCGCGGGCATCGACCTCGACAAGGTCAGCGTCGATGAAGTGCGGGGCGCGGTGCAGGAAACCTATCGCGCCAGCGACCTGCCCGACGCCATCATCTACATCCAGATCACGCGCGGCGTCCAGCCTCGCTCCCACGCCTACACTCGCGACCTTCAGCCAACCGTTCTCATCACCGCCCGCGACGCCACCCCGCTGCGCGCCGCCCGGAGCTTCGACGGCGTCTCCGCCGTCACCGCGCCCGACCTCCGCTGGCGCCGCCGTGACATAAAGGCCACCACTCTCCTGCCCAACGTGCTGGCCAAGACCCGCGCCCACGAGCAGGGCGCAGAGGAAGCGATCCTGGTGGACGCCGATGGCTGCGTGACTGAGGGCAGCTCCACAACCGTCTTCTGGGTGGACGACAATCGTCTCTTCGTTACCCCCGCAGGCCCCGAGGTGCTCCCCGGGGTCACGGAGGGGTTCGTGATGGAGATCGCCCGCGATGAGGGGATCCCGCTGCTGGCCGAGCGCGTTCCCCTGGATCGGTTCCGGAAGGCGAGCGAGATCTTCCTCACAGGCACCATCACCGAGCTCTGTCCCGTGACCTCTCTCGACGGCTCATCCGTCGGCTCCGGCCGTCCCGGCCCCATCACCCGCCAGCTCCATGAGGCCTTCCGCGCCCGCATCGCCGCCGGCGACGACGCCCCGCGCTGACCTCCTGCCCGACGCCACCGCCGCCCTCCATCTCGTTCGGCAGGAGTCCCTAGGCCGGCCGCAAGCCGGCCGGGATGGCGGTCGCCACAGGCGACTTAGCCACTTGCCTCCTGCCCAATCCCGCGGCCGCCCTTGAGGAGCCGTTTCGCTGTCTCATTGCGGGGCAGCAGCCGCCTTCTAAGCGGCCTCAGGCCCGAAGACCTGCCGTAGCCACCCTACTACTGCCCCGCCTCAGCGAGCTCAACCCGTCTCCACCTATACACACTTCCACAGACACTCTACCCTGTCAAGCACCTCATCCCGTTGCCCGTCGCACCTCCCCTTGCAGGGCGTGGTCTCTACGCGCCCGCCAGATGTCATTCTGAGCGCAGCGAAGAATCCCGCCGTTCCCCTGTTCGGTGTTTCGGGACTTCAGTCCCGGAACCAGGCCGCCAGCCGCGCCGGCGTCGAAGCGGCTAGTCTCTGCGGGACACGCGTCTCGCTATCCGCCTGTCCTCCCACCTACGTTAAGGCCCTCTGGCGCGTCGCGCCAGAGGGCCTTGTTCAGTTTGCTCTCCTCACGCCCCCAGGGTTTCCTGTGTTCCCTCCTGGGCCGGCGCATGTGAGCCCCGCTATAGTCGGGCTCGAGTTGGAAAACGGGCAAGTACGAGCGGACACTCGCCACCCCTACGCGGCGCGGACCTACTTCTTCTCTGGTCGGCCGCGATCCCTCTCTGCTGACTCGACGCTGTCGGCCCGCACGTGGCGCAGGAGGTTCTCCTCCATCTCCGCGAGCTCCCCCTCAGCGTCCTCCGCCCAGCGCCTTGTCGCCGTCTCCACCAACTGGGCGGCCTCCTTCCGCGTGCGCATTGCGATGTCACCTCCCTTCAGCAGTCCGAGCGCTCAAGCACCAAAGCGTAGAAGCCATTATACTCCTTGGGTGCCTCCACGGCAATGGCCTTTCTCATACAATTCCATACTTGGCCCACATGCTCTCGCGTATACGCTTGGGGTCTCTCTGACCACAGCTCGCTGAGCTCCCCTCTGACCCTTCTTGCCGCCTGTTGGCAAACAGCCTTTTGCCTGTACCACGGAAGAGGGATGAACCCAATGCCCCAGTCCCGGCGGAGCCTCTGCTGCCACCCATCGAGGTACATCTGGGCGTAGAAGTGTCCGTCTCTCAGAGTTTGACTTCCCTCCCAAGGCTCAGCTGGCGCGGCTGGGAACTCCAGGAATACCTCACATACGAAGCGGTTCAGCTCCGCCTCCGTCATAGAGTCGCCTCCTCCGCGCTCAGGGGCCTTGCCCACCGTCTGTCTACAAGCATACCCCTGCTGCCGTTTCTGCATCAACCCCTTCTCCCACGTCGAGGCAGCCCTAACCTCTCCGGCGGCGCGCAAACCCTACCCCTGCCTCTCCGACGCAAGCGGCAGGACCTCCCTCCTCCCTCACAGAACCAAGGGCTTAGACGCGGGGACGCGGCGAGCCCCGCATCCGAGGGGACACACGACCACCGATGCCGCCGGACACCATCATCCGAATCGGCGACCTGATCTCGATTTCCAGCGCGCCGGCAGTGATTTCCCTCAGCGACGTCGAGCGCCTGAGGGATGACCTTAGCGCGGGCAGGGATACTGGAGAAGGGCTGCGCGCACTGCTGGGCAGCTACTCCCTCGCGAACGAGGAAACCCGCGCCGCTTTTGAGGCCATCATCAGATCCCTTGGCAGGGACGAGGAACGCGGCGACGCCTTCCTCCTCCAGGGAGTCTACGGAGCCGGCAAGTCGCACTTGCTGGCAGCGCTGACTCTCCTCTGCGGGCATGCGGACCAAGCCTGTCCCGTCTTCCTGGACGCGCATCCCGACTTCGACGTGCCCGACTTCAAGTCTCCGCGGCTTGTGGTTACCGTTGCCCTCGACGAGTACACCGCGCAGACACATCCCTTGGAGCACGTCGTCCTCTCGCGCATTGAGGCGGAGCTGGCGAACCGGCACGGACTGCAGGTGGCGCTGACGGACGAGTCGCACCTCCTTGACCTCGTCGCGCGCTACGTGCTGCCACAAGCGGGCGATGCCCTGGATGCACCGTCGAAAGAGGGGCACGGACTCACATGGCAGAACCTGCGCGCTCGCGCGCCCGCGAAGGCGGCCGAGGTGGCGCTGGACTTCCTGAAGCAAACCGGATTCCCCCTCGACTGGCGCCGCTCGCGGGCCGAGGCCTGGGGACAGCTCCGCCGGACACTGGCGACCCGCGGGATCATCGGCCCCCTCGTGCTCCTCGACGAGTTGAGCACGTTTCTTGCTGGCAAAGACCGCCGTGGCCTCAACGCGGACGCCTCCTTCCTCCAGTATCTTGCGCAGAGATCGGCGAGCGACTCCTGTTGGCTCATCTGCGTCACTCAACGGGGGCTCGAGGAGGTCGGCGACATCGACCGGCGGACCCTGCGGCAGCTTCGCGATCGCTTCCGACCCGCCTTCACCCTCGACCTGTCCGGGCTGGAGTGGGTGGTCCAGCAGCGCCTCGTGCGCAAGAAGGACCCCGAGCTCTTCCAGCAAACGACGACGCGCCTGTATCACGAGCACGCCGGCGCTGCCGGCGAGTTGCCTTTCTCCGCCGCGGAGTTAGCGCGATCGTATCCGTTGAATCCTCTCTGTCTCCAGGCCGTCCAGCGCGCGGCGGAAACCTGTCTCTCCCGTACCCGAAGCGCAGTGCAACTCCTGCAGGAAACGATGGTCGAAGGTGGGTGGACGGAGCTGCCTGCCAATCGCCTTGTCACCCCGGACGTCGCATTCGATGTCTTTCGCGGAGAAATGCCGCTGACTTCCGCCGGGCAGCGTCACCTCCATGCCTACGAAGTGGTGATGGCGAACGCCGGCCGAATAGCCCCCGGGCGGGAGGGCCTGCTGTCCCCTGTCATGAAAGCCCTATGCCTGCTCGGGCTGGGAGAACTTCGGTGGTTGGACCGGCAGCTTCGTGCGAGCCTGGTCGGATGTGCAGAGCCCGAGCTGTGGCAGAACCCGGAGCTGCTCCCGGAGCTGCTTCACGCGCTCCACCGGCGCGGCGCCTATGTCGAGCGCACCCGCCGGGAGGGAGAAGCGGCCGACGAGTTCTACCTGGACATCTCCTCCGATGCCTCCGAACGCATCAGGCAGCGGCTGACCGAACTCCTTGCGGAGCTCAAACCCGATGACTCCCGAGTGGCGCGCGCTGCCCTGGAGGCTTGCCGCGAGCCTGCCTTCCCCCTTGCCGCGCTCGCCGAACCGCGCACGCTGGGTGTCATCTGGGCTCACGCACGACGCTACGTCGGCCTGGTCTGCCGGGATCTCTCCCGGATCGGCCCGGCCGAGTTGCAGAACCTGGCCGGGGACCTCGAATCTCCCAACATCAGAAACGATGCGCGCCTCTTCCTCGCCATCCCCACCGTCAGCCTCCACCAGCAGGAAGCCGCCTGGCGCAACAGCGGAAGTGAGGCCAGGGGCCACTTCTCATCCGGACTGCTGGCCTGGCTGCCGCGGGAGTTGAGCGACACCGAGGTAGAGCGCTTGGTCGAGCACGCCGCCCTCGCCTCCATGGTCGCGGATCGAACTCTCCCCCGCCGGCGCGACCGGGAGTTCCGAGACAAGCTCCGCGCCCGGTGGGCCGATGCCGAATCAGAAGCGAGGCAGATGCTTCAGCGCGCCTACTACGAGGGCCGGGTAATACGCGTCGACGGAGAAGAGGCGATCGAGCCAGAGCGTCTCCAGACATTCTTCGGCGATTGGGAAGAGACGCTGAGAGCGATCTTCGCCGCCTCGTTCCGCGAGCTGTTCCCCGGATTCAGCTCGGTCGCCCCGGCGCGGAGGCTGGTCGGGCGCGCGCAGACCAACCAGATCATCGACCAGTTCATCCGTCCCGGAGAGGCGAACCTGCCCCCGGCATCAACGCTCGAAGCTCATCTTCTGACCTATGCCGTGCCCCTGGGCCTAGTGACGGGAGAGCAGCGCCATCCGCGACTTGCGTTGAAGAATCGCGCGCTGCTGGAATCCGCCATCGAGGCCGCACCTCCGCGGTCGGGATCGGATCAGATCGATCCCAGCGAGACGATCCCGTACAGCGAATTCGCGGGTCGGCTGGCGAAAAGCCAGTGGGGTCTCACTCAAGAGCAGGCCGAGCTGCTGATAGCAGCACTCATCCGCACCGGTCATCTGGTCGCGCTCGACGCTTTCCTGGAGCCGGTCAGGCTGGACGCGGTTGCCGCTCCCCTGGGAGACAATCTCCCCTACGTCATGCGCGGAGCGGCCCTGACGGGGAAGGTGGCAGCGCGCGCATCGTTCCTCTGGCAGGCCGTGTCGGGAGAAGGTGATGGGCCCTGGGATCTCCCGCGCCAGGAGCGCGCCTGGGGCGACATCATCGCCTGGGCCGCGCAGCCCTCGGCGCGACAGGAGGAGGGCCGCGCGGCAATTGCGCGGGCGGCCGGGGCGCTCGGCCACCGGCCTGAGGACTGGGCCTGGGCAGAGGAGGCGTTGGCGCGGGCGAACGCGCTGGCAGGAAACGCCCAGGCCGCCCTGACCTCGAAAGGGGGTCTGACCAAGCTCGTGAGAGCGGCCGAGCGACTGCCGGGAGGAGTAGAGGAAACGGCGCGGCTCGTGGCCGCCTGGCGGGCGTGTGAGTTATTCTTCGAGTCGCACCTCGCAGCCCTCGCCCGACTGCGCGGACTGGTGACCGACGAGAGGATGGAATCTCCGCAGGAATCGCTGCTTGCGAAGGACCGCCGCTCCCTGCTCGATCACCTCGACTCCCCCCAGCGTCTCGTGTCCGACCCACAGGCTGCGGCCGCGCTGGGACGTCGCTTGCTGGAGAGCTACCGGCGCCACTACCTCGCCTGGCATTCTCGCCTGCACGCCGCCAATAGGTTCGAAGGGCTGACGCAGCTCAGACAATCACCCGTGCTCGAAGCCGCGCGCCGCCTGGCGCGAGCGGGAATCTGCACCGAAGAGGCCGCGGTGATAGAGGTGGAGCTGGGCCGCGCCCTCGGCCGGCGCTGCGTGGCGGGCGACCCGCTGCCGTCCGGCCACGTGGTATGCCCCATCTGCAGCATAAGACTTGGCAGAGAGATAGACCTGCCCGATCTGCGAGAGCTGGCCAAGCGCGCGGGAGAAACGTTTGCGAAGCAGCGAGACGAGCTGCGCGCGCAGGCGGATCTGCTGAAGCGGCGGCTGTGCGCTTGCCGCGACGAACAGGTGATCGAGGCCATGAAAGAGCTGCTCGGCAGCGGCGACGTTTCTTCCTGGGAGCGGCCGGAGGTGCTTCTCGGCGAGCCCGTCATCGCCTGGCTCAGGCGGCAGTTGGGCCAACCCCAGGCGAAGAGGCGCGAGCTGCAGCGCCTGGCCGAATCCCTGCAGGGCAAAGAGCTGGCCGCCCGCGACGTCCGTCAGATCGTAGACGAGTGGCTGGCGGCAGCGCAGGACGACGTGCTAGAGATCGTGTGAGGGAGCGGCGCAGACGCCCCCCCTGCGCCGAAGGTGACTGACCCCTCCCCGCTGAACCTCCTGACGGAGTGCGCCGCAGCACAAGGCAGTTGACGAAATGACCATGTCCCCTCGCGAACGAGTCCTCACCGCGCTCCGTCGGCAGCGGCCCGACCGAGTGCCAAAGGACCTCCAACTGGCGCCGGGGTTACACGAGGAGTTCCGGCGCCGCACGGGAGCTGACGACTACGCCGATCACTTCCGCCTGGAGCCGCGGTGGGCGGGCGTCTCAGGGACCTGCCAGCCGCGTGACTTCTCCGCCTACCTAAACGACGTCCCGGACGTGGACCACCACGACGAGTGGGGCGTGGGCGCGATCATGTCGGGATTCCACCACTTCGAGCGCATGGTCCATCCGCTGCGCAACGCGACCTCACCTCGCGACATCGCCGCCTACCCCTGGCCGGACGTCCTTGCGCCCTATCGGTGGCGGTCGGTGGCCGACGGCATCGCCAGTTGGCAGGACCGCGGCTATCCCGTCTCTGCCAGCCCCCCCGGCGCCTGCGGCGGCTCTCTCTTCGAGACCTGCTGGTATCTCCGCGGCCAGGAGCAGCTCCTCATCGACCTCTACGATAACCCCGACCTCGCCACCGCCCTGCTCGACACTGTCAACAACACCATGATCGAGAGCGCCCACCGTCTGGCCCAGGCAGGGGCGGATATCCTCCGGCTGGGCGACGACGTCGGCTCACAGCGGGCGATGCTCATGAGCCCGGACACCTGGCGCCGCTGGTTCAAGCCGCGCCTCGCCGCCCTCATCCGCGCCGCCAAAGACGTCAAGCCCGACATCCTCGTCTTCTATCACAGCGATGGATACATTGACCCCATCATCCCCGACCTCATCGAGATCGGCCTCGACATCCTCAACCCCGTCCAGCCCGAATGTATGGATCCCGCAGAGCTAAAGCGGAAGTACGGCGAGCATCTCGCCTTCTGGGGCGCCATCGGCACGCAGTCTACAATGCCGTTCGGCGACCCCGACGAGGTCCGCCGTGTGGTGAAAGAGCGCATCGAAACCGTCGGCCCCGAGGGATTGCTCCTTGCTCCCACCCACGTCCTCGAGCCCGACGTCCCCTGGCAGAACGTCCTCGCCTTCGTCGAAGCGGTCGAGGAGTACGGCGCGCTTCAATGATCGGCGCCCTCCTCCCCCTCACCTCATGTTTTCATGGGTGACGGCCAGCGCCGAGGCCGACGCCGCCTTATCCGAAGTTCATGAACAACGGCAAAAAGGTCGCCTTCACCTCTCGCGCCGCCTCCGGGATGTCCTCGATCCACCCGTCCTCGACGACCCGGTGAAGTCTCTTGACCGCGGCATCGGCCTGCGTCATGAATATCCTGTACTGAAGCTGCCCTCCGGGCCCTCTCGGCGCCCTGGGTCGGAAGCGAAACCGAGCCAAGTCCCGCCAGGCCTCAACGAGCGCCGCGACCTCGGCCTCGAACTCCTCGAAGTTATCCTCGGTTACACCGCCCCGAGCTTGGCCCGTCCCCCACAGCACGACCGGCTCCATTACGTCATGATACCGAGTGATCTCATCCCCGAACCACTGAACGCCGTTCCGCGTCCGGATATCCATCCAAATCCGCCGCACCGGCTCCAGCGTGTCATGTGCCGAATACATCTCCCCCGACGTCGCCAGCCACTCCGCCAGATGAATGTGGCCGGTGATCGCCGCCAGGTCCGCCTGCCAGCACGTGTCCTCCGCATACTCGGGCGGAGGCGTTGCGTACCAGTACGCTAGAAAGCTGTACCACGCCTCACGAGAGTTCGCCAGCGGCTGCGGCACCCTCTCCGCCGCACCGTGGGAAGTGGCGAGGAGGGACCGCTTGTACCACTGGTTCCAGTTCTGGAGATCGAAGCGGAAACTCATCCCCGGGGCCGCCATTGCCCTATCCCGGCCCGGCCCCTGCATCCTTCGCGCTCCCCCGCCCCGCCGCATCGCGCTCGCCCGCCGTCCCGCCGGCAGACCCGCGAAGACGGGCATCGCTATACATCCCACCAATACTATCGCCAACACCCACAGACCGCACCGGCTCAGGCCTTGCGCCCGCCCCTCATTCCTCATGTCATCCTCCCATCGCTTCATTCACCAGTGGCCTCGGTGTCCGACACCGCGACCTCCGGCTCCCCCGCGAACTGCAGCGCGTGCAGCCGCGCGTACGTGCCCCCCTCCGCCAGCAGTTCCGCATGCCGCCCCACCTGCGTGATCTCACCATCCTCGAGGACCACAATCCGGTCCGCCCGCAGCACCGTCGAAAGCCGGTGCGCGATCACGAACGATGTCCGCCCGGCCATCAGCCTCCCCATCGCCTCCTGCACCAGCCGCTCCGACTCCGAATCCTGCGCCGACGTCGCCTCATCCAGAATCAAGATCCGCGGGTCCCGCAGAATCGCCCGCGCAATCGCAATCCGCTGCTTCTGCCCCACGGACAGCCGCACTCCTCGCTCCCCCACCTCCGTCTCGTATCCCTTCGGCAGTCCCGTGACAAAGTCGTGCGCGTTCGCCGCCTTCGCCGCCTCCACGATCTCATCTTCCGTCGTCCCCTCCCGCCCGAACCCGATGTTCTCCTTCACCGTCGTTCCGAACAGAAACGTCTCCTGCGGCACGAACGCGATCTCGGCGCGCAGCGACTCCAGCGTCACCGACTGCACATCCGTGTCATCGATCAACACCCGCCCCTTCGTCGCGTCGTACAGTCGCGCAATCAGACACACCAGCGTCGTTTTCCCCGCCCCGCTCGGCCCCACCAGCGCGATCATCTCCCCCGGCCGCGCACCAAATCCGATCCCCCGCAGCACTTCCGGCTCGCCCTCCCCATACCGGAAGCTCACTCCCTCAAACCGTACCATCCCTTCCGGTGCCCTCAGTTCCTCCGCGCCTGCCTCCTCCACCTCCGGCTCCGCATCCAGAAATTCGAACACCCGGTCCGCCGCGCCCACTGCCCCCGCCACCTGTGTGTAGAGGTTCACGAACGCGCTTGCCGGCCCAAAGAGCATTGCCAGAACGTTTACAAACAGCACCAGATCCCCCACCGATAGCTGTTCAGGGTCTTTGATATACACGACGGTCGCGATGAGCACTACTATCGCCATGCCCGACCACGCGATCGTGTTGGCCGTTGACCAGTTCGCGGCCCCCAGCACCGCCTGCCGGATGCGCACCCGTACCAGCAGCGCCACTCGAGCCATGAACCGCGTCAGCTCGCCTCCCGACTGACCGAACAGCTTCACCTCTCGCTCCCCCACAATGCTCTCTTGCAGCACCTCCTGTACGCTCCCGGTCTCCTCCCGCACCCGCCGGCCCGCCTTTCGCAGCGGGCCCCCGAACACACCCAGCGCCACCGCGAACACAATCGGCACCGGCAGCGCCAGCAGCGCCAGCCGCGGATTGACCCCAAACAGGATGCCTATCGCCACCACCGCCATCAGCACGTTCGTGATGATATCTACCAGCGTGGAAGAGTAGAGGAGCTGCAGTGCCTCTACGTCGTTCTGAACGACCGACATGATCCCACCCGTCTTCCGTCGGTCGAAGTAACTCATCGCCAGCCTGTGCAGATGACGGAACAGATCCCGCCGCAAATCCGCCGCCGCGCCCTCCCCCACGCGGGCGAAGAGATAGCTGCGCGCCAGTCCGAATACGCCTCCCGCCACCGCAGCCGCCACAGCTAGGTAGGTGAGGAGGTAGAGTATCGCCAGCCGCTCCTCCGCAGTCGCCTCCCCTGGCCACAGCACCGTATCGATCAGAAACTTCGAGATCACCGGCCACGCGAATCCCGCCGCCGTCACCACCAGCGCGCACACAAGCGCCCCCGACTGCCACCCCCAGTAGGGGAGCATGTAGCGCAGCGCTCTCGCCAGTGTCTTCACTCCTCCATCATCCTTTGGGCAGCACAAACGCGTGGCTCGTTCAGTGGCCTCTCATACTCGGTCCCTCCCCCGCGCCCTACCAGTGCCAATACAACCTCACATAGAACAGCCCCACCAGCGCCAGCGTCACCAGAACGTGGTACTGCTCCCGGTTCACCAGCACCTGCGAGAGCGACCACCCCCGGCCTTCTCCTGACGCTCCCTTGCGAAACCGCGGCAATATGCTTGGCACGCCGGCCGCATACGCCGCATGTCGGTCCCCGTGCTCAGCGCGAAGACGCCGCTCCTCCAGCGACACCTGGGCCGCATACAGCGCCACAAAGAGCGGAAGCACTAATGCCCACCCCCAGACCACATTCATCATCAGGCAGAACCCCACCGCTGCTAGAAAGCTGCCCACGTACAGCGGATGCCGCACATACCGATACGGCCCATCGGTGCACAGCCCGCCGCCCTTCTCCAGCACGCCGGCCGCCCACAGCCGCAGCGCGAGCCCTGCTGCCACCAATCCGCTTCCCATCAGATTCGTTACCAGTCCGGGCTGCGCCAACACCACCCCCAACAGCGCCAGCACGAGATGGCCATGGATTCTCCTTAGCCCGCCTGCGACCGTCACTCCTCGCCCTCCGTCCTTCCCGGTGCTCAGTTCCCCCATCCCAACGGCCCCCACGCCTCTATCCGCCACTTCAGCAGCACCATCCCTACTACCACAACTCCCGCCACTCGCAGCTCGTGATTCCGCAGCACGCACGCCCACGACCACTTGTCCTCCGAAAGCCGCTCCCGCGGCGGCAGCATAAGCCATCGCCGGACCCTCCGGCAGTAGCTCTCATACTCCTCCCCGAACCGCTTCCTCAGCCGCGCCTCTTCCCCCAGCACCCGCGCCTGCGCGTACACCCAGAAGATCGCCACATAGGGGAGAATCAGAAACCACCGCCACGTCAGCAGCGTCAGCCCCAGCCCCACGAAAAAGCGCCCGAAATACATCGGGTTCCGCATCCAAGCATACGGCCCCGACCTCACCACCTCCACGTTCTTGCGCAGGTGCGCCGACGCCCAGATCTGAATCGCCTCTCCCAGGAGCGCCACCGCCACCCCCGGCCACATCGGGCCTCGGTCGGTCAGCGCCACGATCAGCCCCGCAGCCGGCGCCGCCAGCAGGAACCGCAGGCGTGTGAACAGCCGCTGGAGCTTCGTGACAGGCGGGGCCGTCAGCCAGCCAGAGGTTCGCCCGGCGTTTGCCATCTCATCGCGGTCAGCCATGTCGCCGGATTCTAGCTGGCTCCCCTCCCACTGTCAACACAAGAGGATTCAGCCTCTACTGCGAGGAAACCGATTGCCACCTCGTCATGGGCAACAGGAAGACATCTGATCGTCCAGCGGGCCCGACCCCGGAGGGAGCACGGCCGCGGGGGGAGCGAGAGCCCATCAGAGCCCGCGCTCTCCTCTTAATTCTCGTGCTGGTCCCGGCGGGGGTCTTCTTCAACGTGTGGGGGTGTTGGGTCTCCGGCGGGGTTGGGTGGACTGATTCGCTGATCGGATCGGCCGTCGGCGCGCTGGCGATCCTGACTGCGGTCAACATGGCCTTGAAGCGATGGCGGCCGCAGTGGACACTATCGCGCGGCGAGGTCATTGCCGTCTACATGGCGCTCGTCATCGGCGTCGGCATGACGGCGAGCGTCTGGGACTGGGGGGGCTCTGTCGCCACCGTGATCACCTGGCCCATCTGGAACGCGGGGCCCGAGAATCAGTGGCAGGAGCTGATCTGGCCCAACATCCCGTCGTGGCTTGTGGTAACCGACCGCGATACGCTGAGCGGTTTCTTCCTTGGGGATACCAACCCTTACCAGCCACGGATCTTGCTCGCCTGGTTGCAGCCGGCGCTTTGGTGGACGGCCTGGGCGGTGGCCTTGCTATGGGTGTCGCTCTGCCTTAACGTCATCTTCCGGCGCCGCTGGTCTCGGGAAGAGCAGCTCCCGTTCCCGATGACGATCCTGCCTCTCCAAATGACCGAACCGCGGACCGAGCTCTTTAGCAGCCCGCTTTGGTGGGTCGGTGTCATTGCCTCCGCCGGCCTTGCGCTCTTCAACATGGTCTCTCGCTTCGTGCCGGCTTTCCCCGTCATCCCTACCAGCTTCGACCTCGGCCCGTTCATGACGAACAATCGCCCCTGGGATGCTCTCCGGACTCCGGTACTGGATTGGGAGCTGTGGCACATCGGGCTCTCTTATCTAATGCCTCTGGATCTGGCGTTCTCCATGATCGTCTTCAACCTCGTCTGGCGGACGGAGTACGTTCTTTCTCGGCTCTTTGGCTGGACCACCGACCCCTGGTCGGGGTTTCCCTACGGTGACCAGCAGACCGTCGGCAGCTTCCTTGCCTTGATGATCTCGGTGCTCTGGCTCGACCGACGCTACCTGCTCCAGGTCATGCGCAAGGCGCTCGGGCTGCGCTCCCTCGCCGATGACAGAGAAGAAGCCTTCAGCTACCGGACCGCCGTATTCGGCTCCCTGGTAGGCCTGGCATTTCTGTGGTACTTCCTCGCCCGAGCCGGGATGACCGGAGCAGTGACCGGAGTGTTCCTCTTTCTGTACTTCATCATGGCGATGGTCATGAGCCGCATGCGTGCCCAGCTCGGCCCGCCCAACCATGAGATGTACGGGGCCATGCCGGAGTTCGCGCTGACCGAGTTCCCCGGAACCCGCGCCATGGGCTCTCGCGGGCTGGGTATGCTTGCGATCCTCCGCCCGTACATGGGAGAGCAGCGGCCGAATCCCGCGCCCGCTCAGCTCGAAGGCCTCCGCATGGCCGAACGCGCCTCCATCAACCCCACTCAACTCGCCTGGATCATGATGGCAGTTGTCCCGCTCACCATGGTGCTCTACTTCTGGGCCAGTATTCACGTCGGCTACCACCTCGGCCTGGGGACCGCCAACATCTCTCGGGAGACGATCTTTGTTGCCCGGGACACGTCGGAGAAGCTCGATTCGTGGCTGCGCGTCCCCGTCGGGCCGAACTGGAGTGGCGTCACGGCGATCGGCGTCGGCTTCGGCGGCACGCTCCTGCTGATGGCGTTCAAGCTGCAGTTCCCCGCTTGGCCCCTCCACCCGGTGGCCTTTCCCCTCGCCTTCGGCTACCCCATAGATGTCATGCTTCCAGCCATCATCGCCGCCTTCTTGATAAAAGTGTTGGTGCTTCGCTACGGCGGCCTGCGCGCCCATCGCCGCGCGCTGCCCTTCTTCCTCGGTCTGCTGGCGGGCAGCGCCACCGTCGGACTTCTCCAGGCAATCCTCTTCCGTATCCTCGGGCTGACGTTATAGCGCGTGTCCTGCTGATGGCCGTGCAGACAAAGAACCGGAGCGCCCATCCGGGGCGCTCCGGTCGCAACATCGCCTACCTTGCTTGACCCAAGGTCTTGACTAGTCTAATAGAGGGTCGGAACTCCCGGATAGGCCTCCGCGAAGCCGCAGGTGGACCACGGCCCCTGGTTATACAGGCCGCCTAGTTCCCCCTCCTTGTACCTGTCTATCAGCCGCTCCGAATGGATCCACGCCGCGTGTCCATCCAGGTAACCGAGGTTCACGCCACCCAAATGGCGCGAGTACGGCTTGCGGAGCTCCGGGTTCCTCAGCAAGGAGCCGTCCATCGGAGCAAGGGCGTAGAGCCCACAGTCCGCGGCCCACTCGGCGCAGGCCTCCCAGTCCACCCAGCCGCACACCTCGTTGCCACACTCCAGGGCACACATATCCGGGTAGGCCGTGGAGCCAATCCCTCCGAAACCGGTCCCCTCGGGGCCTGACTCCACGACGATGACGTAGTTGACCGGGTCATCTACCTCCGCTAGCTTCAGGTCGTACGCCAGGTTCATGTCGATAGACTTCACGAAGGCCTTGATCGCCACGTCCCCTACGCCGTACTCGGGAACCGCATTCCTCCCCTGGACCAAGCTGTCGGTGACAACACCGCCCCATCCGGGCGGATAGGTCCTGGCGCATATGGTTATTGCATAGTCGGCGACTGCGCCCCACTCGCCTTCATGGGCCTGGAGCTTGCTCAACCAGTCGGGCCCGGGAAGGATCACGGTCGCCCCTCCATATACCTTGGCGCTGGGGCACCGCCACACGTCCCGGTTCCTGACGTACTCGTCCAAGACCACTGCCGGGCGCAGGTAGGGATTGGCGTTCTCTTGACACCAACCTGGCCATTCGTCTTCTCCCCCGCCCGGACACGACATGAAATATTCGAGCGCGTCCTGGCGATGCTCCTCCGTTGGCAGCGTGTCATTGTTGTCCGCCAGGTACATCTGAATGGCCAGCGCGATGTTCTTCACATTGGAAAGACATACCACCTTACGAGCCGACTCACGCGCCCGCGCGAACACCGGAAACACCATCGCCGCAAGAATCCCGATGATCGCAATTACCACCAGCAACTCAATCAACGTGAATCCTCGTCCTCGGGTACGCATGATGAGCATGTCACCTCCTAAACGAGTATCCGACAAAGCCTCCGCCTCTACTACGTCGCGAGTCACAAGCTAATCTCTCCGCCTCACCTCCTTTCACCAACCACCACAGCCCACACGGGCCCTCGGCCCCGGCATCCGCAGGTCGGCTCCTGTGCCCTCCAGGACAACACTGACTGCCCCGTATGCCGCCCTGAGCCCTGCTCCGAGCACTTCAGCGCGTCGTCGCCGTTCCCCGCACGCGCAAACCATACCCCCGGCGCGTTTACCCACTACCTGCAGTATTGCACTTGCGAGCGGGCGAGTCACTTCACAGACGTCCGCAAATCCTGCACAATCGTCCACGTGGAGTGACTGCCCCGATGGAACGCCTGCCGCTGATCTGCGACCTGGACGTGGAAGCGGTCAACCGCAGGGGCCCACCTGACTACCCTCTGGCGGAAGAAGTCGCGGGCGTAAACAGAGAGCCGGAGCACCCATCGGGGCGCTCCGGCTCGCAGAACAATCAGCTATCTTGCCGCAGGCAAGACCCTGGCAAGTCTCAACGCAGAGTCGGCTCGTCCGGAGCTACCTCAGCTATCCCACACCAGGAGTACGGGCCCCAGGCCGTGAGGCCCATCGCCGACGGCCAACCGCCGTTCTCCCTCGCCTGCTCTGCCCACGTGTCCATGAGCCTGGCGGAGTTCCACCAGGCAGCGTGTCCGTCGAGGAAACCGAGGTTCACGCCGCCCAGATGCCGCGTTTTCGGCACCAGAAGAGTCTGGTCCCTCAGCATCTACCTGCTGGTGTGCCAATTCACGAAGCACTCCCAGGTCTCCGGATACTCGGGCTGAGCCTTTAGCGTATAGGGGACTGGGACTGATCGGCAGCGCGCTGCTCTCCGGAGGCGGGCTGGAGATGCTCGGGCGGGGCGCCCTGCCGGGCGCCCCGCCTACACATAGAACATAGAGTCGTTTCGTGCTGGAAGAGAGCTTCTGCAGTCCCTTCCCTACCAGAGGAACTCCATGCGGGGGTCCGGCTCGCCGCACAATTCGGTGTACTCCTCGCGGCTGGCGGCGGGGCAGTAATTAGAGACTCCCGTCAGTTCTCCGTCGCGATACTTCACGAATATTCTGTCGGCGGGGAGCCAGCTGGCATGTCCATCCAACCACCCGATGTTGCTGCCTCCCAGATGACGGGTGGCGGCCCGCTTGGCGTCCACATCGAAGCCGTCAGCCGACCACCAGCTGTTTATGGCGTGATTCTCGTAACACTCCGGGCAGTACTCGCCGGTGGGGCAGGGAGTTAGCCCGGCTGCGGCGCCACCCCAACCCCACGCCCAGGGGGCAACACCAGCGCACTCCGCGCAGCAGACGTCGGGATAGGCCAGGGCGCCAATGCTGCCGTGGTCCGAAAGGGGGCCGCCATCACCGCACACGACGCAGTTCACCGGATCCTCGATCGCGGCCATCTTGACTTCGGCCATCTCGCTCATAGTGGTCATAATACTCTGCACAAACGCCCCGTGGACCGCATCGCCCTCGCCCCCCGTCGCAGGAACGGCGCCCCGCTGCTGCAAGCAGGAGTCCGTGACCTGGCCGCCCCAGCCCTTGGGCCAGCTATAGTCGCAGGGGCCAAAGCCCAGTGCGGTCCCCCACTGTCCCTGATAGGCCGTGAGGTAGTTGAACCAAGCCTGAGTGGGGATGATGAAAGTGGCGCCCGTGATCAGCTTCGCGCTCGGACAACTCCACACCTCGCGGTTCTTGATGTACTCGTCGAGAACCACCGGGGCCCTCAGGTAGGGATTGGCCCGGCTGGCGTAGCCATCCGCCTTCGACCATCCTTCCCAGTCGACCTCGCCACAGCCTTCTTCATGCTCTCCTGGGTTGGTGAAAAAGAAGTCAACCGGATCCCGGCTGTGCTCCCTAGCAGGCAGGGTGTCGTTGTTGTCCGCCAGGTACATCTGAATGGCCAGGGCGATGTTCTTCACATTGGAAAGACACACCGCCTTGCGGGCCGATTCACGCGCCCGCGCGAACACAGGGAACACCATCGCCGCAAGAATCCCGATGATCGCAATTACCACCAGCAACTCAATCAACGTGAATCCTCGTCTTCGGGTACGCATGGTGAGCATGTCACCTCCTAAGCAAGTATCCGACAAAGCGTCCCCCTCTACCACGTCGCGAGTCACAAGCTAGTGTCTCCGCCTCACCTCCTTTCACCAACCACTACAGCCGAGGCCCACGCTCGGCCCCGGCATCTGCAGGTTGGCTCCTGTGCCCTCCAGGACAACACGGACTTCCCCGTGTGCCGCCCTGAAACCTGCTCCGAGCACTTCGGCGCGTCGCCGTCGTTTCCTGCACGCCCAAACCATACCGCCGGCGCGTTTACCCACTACCTGCAGTATTGCACTTGCGAGCGGGCGAGTCACTTCACAGACGTCCGCAAATCCTGTATAATCGTCCACGTGGAGTGACTGCACCGATGGAACGGGCGCCGCTGATCTGCGACCTGGACGTGGAGGCCATCAACCGCAGGGGCCCACCTGACTACCCCCTGACGGAGTCCGCTCCCATCCAGGCCTACAGCAACATCTACCCCGCCGAGACTTCAGTGGAGCTCGATATCCACGAGGGGATTGAGGTCGGCGTCCTGCTGGAAGGCGGGAAATCGCACTACTACAATGACGTCGCTCTCCAGGTGCAACCCGGCGACGTGTGGCTTTCTTCTAGCTGGGAACCGCACGGTTGGCGCTTCACGGCGCCGGGATCGCGAGACTTGGTGTTGATGTTCTTGCCGGAGTTCCTGGGGGAGGAGAGGTTGAGGGACCTTCCCTGGCTGGCACTCTTTGCCGTGCCCCCGAGCCAAAGGCCGCGGGTCACTCGGCCGGAGATAAGAGAGAGGGTGCTCGGGCTGGGCCAGGAGATGCTGACGGAGCTACAAGAGCAGGAACCGGGGTGGGACTGTGCCCTGCGCCTCGACCTGCTTCGGCTTCTGCTGGTGCTCAGCCGGGACTGGCGGCCCCCGGCCCGCCTCCGAGCGCACTCGCACCTGCGGACCCGCAACCTGCAGGGGATCGTGTCCGCGCTGGAACTGGTTCGCTCCCGGCCGGCGCAGCGGGTGACCGTAGCAGAGGCCGCGGAGAGCTGCGAGATGAGCCGCTCGCAGTTCTGTCTGGTATTCCACAGAACGATGGGAATGAGCTTCGGGAGATTCTGCCTCCACTCCCGACTGCGCTTCGCCGTCCGCATGCTCACCTCCAGCGACCTTTCGATAGAAGCCATCGCCGAGGAGACCGGCTTCGCCGGTGGCAGCCACCTGCAGCGCACCTTCGCGAAGCAATACGGCTGTACCCCGGGATCCTACCGGTCCCACCCGGAGTCCCTGCGGGTGCGACCGCCGGCCATGGGTCTGTCAGACACATAGCATCCCGCGGCGGCCCCATGTTCGCACGTCTAAGCCCGTCCTAGACGATAGCCACGCGCGCAGAAAAGGAGTAGTTCTCGATGTCTCACCCTCTCGAAAAGCGACGGCTCGGAAAAACAGAACTCGAAGTCACCGTCTTCGGATTCGGCTGCATCAAGTTCCCACAGATATCTGCTGACCAGGCCGCCGCCGCCCTCGACCACGCCATTGACCTCGGCGTCAACTTCATCGACACCGCTCGCGGCTATGGGGACAGCGAGGTCAAGATCGGCCCTGTCCTCAAGCGCCGCCGCGACCAGGTCTACATCGCCACCAAGACCTCGACGCGCGACGCAGCCGGCGCCATGAAGGACCTTGAAACCAGCCTCAAGAACCTCCAGACAGACTACCTCGACCTCTACCAGGCACACTGGGTCTGCGGCGACGACGTTCTCGACGAGGTGCTTGCCCCCGGCGGCGCACTTGAGGCCCTGCGCAAGGCCAAGGAGCAGGGGAAAGTCCGCCACTATGGCATCACCATGCACCGTCACCACCGCGCCATCCGCCGCGCCATAGAGTCCGGTCTCTTCGAGACCATCATGCTCGCCTACAACGCCCTCGACGAGGAAGGCGTCGGCCCCGACCTCATCCCCCTCGCCGCCGAGCACGACATGGGCGTCATCATCATGAAGCCCCTCTCCGGCGGCCGCCTCGTCTCCCCCCCCGGATCCCCAAAGGTGGACGGCCTCGACCCCATCGTCGCCGGAACCCTCCGGGACATCGCCAGCAACCCCAACATCACCACCGTCATCCCCGGCATGGTCAGCATCGACGAGGTCGATCAGAACTACCGGGCCATCACTACTGCTCGCACATTCGACGATGCCGCCCGCCGCCAGCTCTTCGAGACCATCGCCTCCCTGAAGAACGAGCTCCGCTACGGACAGCTCTGCCTCGGCTGCGGCTATTGCCTCCCGTGCACACAGGACATCGAAATCCCCAAGGTCTTCCGCGCCCTCTACATGCATCAGCAGTATCCGGAGGACCAGCGCTTCATGGGCGACGACCTCTACGACTCCCTCGCAATCCCCGCCGACGCCTGCACCCAGTGCCGCGAATGCACAGAGCGTTGCCCCGCCGACATAGACGTCCCCGAACGCATGAAGGAAGCCATCGCTGCCTTCGGATCTCGACCCACCCCCACCTAGCCTGTGTCCGGTGTGGCGGGACTTCAGTCCCGCCACCACGCCGCCGCTCGGCCCCCTCCTGCCCTTGTAGGGCGGGCATGCCCATGCCCGCCGGCCGTTCCCCGCAGTTCGTAGGGGAGCCCCTCGGCGGGCCCCCCTCCATCCCGTCATCCTGAGCAGCAGCGAAGGATCTTGCCTTCACGCACGCTCGGCATCCTGGCACTCCCGGTGCCGAGGCCGCTCACTTCACCTCAAAGCTCCGCACCTGGCTTGCGTGCACCCACTCCGCGTGCCCGTCCGCAAACGCGAAGTCATTCCCGCCCATATGCCGCGGCACAGACACCACATCCTCCGGCCCTCCAACCGGATTCTCCCCCGGGTTCGCCGTCTCGTAGAACACTACAAGCGCGGCCGGGTCCGACACGTCTTGCAGTCTCTTGCCGATCACCGCCTTGTTCAACGCGTAGCTTGACCGCGCCCCCGACTCATCCCCCGGACACTTCAGCACCCCCTCATTGCCGATGTACGGCATCAGCTCCTCCACCCACCGCTCCGTCTTCGGGAACTCATCGTTGTGGTCCGCCAGCCACATCTGCATCGCCAGCGCCAGGTTCTTGATGTTCGACAGACACACCGCCTTCTGCGCGCTCTCCCTCGACCGCATGAACATCGGATACATCATCGCCGCCTGCAGCGCAATCGGCGCATCGATCAGATACGGAACCGTGTTCAGATCGGCCGTCGTGTACGCCGTCACCATCTGCTGGCCGCCCTTCTCCTCCACTCGCACACCCATCGCCCAGCCCAGTCCCTCGTCCCCAGGCGGCGCGAACTCCGCCGAAGGCGCAAACATCTGCACCATCCCCAACATCTGCTTCACCGACTCCGCGCTCGCATACTGCGTCATGACCGCATCTTCCGGCAGCCGCCCCAGTACCCGCTGATACGCTGCCTCCTCCCAGAGCGATCCCCCTTCGGCTTCCCCCGCCGCGCGGTCGGCCGCCGCCTCCACCATCTCCGCCGGGAATCCCAGCGCCAACCATTCCTGCCCCCGGGCCAGCGCGACCTGACCCTCCGCGAACTTCGTCACCTTCGCACCGGCGTGCGACTTCCCCTCACTGCTCGGCATCTCCAGTCTGGTCACAATATGCTCGATCAACTCCTCCATCTTCGCACCATCCCTCACCTCCGCCACCACCAGCACCTTTGGCATCCCGGACATGAAGGGCGGCATCCCAGGCATCCCCGACGGCATCCCTGGCATCCCCGACGGCATTGCAGGACCGCCCATGCCGCCCATCATCTCAGCCGTCATACCTCCCATCATCTCCGCCATGTTCGGCATCCACATCGCCCATCCAACACGCGGCCCGATCGCCTCCGATAGGCCGCCCAGCACCTCCATCACCTCATCGAACCCCTGCGCCACCTCCTCTTCCTGTGTCAATAGGCCTCGCACTACCTCCACGCTTTGCATATTCGCGAAGGCCTCCCGCAGCGCCGCCGTCTCCGGCGTCTTCCCCAACAGCCGATCCAGATTCAGCTCCGAGTAGCTGCTCACATCGGCCGGCACCAGCGTCGCCAACGGCCACTCCGCCGCGCTCGCCCTGCCGCCGCATCCGGCCGCCGTCAACATCACTCCCACTGCCAGCACACCGATCATCACATAGCGCATCGCTGCCCCTCCTCGAATCCGTTCTCGAACGACCTCGACCGGCCTCCAACCGACCACACGCTCACCACGCTACTACAGATTCACTTGACAATCACCCCGCACAGGCCCGGATTCGGCCATCCCGGGCAGTGGCGCTGCCAGTCAAACTATTACCTATCACAGCGGTCCCCCTGCCGACTTCGCTCCCACACTCTCCAACCCTCTGGATCTTCACCCAACTCCGCTCCTGTTATCTTGCCAAGCGCCTCACCGGCCCTCACCCGCACGCTCACCCGCTCATCTCCCAGCCTCCCGATCAACGCCCCCACCGCCCGCCTCTCCTTCATCTCTCCCAGCACCCACGCGGCATTCCTCCGCACCTCCCAATCCCGATCCGCCAAGGCCTCGATTAGCGGCCCCACCGTCGGTTCCCCCATCCGCGCCAGCGCCTCTGCCGCCCAGAGCTGCTGGTACCAGTTCTCCTCGCCAAGCGTGTGCACCAACACAGGCACAGCTGGCTCTCCCATCCGTGCCAGCACCCTCGCCGAGCTCTCCCTCACCTCGGCACGCTCATCTCCCAAAGCTTTCGCCAGCGGCTCTACCGCCCGTTCCTCCCCAATCGCTCCCAGCCCTCCCACCGCCCCCAGCCGCACGCGCCACTCCCCGTCTTCCAGGGCCCGAACTAGCGCCTCCACTGATCGCGGGTCCTTGATGAACCACAGCGCATCGGCGGCCCGCGCCCGAACGCGGGGATCTCCGTCTTCCAGAGCTTCGATCAGCCCTTCGACCGCCCGGCTGTCACCGGCCTCTCCCAAGGCGAACGCCGCGGCCTCTCGTACCTCCGCGCTCTCGTCGTCCATCACTTCGATGAGCGCATCAACCGCTCGCGCATCCGGCAGTTGCGCCAGTGACCACCCCGCACTTGCACGCACGTTCTCGTCTGCATCGCTCAGAGCTACAATCAGCCACTCAGTCGCGCACTCGTCCTTCACCCGCCCCAGCGCCGCCGCCGCTCCCGCCCTCACGTGCGGGTCCCAATGTTGAATGGCCGCCAGCAATGACTCCATCGAGTCAGCCTCGGCCAGCCTTGCCACTGCCGACGCGGCAGCTCGGCGGACCTCCGCGGACTCGTCGTCCAGCAGCGGCAGCAGTCCGGAAGCAACCTCAACGTCTCCTAGCTCTCCCAGCGACCACGCCGCACTCGCCCTCACCTCCGCATGCTCATTCGCCAGCGCCACCATCAGCGGCCCAACCGCGCGCTTGTCCCCCAACTGCCCCACCAGCCGTGCCGCAGTCGCCCGCACCTCAGCATCCTCGTCCCCCACCGCCTCGACCATCGCCTCAACCGCACGCGGGTCTTCCACCTTCCGCAAGCCCCACACCGCCCACTTCCTCACCTGGGCCTCTTCGTCGCGCACCGCGCGCAACAGCTCCTCTGCAACCCATGGCCCTTCCTGGACCTCCAGCGCCCGCACCGCCGCACCGCGCACGCCTGGATGCTCATCCCGGAGCGCCGACGGGAGAATCCCGCTCAGCTCCGGCGCTTTCAAGTCACGCAGACCCGTCACCGCCCGCGCGCGGACCAACCAGTCTTCATCCTTCGTCGCGGCCACCAGCGCGTCCACCACTTTCTGCTCGCCGAACTCGCCCAGCAGGTGACTCGCCTCCTCCCGGACTCGGTCACATTCATCCCCCAGCAGACGTATCAGGTGCTGCGCGCCGTCGGGGTCTTTTCTCATCCGCAGCGCCTCCGCAACCGCCGCCCGCACCGAGTCCTCGGCGTCACTCACCAGCTCGCCAAGCCGCGCCAGCGCCCGCGGGCCTTCACACCAGCCGAGGCCGCGCGCCGCTGCCGCGCGCCGCCCCCGGTCATCGCTCCCCGACGCCGCCAGCAGCGCCTCCACTGCCTCCGCTCCACCGACCTTCCCGAGCGCCTCGGCCGCGTCCTGCCACGCCTCCCGCTCGTCGCTCGCCAGCACTGTCGCGATGGCAGCAGTGCCCCGCGGCTCCCGCCGCCGACCGAGCTGCCTGACGGCGATCCCTCCGATCCACGCCGACTCGTCTCCCACCGCCTTCACCAACACGGGAACCGATCGCTCGTCCCCGATGGCCCCGAGCGCCCGGATCGCGCCCCCCCGCGCCGCTGCATGCTCATGCTCTGCCAGCCTCAACAGGGGCTCGATCGCGCGCGCGTCCCCCAGGTCCCCCAGCGCCTCCGCGGCTGCTCCCGCCGCGCGCGGGCTTGCATCCTCAAGCCCCGCCACGAGCGGCTCAAACGACCGCGGATCCCCCAGCTCGCCCAGCACCCGCGCAGCCTGCGCCCGCACCGCCTCATCACTGTGCCGCAGACCCGCCACCAGTGCCTCCACCGCGCCCCCGCCGATCCGCTCCAGCGCATCCGCCGCCATCGCCGCCGCCCAGTCAGCTCTCCCCCCCTCCGGCGCCATCACGGGCTCCTGGTCCGCAAGCAAATCCACGAGGAACGGAGCGGCCGCCTCCGCCCCAGGCCCCATCTCCTTCAGCCGCCGCGCCCCCTCCACCCTCTCCCCCGCATCCTCCGAATACAGCCGCTCGATCTCCGCCACCACATGAGCCGGCGCGTCAGCCGGAATCTCCTCCCTCGGGATCGTCGCCTGCCCCCACCCGCTCGCCCCGAAGCCAACGACACCCGCCCCCGACACAATCAGAACCACCCACATGCCCTTCATCATCTCCCCCTCTCCCAGGCCGCTCGGCCCGACACAATCTCCACCGATTCTCCCTCCTTCCCCGCCTTCCACCTATTGGACTCCCAGATCCTCCGCTCGGTTCGCGCACCGCTCCCACATTCCCTCCCATGCGGCCCTCGCCCGCCGGCGCCTCCGTCGCCCGAAAAGAGACACACCGGGCGTGGAGCCTTCTGAGCTCCCTTCGCCCGGTGTGTCATGCCACAATCGGAGAGCAACACACGGCAGACCGTGCTTATTACCTCCCGGCGGCTACGGCCTCTTCCTCCCGCTTCGCGGTTGCGGTTGCCTGTCCATTCTCCATCTTGAACTGTCCGACGAGTTCCTGCAGGTCCGCGGCCAGCGACGACATCTGCTGGGCAGAGGCCGACATCTCCTCGATGGAGGCGTTCTGCTCCTGCGCCGCCGCGGAGACTTCCTGCGCGGCAGCCGCATTCTCCTCGCTGATGGCGCTGATCTGCTCCACCGCCTTCGTCACCTCGCCGGAGTTGGCCGACATTTGCTCCGTCGAAGCCGTGCTCTCCTCCGTCACCGCCGAGATGTTCTCCACCGACTTCATCACCTCAGAGGCTCCGGCAGTCATCTGCTGGGCGGCGGCGGATACATCCTGAGCCTGTCCGACCACCCCGTCCACCGCCCCCATGATCTCCTCCAGCGACTTCCCGGCCTGCTGGGAGAGCTCTGTGCCTTGCTCCACCTCTTTGGCCACCTGCTCCATCGAGGCCACGGCTTCTTCCACTCCGCCTTGGATGCTCTTGATCAGGCCGCCGATCTCCTTGGTGGCATTGGCAGAGCGCTCCGCCAGCTTGCGCACCTCATCGGCCACCACCGCAAAGCCCTTGCCGTGCTCTCCGGCGCGGGCCGCTTCGATCGCCGCATTCAGCGCCAGCAGGTTCGTCTGCTCTGCAATGTCCGTGATCATCTCCACGATCTCGCCGATCTGCTTGGAGCTGTCCCCAAGTGATCGCACATTGGCGCCCGACTGCTCGGAGGCCGCGGCGATCTTGCCCATGCCCTCGACCGTGCTCTGCACCACCTCGCCGCCGGCCTTCGCCGTCTCCGCCACCTGGCCCGCGCCCTCGGCAGCGGCCTGGGAGTTCTTGGACACTTGCTCGATCGCCTGGGAGATCTCATTCATCTGCTTGTTGGCATCTTGCGCGGTCTCAGCTTGGGACTGCGCGCCTTTCGCCACCTCTTCCACCGCCCCGTTCAGCTGCTCCATCGACTTGGCCGTGGTGGTGACGGTCTCGGTCTGCTCGTTGGCGCCCTTGGCCACCTGCTGGATCGTCTCCGCGATCTGCTGGCTGGCCTTGCCGGAATCCTCCGCAGCCTTGGCCACTTGGCCGCTGCTTTCAGCCACTTGCCCCGTGCTCTGGCCGACGGCTTGCAGGGCTTCCTGCAGCGCCCGGGTGGCCGTGTTTATGCTGTCCTTGATCTTCGCAAGGTCACCCTTGTAGTCGCCGACAACGCGGGCGGTCAGGTCCTTTTCCGCCAGCTTCTCCAGCACCCCGGCCGCCTCGTTTATCGGCTCGATGATCGCATCCAGCATGTCGTTCACACCGGCGACGATCTTCTGGAAGTCTCCCTGGTGCTTGGAGGCATCGGCGCGGGTCGCAAGCTGACCTGCCACCGCGGCTTCCACCAGCGTGTTGGCATCTGCCACCAGCCCGCTCACCGCGTCGATGCACTGGTTCAGGTTGTTCTTGATCTCGTTGAAGTCACCGTTGTACTCATCG